>Ga0081455_10004174_pt1 | contig 16286 bp, 13 predicted proteins | sample TabmetS3T2R1_FD_70207 | JGI IMG/M metagenome (GOLD analysis project Ga0081455, IMG submission 70207) | Tabebuia heterophylla rhizosphere microbial communities from the University of Puerto Rico - S3T2R1 | ecosystem: Host-associated > Plants > Roots > Rhizosphere ... | reverse complement strand
AACCTCACCAAGTACCGCACGCTCTCGTTCGGCCTTGCCGCGTTCTTCGCGGGCGTCGCCGGCGCGCTTTATGCGCATTACCAGCTCGTGATCTCGCAGGAAGGTTTCGGCATCGAGCGCTCGGTGCTGTTCCTCGCCATGATCATCATCGGCGGTACCGGTTCGATCATGGGCACGCTGATGGGCACTGCCTTCGTGGTGTTGCTGCCGGAATCGATGGAATGGCTCAGCCATTGGCTGAAGGGCGGCGCGATCGACAAGGCGCTGGCGCTCAACACCAACATCAGCTTCCTGCGCGAGATCGCGATCGGCGTGATCATCATCGGCTTTTTGATGTTCGAGCCGGACGGGCTGGCGCATCGCTGGCGGCAGATCAAGGCGTACTGGAAACTCTACCCGTTCTCGCATTGAGGGCGGAGCTGACTACAATCGGTGTCAACGAATAACAGGAGGAAAACACAAATGACGATCAAGTCCCTTTTGAGCACGGCCTCGCTGGCGCTTTTGATCGGCGGCGTTTCTGCCACCGCCCAGGCCCAGATCCCGGTCGGCCAGCTCGCCGACTATTCCGGCCCTACCTCCGACGTCGGACTGTCCTACGGCCAGGCCGTGGCCGATACCTTCGCCTGGATCAACAAGAACGGCGGCGTCGGCGGCAAGCAGGTCGCACTCGACACCAACGACTACGGCTACCAGGTGCCGCGCGCGGTCGCGCTGTACAAGAAGTGGTCGGCGCCGGACGGCAAGGTGGCGGCGATCATGGGCTGGGGTACCGCAGACACCGAAGCGCTGACCGGCTTCGTGGCACAGGACAAGATCCCCTACATCTCCGCCTCCTACGCCGCCGCGCTGACCGATCCGGAAGGCACCAGCGGCAAGGCCAAGCCCGCGCCCTACAATTTCTTCTACGGCCCGAGCTACTCGGACGCGATGCGCGCCCTGGTCACCTGGGCGGCCGAGGACTGGAAGGCCAAGGGCAAGAGCGGCAAGCCGAAATTCGTCCATATGGGCGGCAACCATCCCTATCCGAACGCGCCGAAGGCGGCCGGTGAAGCGATGGCGACCGAACTCGGCTTCGAGGTGCTGCCGCCGATCGTGTTCGCGCTGACGCCGGGCGACTACTCGGCGCAGTGCCTCAGCCTGAAGAGCTCCGGCGCCAACTACGCCTATCTCGGCAATACCGCCGCCTCCAACATCTCAGTGCTAAAGGCTTGCAAGGCCGCCGGTGTCGACGTGCAGTTCCTCGGCAATGTCTGGGGCATGGACGAGAACGCCGCGAAGACCGCAGCCGACGCCGCCGACGGCGTCGTGTTCCCGCTGCGCACCGCGGTGACCTGGGGCGGCAACGCGCCCGGCATGAAGACAGTGGCGGAAATCTCGAAAATGTCCGATCCGACCGGCAAGGCGTATCGCGCGGTGCACTACATCGCCGGCGTCTGCAGCGCGCTCTACACCCGCGAAGCGCTCGACTGGGCGGCCAAGAACGGCGGCGCCACCGGCGAGAACGTCGCCAAGGGCTTTTACCAGAAGAAGGACTGGGTGCCGGCGGGCATGGAAGGCGTCTGCAACGCCTCGACCTGGACCGAGAAGGATCATCGCGGCACGCTCAAGGTCGACCTCTATCGCATGAAGGTCGCGGGCTCCACCGACGGCGATCTCAACGACCTCATGAGCAAGGGCACCATCAAGCTCGAGAAGGTCAAGACGGTCGAGCTGCCGCGCAAGCCGGAATGGCTGGGGTGGTGACACGTTCAGTAGACGTCATGGCCGGGCTAAAGCGCGAAGCGCGTCTTCGCGCAGACGTCCCGGCCATCCACGTCTAACTCGCGACGCGCAACAAAGACGTGGATGCCCAGCACGAGGCCGGGCATGACGAACCCAAATAGATCACTCCGATGACCCAAACCGTCGAAGCCATCCGCCCTACTCCTGCCGCTGCGGCCGCCCCGTTGCTGTCCGTCAACAACATCGAAGTGGTCTATGACGACGTCATCCTGGTGCTGCGCGGCCTCAGCCTCGAAGTGCCGAAGGGCGCGATCGTAGCGTTGCTCGGCGCCAATGGCGCGGGCAAGTCGACGACGCTGAAGGCGATCTCCGGCCTGCTCAAGACCGAGGACGGCGAGGTCACCCGCGGCGACATCCTGTTCGATGGCCAGCGCATCAACGGCATTGATCCCGACAAGATCGTCCGCCGCGGCATTTTCCAGGTGATGGAGGGCAGGCGCATCATTGCCGACATGACCTCGCTGGAGAATTTGCGGCTAGGCGCGTTCACCCGCAGCGACCGCGAGGTCGATGACGACATCGACATGGTCTTCAAATATTTCCCGCGCCTGAAAGAGCGCACGGGGCTGGCCGGCTATCTCTCCGGCGGCGAACAGCAGATGCTCGCGATCGGCCGCGCGCTGATGGCGCGCCCGAAGATGATTTTGATGGACGAGCCGTCGATGGGCTTGTCGCCGCTGCTGGTCAAGGAAGTGTTCTCGATCATCCGCGAGATCAACCGGGATCTCGGCGTCACCATCCTGCTGGTGGAGCAGAACGCGCGCGCGGCGCTTTCGGTCGCAAGCCACGGCTACATCATGGAACAGGGCAAGGTGGTGCTCGACGGCTCCGCCGATGAGCTGCGCGACAACGAGGACGTCAAGGAGTTTTACCTCGGCGGCGCCGGCGACCAGCGCAAGAGTTTCAAGAACCTCAAGAGCTTCAAGCGGCGCAAGCGCTGGCTGTGAGCTCACCATAGCGTTTTCGAGCGAAGTGGAGACCGGTTCGCGTGAAGAAAGCGCGTCAAGACAAAAGTCAGCCAAGCACCTGTTCCGCTTCCGTCACGGCGCAGAGCACATGATAGAACGAAGACGCCGGAATGGTCGCGACCAGCGAAGTGCCGTCGCGGTCGAACTGATCGTACCAGCCGCCCGCCACGGGATGGCGGAGGTAATGCCGCTCGAGCCGCGCCAGCGCCGCGCCGGCCTGGTCCGCGGCACCCTCCTCGCCCGCCTCGGCCTGCGCGATCCACGCTTTTGCCATTTCCGTCTGCGGCCACAGGCGGCGCGTGTCCTGCGTGATGTTGCCGGCGACATCGCCCGCGTCGATCAGGCAGCCCGTCGCTGCGTCCTGGTAGCGCAGCGCAGTGGCAAGCAACTCGCCGCGCGGACGTCCCGTCGGGCAGCCCGTGATGCGCTCGAAGCCTTTCAGGAGCCATGCCCATTCGGCCTGGTGGCCGGGCTCGACGACAACCGGTTCGATCCTCGACCAGTCCTCTTCGAAAAACTCGCCGAGCGCATGTCTCTGCTTGTCGTAGAGACTGGCCATGAACAGGCCAAAGAAATCGCCGGCCCGCTGCTGGAAGACGAGATCATGCGTCGCGTCGAACAGCGCAATCATGGCCTCGAACAGATGCATCTGCGGATTTTGCCGGCGCGGCAGCGTCGCCGGAAATCCCTCCGCAAAGCCGCCATGCGGCGAACGCAGTTTGGTATCGACAAATGAGAGCGTCGCGTCGATTTCGGAACGCACCTGCGCGTCGCGGTCGAGCGAATAGACCGTCGCGAGCGCCAGCAGCACGAAGGCGTGGTCGTAGGTATCGCGCCTTGCATCGAGCACGGCTCCGTCAGCTCCGAGCCGATGGACGAAGCCCGGCTGGCCGTCGGGCGCCTTGGCCTTGCTCAGGAGATGATCGAGCCCTTTCAGCGCGATCTCCTTGCCGTCCGCGTACCAGCCCATCTGGGCCGCCTTGGCGAAGCAATAGATCTGCCGGGCCTGCACGAAGGTCCGCCGCGGCGCCAGCCGGTCGGCGCGGCCTTGCGGATCGAGGCGATCGACAAAGCCGCCACTCGCGCGATCCCAGCCCTCGCCCGACCACAGCGGCAGGGAGCGCTCGATGATGAAGTTTTTCAGCGCGGCGACGATATCGCCGCCATCTGCAGCCGAGGCAGTAGATGGATCACCCATTGCTATTCCCAACACCACCCCCGGCACCACTGAGGTCCGTCTGATACCACGCCAACGCCGAACCGCAATCGGCCGGAGCCTGCCATGACCGAGCATTATGATGCCCTCGAAACGCGTGAACCCGCCAGCCGGGAGGCCGATCTGTTCGCCCGGCTGCCCGGCGTGCTGCGCAAGGCCATGGCGGCGCCCGCCTATGCCGAGCGGCTGAAGGGCATCGGCCCCGCCTCCGTCACCAGCCGGGCTGCATTGGCGCGTCTGCCGGTGCTGCGCAAGTCGGAACTGCCTGCCCTGCACAAGGCGGCGCCACCTTTCGGCGGTTTTGTCGCCGCCTCGCCGGGCTCGTTCGCGCGGCTGTTCACCTCGCCCGGGCCGATCTTCGAAGGCGAAGGCAGGGACGCCGATCCCTGGCGCGGCGCGCGGGCACTGCATGCGGTCGGTTTCCGTCCTGGCGACGTCGTGCTCAACACCTTCAGCTATCACCTCACCCCTGGCGGCTTCATCTTCGATACGTCGGCACGCGCGCTCGGCTGCGCGGTGATCCCGGCAGGCCCGGGCAACACCGAGACGCAGTTCGAGCTGATCGAAGCCTTCCGGCCGGTCGGCTACAGCGGCACGCCGGACTTTTTGAAGATCCTGCTGGATGCCGCCGCCAGCGCCGGGCGCGATGTTTCCTCGATCAAGCGCGCGATGGTCTCAGGCGCGGCGTTCCCGAAATCGCTGCAGGAAGAGATCAAGTCGCGCGGCATCGACGCCTATCAGGCGTTCGGCACCGCCGATCTCGGCCTCATCGCCTTTGAAACGCCGGCGCGCCAAGGCATGACCGTGAACGAGGATCTGATCATGGAGATCGTCAAGCCCGGCACCGGCGATCCCGTCGCCGATGGCGATGTCGGCGAGATCGTCGTCACCTCGCTCGACCCGCATCATCCCTGGATCAGGCTCGCGATCGGCGATCTCACCGCGGCACTGCCGGGCAAGAGCCCGTGCGGCCGCACCAACATGCGCATCAAGGGCTGGATGGGCCGCGCCGATCAAACGACCAAGGTGAAAGGCATGTTCGTGCGCCCCGAGCAGGTCGCCGAGATCGGCAAGCGCCATCCTGAGCTTGGCCGGCTGCGCCTCGTCGTCAGCCGCGCCGGCGAGCTCGACACCATGACGCTCCGCGCCGAATGCGCGTCCCCGAGCGATGCGCTGCGCGATCAACTGACTTCGACCTTGCGCTCGATCGCCAAACTCGGCGGCAACGTCGAGCTGGTCGGCCGCGGCTCGCTGCCGAACGACGGCAAGGTGATCGCCGACGAGCGCTAGAGCATGATCCCGGAAAAGTGGGTACCGGTTTTCCGACAGGATCATGCTCAAACAAGAAACTAGAACTCGCGGACCAGCCGGATCACCTCGTCCTGCTGCTCGCGCGTGATCTCGGCGAACATCGGCAGCGACAGGACCCTGCCTTGATCGGCAAAGGCGTTCGGGAATTGCCCGGGCCGGTGCCGGTAGCGGCTGTAAGCCGCGAGGAACGGCAGCGCCGTCGGATAGTTGATCGCAGTCTGCACGCCGTTGGCATTGAGATGCGCGGCCAGCGCATCGCGGCGCGGATGGCGGATCGTATAGAGGTGGAAGACGTGGACACGGTCGGGCGCGACCGCCGGCACCGCCACCTCCTCGATCTGGTTGAGACCGGCATCGTAAACCTTGGCGGCGTCCTGGCGCGCCTTGGTCCAGGCGGCGAGATGCGGCAGCTTGGCCGAGAGGATCGCAGCCTGCATGCCGTCGAGCCGGCTGTTGATGCCCTCGATCTGGTGCTGGTGCTTCACGAGGCCGCCATGGCGCGCCAGCATGGTCATGTGCTCGGCGAGATCAGGATCGTTGGTGACGACGGCGCCCGCGTCGCCCATCGCGCCGAGATTCTTACCGGGATAGAACGAATAGGTCGCCGCCTGCCCGAACGTGCCGATCGGCCGGCCCTTGTAGCACGCCAAATGCGCCTGTGCGCAATCCTCGATCACCCACAGCTTGTGCCGGTTTGCGATCGCCATGATCGCATCCATGTCCGCCGGCTGGCCGTAAAGATGCACCGGAATAATGCCGACCGTGCGCGGCGTGATCGCGGCCTCGATTGCCGCAGGATCGATCGTGAACGTCACCCCGTCGGTGTCGGCGAACACGACGGTCGCGCCGGCGTGCGTAATCATCGCCGAGGTGCTGATCCATGATTGCGCCGTGGTGATGACCTCGTCGCCCGGCTTCACCTTCAACGCTTTCAGCGCAAGCCAGATGGCGTCCGTGCCGTTGGCGCAGGAGACGCAGTGCTTCACCTCGGCGGCATCGGCGAACTCGCGCTCGAAGCGGTCGACATGCGCCCCGCGGATGAACGCGCTTTCGCCGATGACAGAGGCGATCGCCGCGTCGATCTCGCCCTTGATGGTCTGGTACTGCAGCTTCAGATCGGCGAATGGCACCGGCATGTCAGGTCCCCGGCCGGTTCACGAGGCAACACCGAGCCGGCTCAGCCGCGGCGTGAAACGCAACGCCACCTCCTGCCCGGTCTCGATCGATTCGTAGAGCGCGGAGATCAATTCGAGGCTCTTGCGACCCTCGAGCCCGTCCACCAGTGCTGCGCTCTGGCTGGTCAGGCATTCGATCACATGCTGGTAATAGGCCTGATGGCCGAAGCCGTAGACATTGGGCGGGTTGACCGAGAATTTCTCGATCACGTCCTTGTCGGACGGCAACTCGTCGACAAAGCGCCAGTGCCTGATCTGGTTCACCGCAAAGCCCGATATCTCGACGCTTCCCTTCTCGCCGAGGATCGAGAGCGAGCCTTCGAGATCGGTCGGGCGCGTCGCGGTGGTCGCCTCGATGATGCCGAGCGCGCCGTTACGGAACTTGAGGGTCGCGACCGCGGTATCTTCCGTCTCGATGTCGACGAGCGCCGTGATCGCACGGGCATGGACGCTGACGACGTCGCCGAAGAACCATTCCAGCATGTCGATATGGTGGCTCGCCTGGTTGGTCAGCACGCCGCCGTCATAGGCCCAGGTGCCGCGCCAGGCGTCCTGGTCGTAATAGGCCTGGTCGCGGGACCAGCGCACCCGTACGGTGCCGAGGATGAGGCGGCCGAAGCGGCCGGCCTCCAGCGCCTCGCGCGCCTTCACCACGGGAACATTGAAGCGGTTCTGCTTGACGATGAACAGCTTGACGCCCGCTTCGTCGCAGGCGCGGATCATGGCGTCGGCATCCTGCAGCCGCAGCGCCATCGGCTTTTCCACCACGATATGCTTGCCCGCCTTGGCGGCCGCAATGACGTGCTCGCCATGCATGCCGCTCGGGGTGAGCACCGCGACCGCATCGATATCCCTGCGCGCCAGGAAATCGTCCATGTTGTAATGCGCGGGCACATTGAACTTCGCCGCGATGGCGTCGGCGCGGGCGCGCACGGGATCACAGACCGCGACCAGGCTTGCGCCATGGATGTGATTGCCGCCCAATAGATCGGAGTGGCGCCTGGCAATGCGCCCGCAACCGAGCAAGCCGAATCTGATCATTGGCTTCCTTTACGGCAGTCACGACAGAGGTCGCCGGAGCCCAAGCGCGAGAAAGGTCCGGGCCGGATAGGCCCTTGTTCTATATTAAGAAAACGCGCAGCAAATCAAGGCGTTTCGAAGCGGATCGCGACCCGCGCTATGGCTTTAAGCATTGACCGCTTCGCCCGATCGCGGCGGCGGTTGTTAAGAACAGATGATTGAGCTAGTCCCCTGCCGCCATGCGCATTCTCCTGCTCAACGCCGACTATCCGCGCTTCCTCCATTCGCTCTACCGCGGTGCGCCCGGTCTGGCGAATTTGTCCTATGCGGCGCAGATGGCGGCGCGCAACAAGAGCCTGTTCGGCACCGCCGATTTCTATTCGCGGAATTTTATCGCCGCGGGCCACGTTGCCGTGGAAATCCACGTCAATAATCCCTGGCTGCAATCGGCATGGGCGCGCGAGCATGGCATTGCCACGGGCCCGGTCGATCCGCCGGGCGAAGTGGCGGCAAAGGTGCTGCCGGGATGGCTGCAGCGCGCGGTCACGCCATTCAAGCCGCTGCTGCGGCCGCTCGCGCGCAAGGTTGGACTGAGCCCGAAACTCGATGCGCAGGCCGAACAAATCCTGCTCGCCCAGATCGAGCAGTTCCGGCCCGACCTGATCATCAACCAGGATATCTTCCATATCGACACCGCGTTGGCGCGCCGCTGCAAGCAGATTGGCAAGCCGTTGCTGTTCGGACAGATCGGCATCGAGCCGCCGCGCAGCGGCGACTGGACCGTCTATGACCTGATGATGTCGCAGCTCCGCTCGATCGTGGAGATATTCCGACAGGCCGGCGTTCGTTCCGAGGTCTGCCACCTCGCCTTCGAGCCTGCCGTGCTCAACGCACTGCCTCCGCCGCCGCCCGCCGACATCGACGTCTCCTTTGTCGGCACCGTGTCGCCGCAACATCGACAGCGCATTGCGCTCCTGGAAGCCGTCGCGCGGCGTTTTGATCTAAAGCTGTTCGGCAGCAAGCCGCAGGCTCTGCCGCAAAGTTCGCCGCTGCATCGCTGCTTCCAGGGCGAAGTGTGGGGCAGCGACATGTATCAGGTGCTGCGCCGGTCGAAGATCACGCTGAACTCCCATATCGATTTTGCCGGGCGCGAGGCCGGCAACATGCGGCTGTTCGAGGCCACCGGTGCCGGCGCGTATCTGCTCACGGACTTCAAGGACAGCCTGCACGCGCTGTTTGAGCCGGACCGCGAGGTCGGAGTGTGGCGCTCGATCGACGACTGCATCGCCGGCATCGAGCGCGCGCTAGCCGACGAACGCGGCCGCGCGGAGGTCGCGCGCGCGGGCCATGCCCGCACCCTTGCACAGCACACCTATCGCCACCGTGTCGCCGAGATCCTGAAGTTCGTCGAAACACCGGGAAGCCGGCGATGAGGCTGCCGCGCGCCGTCAGGCGAATTGGCCGCCGCATCATCCAGGCGATGCCCGTGCTGCGGCGTCATATCCTGTCCTCCACCGACTATCGGCTGTTCAGCGGCTTGGAAGAAGCGCGGGCGATGGCGGTTGGATCTCATGGCTGGTTCGCCGCGCGCACCGCCAGGCGCCAGCAACGCGCCTATGCGAAGCTGCTGTCGGATATGCACCGCGGCAAGGCGCGCATCGATCTGAAGGTCGCTGCCGAAGCCGTTGCCGCGACCGGCATGGCCGGGCCGCGCGTGCTTGAGGTCGGTTGCGGCGGCGGCCATTATTCGGAAGTGTTCGCTGCCTTGCTCCCGTCCGCCATCCGCTACACCGGGATCGACTATTCAGAAGCCATGATCGCGCTCGCCCGGGCGCAATATCCTTCGCTCGACTTTCAGGTCGCAGACGCGACTTGCCTGCCGTTCGGCGACGGCGCCTTCGACATCGTCTTCAATGGCGTCTCGCTCATGCACATCCTCGACTACCCCGCGGCGGTACGCGAGGCGGCACGTGTGGCCTCGCACTTTTGCATATTGCACACGGTGCCGGTTCACGATGGCCGGACGACTTTTCTCGGCAAATACGCCTACGGCGCGCCGGTCGTCGAGGTCATCTTCGAGAAGCGCGAGCTGGTCGCGCTTTGCGAGCAAGCCGGCCTCCGCCTTGAGCGCGAATGGCCGGGCATTCCATATGACGTTTACGAAGTCATGGGGCATCACTCGACGACGGAAACTTATCTGTTTTCGAAGCGCGCGTGATCGCCGGAGCGCATGCGGGAGTACAGCCCGGACGGCGGGCCGCTATTTCCAGCACGAACGCTGCGCCGCGAATTCATCGAAGATTCGGAACGCACCGCTGACGAACTCGCGGCCTGTCCATTTGGCCGCCCGCTGCTTGCCCCGCTCGACCAGCTGCGCACGCAGCGACGGATCGCCGATGACACGCGAGATCGCCTCGGCAATCGCGGCGGGTCTTGCCGGGTCGAACAACACCGCCGCCTCGCCAAGCTGCTCCTCGGCGCCGCGATAATTGGCGACGATCGCGGGACAGCCGAGCGCAAAGGCCTCCAGCGGCGGCAGGTTTTCGGGACCGGAAAACGACGGATACACCAGCGCCCGCGCGTTTCGATAAAGGGCGATGAGATCGTCAGTCGGGACAAAGCCGAGGAAGATCACCTTGTGCGCGATGCCGAGCTCGGCAGCACAACGCTCCACATGGGCACGATTTCCCTTGTCCGATCCGGCCAGCACGAGCGACGGCGCGGAAGTATCCTTGTCGAAGAGAAGCTTCAGCGCTTTGACGAGATTGACGTGGTTCTTGTGCGGCCAGAACTGGGCCGGATAGAGCAAATAGTCCGAGGGCACGTTTGCGGGCCGCGGAGGCGCCGGCGCCTGCGCGGCGCGCAAGGCGAAGCCGGGCGTCGGGTGCGGCAGGATCGCAATGTGCTGCTCGGGCACGCCGAAATATTGCACGATCTCGGCCTTGCCGACGCGGGTGCCGACGATGATCGATGTCGCGCGGCGCAAATGGCGGGTGAGAAACAACTCGCGATGATCCCAGGTCCAGTTCGCGCTGACCTCGGGGAACCAGGGGTGAGTGACATGCTGAACGTCCCACACCGTCGTGACATAGGGGATGTCGTACGTATCGTAGGTGCCGCCCATCATCCAGACCAGCTCTACGCCAAGTGATGCCATCTGCCGCTCGATGCGGCCGGGGCGCCGCCACAAATAGCCGAAGATCGGCGAGTAATGGCGCAGCAGCGACGTGCCGCGATCCAGCAAGGATGTTTTCTTGCTCGCCACGAGCGTGACGTTATCGGGCAAGCGGCGGCCACTTAGCGAATCGACATAGGCGGGCGGCGCGAGCACCGTGAAGCGGTGAGTGCTTTCACCGGCAAGGTCCATCAAGGCATTTGCGAGGTCGTGAACGAACGTGAATCCACCCCCGGCCTGTGGCTCGATATCGCGCAGAACCACAGCGATATGCATTGTGTCAGTTCCGGGCAGCCGCGATGGCGTCGGCAATGAATTCGAGCTTGTCGTCCGACAGGGCCGGCGTGGATGGAAGATAGAGGCCGGTTTCCCAGAGACGCTCCGCGACGGGACAGCCATCGCTCCTGAAGCCGGGCAACTCGCGCAGTACCGGCTGCAGGTTCATGGGACAGAAGAAGGTGCGCGTCTCGATTTCCTTCTCGGCGAGCCTTCTCGCCAGTTCGTCCCGCCCCACGCCGAACTCAGGCTCCACCGTCAGTGCGTACATCCAGTAGACGTTCTTGGCCCAATTCAATTCCACCGGCAGACGAAGACCTGGAACGTCGGCGAGCAGCTCATTGTATTTCGCGGCCAGGCGCCGCTTGTCGGCGACAATGCTGTCGATCTTCTCGAGCTGGGCCAGTCCCATCGCCGCCTGGTAGCTCGTCATGCGAAAATTGTAGCCCGCTACGTCGTGACGAAAGCGTGGCCTGGTGAAGCCGAGGTTGCGCAGCAGACGCAGACGCTCGGCCAGCCGGTCATCGTTGGTGATCACCATGCCGCCCTCGCCTGTGGTGATGACCTTGTTGGCGTAGAAGCTGTAGCATGCCATGTCGCCAAAACTTCCGGTCATCCGGCCGCGTACCGTAGCCCCGTGCGACTCCGCGCAATCTTCGATCACGGTCAGATTGTGGCGCCGCGCGATCTGCATCAGCTGATCCATGTCGACGGGATGACCGAACAGATGAACCGGGATAATGGCCCTGGTGCGCGGCGTAATCAGCGATTCGAGAAGATCGAGATCGAGATTCCACGTCACGTTTTCCGAATCGACCGGCACCGGCATGGCGCCGTTGTGATAGGCGCCGAGCGCGGTCGCGATATTGGTGCTTGCGCTGACCAGAACCTCGTCGCCGGGCCCAATCCCGGCGGCATCGACCGCAAGATGCAGCGCCGTGGTGCCGCTGGTCACCGCAATGCCATGCCTGCAGCCGCAATAGGCCGCAAAGCCCTTCTCGAAGCGATCGAGATACGTGCCAAAATTTCCGGAAATCTCGCCGCGCCGCAGCGCATCCGTGACATAGGCGATCTCGGCGTCGCCGATCATCGGTTCGAAAACGGGGATCATCGCCTCACACTAACGTCCACCTTGTCGCGATCCGCGCCCAGGAACGGACCTTGCTTGACGCTGACGCACTGCATCGTCTCGATCACGCGCACCGAGTGTACGCCATCGATCAGCAGGATCGCGTCGCCCTGCCGCAGCACCACCTCGCGGAACCGCTCGCCGTCGTCGGCGAAGAAATCCACCGCAATGACGCCCTTCTGGACCACGAACATCTGCTGCAGATCGTTGATCTTGCGTTCGATCGAGGGGTGATAATGCGGCGGCTCGACAAAATCCGCCTCGTGCGCCAGCAATCCGAACTGGAATGACGAGCCCGCAGGAGAGAAGAATACGCTCTTCTCCGTGGTCGTATCCGACCATATGACCTCGGCATAGCGTCTGCCGCTGTGTTCGATCACCTCGAAAGCCATTCCGTGGCTCCAGTTTCCTGCACCGTCTGTTCAGATCGCGAAGTCGGACGACGGCTTTCGCCCCACATCGAACACCGGCTTATCCAGAAGCTTGCTTTTCTGCTGATTAGCGCAAGCGGGGGAGTGACTGCAACCCAAAACGGCGCACGCGCCTCCGGCCTGACGCAGGGACCGCAGCGCGCTACTTCCAGTCCAGTTCTTCCAGGCGACCGTCCGCATTCGAGCAACGCCAGTAGCCTTCGATCCGATCGGTGGCCATCAGCTCCACCGGGTATTTTTGCTGCTTGACACGCACGTGCCGAAACTGCTCCTGCAACAGCGCGCGCAAATCATCGATCGTTTCGAATACCTGCAGGTGATCCCGTCCTTCACGGCCGATGCTCTCCGAGCCGCAAAAGACGCCGCGCGGCGCCAGCGCCGACGCGATCTTCTTCAGAACGGCGGCCGAGCCTTCTCGCGTGAAATGCCCGATCGCGCCGTCGAAGATGATGACGTCGTAGGAGGAACGCGGAAATGGCTCGTTGACGGCATCGAGGCGGCGATAGCTGATATTGGTCGCCGCGTTGTGGGCGGTGGCATAGGCGATGGCGCTCGCTTCGATGTCGATCGCGTCGACATGCGCCGCGCGCGGCGCATAGAAGCGCTTGGTCAATGCGCCGTCGCCGCAACCAATGTCCAGCACATGATCGCCCTCACCGATGATCTCGGCGGACAGGAATGCGCGCGTCAGCGCGTAGATGCCTTCTCCAAGATCGCCGTCAAGCAGCCTGAAAAATGCGCCGGAGTGCATGCTGAAATGCGGCTCGCCATAGACCTGCCAGGCCCACTGCCGGCGAAAGACGCTGCGGTAATATTGCGAGAGCAGAGTTTTGGCAGCCTTCTCGCGGATCCCGGAGCCGAACACCACGACTTCTGCAAGATGCGCCAGATGCCGCATGAGTGCATTGCCGCGGATCGACTTCGCAATCGCCGACTTCGCTGACCTGCTCAGTTGCATGCGGCCTATCCCTTGAAAATCGCCTGCCTAGCGCGGAATCGCATCGACAAGTTTTTCGCGCAGGGGCGTGCTGAGCAGCGGCGCGGCCAGCGCCGCGATGACTGCAAGCCAGAGCCCGCATTCCAGCACGAAGCGGAACAGGCCGCCTCCTCCCACCAGCGACCGGATCGCCGTCCCCAGGGCCCATCCGCCCAGCATGACCACGAGCGTGATGCCGGCCAGGAACAGCAAATGAGCGAGCGGCCTTTGCAGCGTCTGCCTGATGACGACAAACCCGAGCACGCCGAACTGCACCAACACGTCGCTCGCCACTACCGCAACCGCAGCGCCCAGCGGCCCGAGCGGCGGGATCAGCAGCAGCGACAGCACCAGGAACAGCGCAAGCTGCAGACCCTTGCTGCGCGCCAGCAGTTCGCCCTGGTTGCTGTAACTGGCGAAAGCCAGCGCCAGCAGCGACGGCGCGACCGCGCCGGCGCCGATCAGCAGCACGAAGGTAAGCGCGGGATTGTAGGGAATGGTGCCGTGAGTCCAGAGCGCGAAGAAATCCGGCCAGTACGGCAGCATCGCGGAGACGGCCGCGCTCGCCAGCAATGTCACGAACACCGAGCCGCGGGCGTAGAGATGGCGCAGCCGTTCCTTCTTGCCGAACGAATAATCCTCGCCGAGCTCGGCGGCGAGCGGCAGCGACGCCTGCACGCATAACGTCCGCAGCAACCCCGCAGCGACGCGGGTCAGCCCCCATTGCGCCACCGCCACGCGATCGGACACGAAGGCGCTGACCAGCAGCACCGGCAAATTGACCAGCGCGAGTTCGGTGACGTTGGCCATTGCAAAGGGCGCGGCACTTGCCAGTTGCCCGACCGACCAGCGCCAGGAAGGTGCGCGAAAGCGGCGCCGCAGGTAGGGAAACAGCCGCGGCCCGTCGATCACCAGGAACCAGAGCGCCGTGAGCAACTGAACCGCCACATAGGCCAGCGTCACCGCAAGCAGGCTCCCGGTCGCAACGACGGCGGCGAGCTGGCCGAGCTGGCCGATCAGCATGCCCCAGTTCTGCCGCCGCGCCACCCGCCCGTAGAGCCCGCGCGCGCGGTAGAGGCTGGTGGTCAGGCCTGCGGGCAGCGCGAGGGATGCGCCGGCCACCATGGCGACGAACGCCGTATCGAAATGCGGCAGGGCCTGGAAGCCGAGCGTCTGCGAGGGCGGCCATAGCGCGCCGCCTGCCAGCAGCAGGGCGACGAGCATCGCGGAAAGGGCGACATAGATGCGCAGCATCCCCGCATAGAAGGCGGCGGTGCGGCCGTTGCAGTCGGCGCTCGAGCGGAACGAGAGGAAGCGGTTGATCGCGCGCGCCTGCAAGCCCACGTCGGCAACGCTGGTAAGATTGCCGGCGGCATAGATGACAAGCCAGCCGGCCAGCACGTCGCTGCTCCAGTAATGCAGGAACACCGGAATCAGCGCGACCTGCTGAATTATTCCCAGCACCATCTGGACGAGGTTGGCGGACCATCCGTCGAACAGCCGCCGCGCGCGGGCTTCCCGCGCCGTCACGGTCCGGAGCTCCGCTTCGCCCTCGCGGATCGTCTGACGTTCGATCAAGCGGCAAGACCTCATCAACCCCTAAGGCGGGGTACCAGCCGGGAACGGCGTTGTCGATGGGTGGCAGGCCCGCGTGCTGGATACTCCCAAGGGACGGCAATCGTGGCGAGCCATATGGGGGGAGCATGGCAGGTCGAAACAGTCCCGGCGTGACCTGCGCGCGATATCGGGCTACTGATCCCTACCCTGCCTTCCGGAGTTCTCGAATGTCCTTTCCGCGCGCTTCCCAGGCCCTCTCCCGCTTCACCGTTCTCGATCTCACCCGCGTCCGTTCCGGGCCGACCTGCGTACGTCAGCTCGCCGACTGGGGCGCCAATGTCATCAAGGTAGATGCGCTCTTGGAGGATGCCGGCGGGGAACAGCCGGGCGGCCCGCGTCACGGCTCGGACTTCCAGAATTTGCACCGCAACAAGCGCGCGATGACCTTGAACCTGAAGGACCCCAAGGGGCTTGAAGTGTTCATGCGGCTGGCGAAGCACGCCGACGTCATTGTGGAAAATTTCCGTCCCGACGTGAAAGCAAAGCTCGGCATCGATTATGAGAGCGTGCGCAAGATCAATCCGCGCCTCGTCTATGGCAGCATTTCTGGCTTCGGCCAGGACGGCCCCTATCACAAGCGCCCGGGCTTCGATCAGATCGCCCAGGGCATGGGCGGCCTGATGTCAGTGACCGGCGCGCCCGGCGAAGGCCCGATGCGGGTCGGAATACCTGTCGCCGACCTCACCGCCGGGCTTTTCTGCGCGCTCGGCATTCTTACCGCGCTTTTGGAGCGCGACGTCTCCGGCGAAGGCCAGTGGGTGCAGACATCGCTGTTGCAGGCGCAGATCTTCATGCTCGACTTCCAGGCCGCGCGCTGGCTGATGGAAAAGGAAGTCGCCAAGCAGGCCGGCAACAATCACCCGACCTCGATCCCGACCGGCGTGTTCAAGACCTCCGACGGCTATATCAACATCGCCACCACAGGCGGCCGCATCTGGGAGCGCTGCGCGCAGGCGATCGGCGCGCCGGAGCTGGTTACTAATCCCGACTACGCGACTGCACCTGCGCGCTCCAAGAACCGCGACGCGCTCAATGCCACGATCGGCAAGCTCACCGAGAAGAAGTCGACCGAGGCGTGGGTGAAAGAATTGAACGCCGCCGGCGTGCCATGCGGGCCGATCTATTCCATTGACCAGATGTTCGAGGATGCGCAGGTCAAGCATCTCGGCATGGCGCAGCATGTGCCCAATGACGAGAACCGCCACAT
>Ga0081455_10004173_pt1 | contig 16295 bp, 18 predicted proteins | sample TabmetS3T2R1_FD_70207 | JGI IMG/M metagenome (GOLD analysis project Ga0081455, IMG submission 70207) | Tabebuia heterophylla rhizosphere microbial communities from the University of Puerto Rico - S3T2R1 | ecosystem: Host-associated > Plants > Roots > Rhizosphere ... | reverse complement strand
GAGGAGCTCGCTGCACGGATCCGGAAGAAATGCCGGAGATGGAAGCGCGGCCCCCGACCCAAAATCGCCACGGTGGAGCGCCGCGAGGCGAGCGCGTCCCGCTGGACGCGCGCCGCGCCTCAATAAGCGCGGACCGTCGCGCCCGACGGCGCGACAACAGACACACTGCGCCTTTTCGGCGCTCCACTCGCCCCTCACGGGGTGGATGGAAAAGAGAAAAGCAAAACCCGGGCGCAGGAACGCGCGCGGGAACGAAGAAGACTGCGCTGTTTGACATGGTGAATAGAGGGAATTACGCGGCAACGCGCTCGGTCCCGACCGAGCGCGTGCCCCGCCGCGCCTTTTTGCGTGAGATGCGGGTTCGCGCGCGAGTATTGCGATCGGGCGAGCTCTCAGTTCCGCCCTCACCCTGAGGAGGCGGCGAAGCCGCCGTCTCGAAGGGGAGGGCGGCCAGCGGTGCCCCTCATGCTTCGAGACGCCGCGCATCGCAGCCAAGCTTGCGCAGGCTGCGTAAACTTGCCTGCGCTGCGCGGCTCCTCAGCATGAGGGCGAAAGAGTCATAACGCTGGATCGTTGCGCCTCCCCGGGACACGAGGGTGGCGCCTCACCGCGGCAGCGCAGTCGCCACCCTGACCACCGCGCCGGTCAAACGCGCCAGCTCGTCTTCGGCGATGGTGAAGGCGGGCGTGAGATAGACGATCGAACCGAATGGGCGCACGAACACCCCCTCCTCCACGAACCGCGCGCGCAGCCGCTCGATGTCGTCGATGCGCTCGAGCTCGACCACGCCGATCGCGCCCTTGACGCGCACGTCCTTGACGCCGGCAAGGCCGCGGCAGGGCGCGAGGCCGCGCTCGAGCGCGGCCGCGATATCCGCCACCTGCCGCAGGCGCGGCTCGCGCTCGAACAGGTCGAGCGAGGCGTTGGCGGCGGCGCAGGCGAGCGCGTTCGCCATGAAGGTCGGGCCGTGCATCAGCGCATGCATGGGATCGTCGGACCAGAACGCGTCGAAGACCTTTCGGCTTGCGACGGTCGCGGCGAGCGGCAGCGTGCCGCCGGTCAGCGCCTTCGACAGCGTGACGATGTCGGGCACGACGCCGGCAGCCTCGCAGGCGAACAGCGTCCCGGTGCGACCGAAGCCGGTGAAGATCTCATCAAAGATCAAAAGGAGGTCAAAGCGGTCGGCCGCGGCGCGCAGCGTGTGCAGCACCCCCGCGTCGTAGAAACGCATGCCGCCCGCCCCTTGCACCAGCGGCTCGACCACGATGCCGGCGAGCTCCTCGGCGTGGCGCTCGAGCACGCGCACGAATGCCGCGGCGCTCTCCTCGTCCTGCGGCAGATCGACGACGTGATGCTCGGGCAGAAGGCCGCGGAACGGTGCGTGCATGCCGGCCGCGGGATCGCAGATCGCCATCGCTCCCGTGGTGTCGCCGTGATAGCCGCCGCTGAAGGCGAGAAATTTCTTTCGCGTGCGCACGCCGCGATTGAGCCAGAACTGCACCGCCATCTTCATGGCAACCTCGACCGCGACCGACCCGGACTCCGAGAAGAAGACGCGATCGAGATCGCCGGGAAGGCGCGCGACCAGCCGCCGCGCCAGGGTCAGGGCCGGCTCGTGGGCGAGCCCGCCGAACATGACGTGCGGCATCAGCGCGAGCTGGCGCTCGACCGCGGCCCCGATGTGGGGATGATTATAGCCGTGGCAGGCTGTCCACCACGACGCGATCCCGTCGATGAGCTCGCGGCCGTCGGCGAGCACGATGCGACAGCCTTTCGTGCGCGCGACCGGCAGCGGCGGCAGCGCGCGCTTCATCTGCGCGTAGGGCAGCCAGACATGAGCGAGCCCGGCCTGGTACCACGCGGGCGGCGCACCGTCGGTTCCGCTGTCGTTCTTGCCGGACATTCGGCGCTTCCATTCGACCGTCATTGCCGCCATGCTGGCGCGCGAGAAACCGACGCAAGGGTCAGGATGCGTTCACTCGATGAATTCGCGAGCGCCAAGCTCGCCGAACTCGAACGCAGCAGTCTACGCCGTGCGCTCGTTGACACCACCCGGGTGACGGGAATTTGGCTGCTGCGCGACGGGCGCCGGCTGTTGTCGTTCTCCTGCAACGATTATCTCAACCTGACCCATCACCCCGCCGTCAAGGACGCGGCCATCGAGGCGTTGCGCGTCTACGGCCTGGGCGCCGGCGCCTCCCGCCTGGTGACCGGCAACCATCCCCTGTTCGCCGAGCTCGAAGGCCGGCTCGCGCGCCTCAAGAACGCGCAGGCCGCCTGCATCTTCGGCTCGGGCTATCTCGCCAATCTCGGCATCATCCCCGCGCTGGTCGGCCCAGGCGACCTCGTGCTGATCGACGAGCTCGCGCACTCCTGCCTGTGGGCGGGCGCGCGGCTCGCGCGCGCGGCCGTGGTGTCTTTTCGCCATGCCGATGTCGGGCATGTGGGAGAACTCCTGACGGAGCAGCGCCGGCGTCACCCGCGCGTCCTGATCGCCACCGACGGCGTCTTTTCCATGGACGGCGACATCGCTCCCTTGCATGAGCTTGCGGCGCTGGCGCAGCGCCACGACGCCTGGCTCATGTCGGACGATGCCCATGGCCTCGGCGTGGTCGGCGGCGCGCGCGGCTCGAGCTTCGCGCACGGCACGAAGGCGGACGTGCCGCTGCAGATGGGCACGCTGTCCAAGGCGCTCGGCGCCTATGGCGGCTATCTCTGCGCCTCCGCCGCGGTGATCGACCTCGTCCGCAACCGCGCGCGCACACTGATCTATTCCACCGGTCTGCCGCCCGCGGTGGTCGCGGGCGCGATCGCGGCACTCGACCTGATCGAGCGCGAGCCGGATTATGCCGCGCTCCCGCTCGCCAAGGCGAAGGCGTTTGCGCGCCGCGCCGGGCTGCCCGAGCCGGAAAGCCCGATCGTGCCGGTGCTGCTCGGTGAGGCCGAGGCCGCGCTTGCCGCCTCGCGGCTGCTCGAGGATCACGGCTTCCTCGTCGTCGCGATCAGGCCGCCGACCGTGCCGGCGGGGACGGCGCGCCTGCGGCTCACCTTCACCGCGCAGCATCCCGATGCCGAGATCGAACGGCTCGCCGACCTCATCCGCACGCGCGTTCTCGCGCAGGCGACGACGGCCCGCGCGGCGCAATGACCGCGCTGTTCGTCACCGCGACGGGAACCGATATCGGCAAGACCTTCGTCAGTGCCGGGCTGATCCGCCACATTCGCGCCGCCGGCAAGCCGGTCGCCGCGATCAAGCCTGTAGTCAGCGGCTTCGACCCCGAGGACTGGCAGGCGAGCGATCCGGCGGTCCTGCTCGCGGCGCTGGGACGGCCTCTGACGTTGGAGGAGGTCGATGGCGTCTCCCCCTGGCGCTTCAAGGCGCCGCTCTCGCCCCACACGGCGGCGCAACGCGAAGGCCGTGCGATCGCATTCCAGGAGGTGGTCGCGTTCTGCCGCCGCGCCATGGCCGCGCGCCGCGGCGTGCTGCTGGTCGAGGGGATCGGCGGCGTCATGGTGCCGCTCGACGACCGCCACAGCGTGCTCGACCTGATGTCGATGCTGCGCATCCCGATCATCCTGGTGGCGGGGAGCTATGTCGGAACCTTGAGCCACACCTTGACCGCGCTCGAGGTGGTGGCGCGGCGCAATCTCGACATCGCGGCCGTGGTGGTGAGCGAGAGCAACGGCAGCGCCGCGTCGCTCGAAGACACCGTCGCTACCCTTCAGGTATTCGCGGAGACGATCGACGTCGTGGGCATTCCCCGCCTGCCCCCAGGCGCATGCGAGCACGCGGCCTTCGCGCGGCTCGCCGGCCTGATTTGACAACGCGTGTGTCCCGGGCGCAGCGCAGCACGAAGAGAAGCGGAGTGGTGCGCTGCAGAACCGGGACCGTCACGGGCGGTGGCGGTCCCGGATCAGCGATGCACCGCTCGCGCGATCCGCATCCTACGTCGCAGCGTTTACAGGGCGCTCGCGCTGCATCGCATCCGGGACACTCCCGATCACGGCACCAGGATGGTGGAACCCGTGGTGGCGCGGCCTTCGAGGTCGCGGTGCGCCTTCTGCGCGTCCTTGAGCGGATATTTCTGGTTGACCGGGATCTTGACCGCGCCGCTCGCCACCACGTCGAACAGGTCCTTGGCGATCGCCAGCAGGTCCTCGCGCTTGGCGGCGTAGGTGTTGAGCGTCGGGCGGGTGGCGAACAGTGAGCCCTTGGTCTGCAGGATGTTGATGTTGAAAGCGTCGATCTGGCCAGATGCGGAGCCGAAACTCACGAACATGCCGAGCGGCTTGATGCAGTCGAGGGAAGCCGGGAAGGTCGCCTTGCCGACGCCGTCATAGACTACCTCGCACAGCTTGCCGCCGGTGATGTCCTTGACCTTGGCGACGAAGTCCTCGTCGCGGTAGAGGATGACGTGGTGCGCGCCGTTCTTCTTGGCGAGCTCGGCCTTGTCCTTCGAGCCAACGGTACCGATGACATTGGCGCCGAGATAGTTCGCCCACTGGCAGGCGATCAATCCGACGCCGCCGGCGGCGGCGTGGATCAGCACGTTGTCGCCCTTCTGCACCTTGTAGGTCCGCCGCAGCAGGTATTGCGCCGTCATGCCCTTGAGCATCATGGCGGCGGCCTGCTCGTAGCTGATCTTCTCCGGCAGCTTCACGACCCGGTCGGCCGGCATCACGCGCTCCGCGGCATAGGCCCCGAGCGCGGAGGTGTAGCCGACGCGGTCGCCGACCTTGAGGTCGGTCACGCCCGACCCGACGCCGATGACCTCGCCCGCCCCTTCGTTGCCGGCGACGAACGGCAGCCCGACCGGCGAGGGATACATGCCCATGCGGAAATAGGTGTCGATGAAATTGACGCCGCTGGCGTGGTTCCTGATCTTGACCTGGCCCGGGCCCGGCGCCGGCACTTCGACGTCCTCGTAGGTCAGCACTTCCGGACCGCCCGTCTTGTGTACCCGCACTGCTGCGACCATCGCTCTCACTCCCTGTCTCGACCTCGACGCGCCGGATCGGCCGGCGGCGCAATGTCCTCCAGCGCGGCCCGCCGATCAAGCCTCAGCTGCGCCGCCGTCGCCGCCGGTTGCGCCGCGCCATGACGTTGAAGAACTCGACCGCGCCGGCAAAGGCCATGGCGAAATAGATGTAGCCGCGCGGAATATGGAACTCGAAGCCGTCGGCGACGAGCGCCATCCCGATCAGTACCAGGAAGGCGAGCGCCAGCATTTTCGTCGTGGGATGCTCGGCGATGAACGCGCCGACCGGCCCGGCCGCGGCGTACATCACGATCATGGCGATGACCACTGCGGCGATCATGACCTCGAGGTCCTCGGCCATGCCGATCGCGGTGATGATGGAATCGAGGGAGAACACGAGATCGACCACGACGAGCTGCACCACGATCCAGGCAAACGCCTGCTTGGTGGAGACGGCTTGAACGTCTTCGTGACGGGCCTCGACCTCGCTGTGAATCTCGTGCGTCGCCTTGGCGATGAGAAAAAGGCCGCCGCCGATCAGGATGATGTCCCGCCACGAGATCGCCATGCCGAAGACGGTGATCAGCGGCGCGGTCAGGCCCATGAGCCAGGTGAGACCGGCGAGCATGACCACGCGGAAGATGAAGGCGAGCGACAGGCCGATCTGGCGGGCGCGGCGCGCCTTCTCCTCGTCCAGCCGGGAGGTCAGAACGGAAATGAAGACGAGATTGTCGATGCCGAGCACGATCTCGAGCACCGTGAGCGTGATCAGCGCGGCCCACGCATGCGGATCGGCGAGGAGCGTCAGCGCGTTCATTTCAACGCTTCTCGATGAGCCCGACGGCGAGGAAATAGGCTCCGATCAACACCAAGCCGCCTGCGACCCAGGGGCCGGGATCGAGATCGCGCAGGACGGCGATCAGCGCCAGCACCGACCACAGGAGCAACGCCGCGATGTTCACGGCCCGCAGCCGAGTGACGCGCATGGGATGGAGGAACTTGAACGGCACGAAGGTCAGTCCCGCGAGCACGACAATGATGACGGCGGCGAGTGGCGGCCAGGGCTTGAGCAGGAACAGATAGAACGCCGCCGCGTTCCACAGCGCGGGAAAGCCGCGGAAATAATTGTCCGGAGTTTTCATATCGCGGTCGGCGAAATAGAGCGCGCCGGTGATGATGATGAGAATACCGGCGGGAATCGCCAGGGCCGCGGGCAGCAGGCCGCCGGCCGCGATGGCATAGGCGGGAACGAACACGTAGGTGACGAAATCCACCACCAGGTCGAGCACGTCGCCCGACCAGCGCGGCAGCACCTCGGCGACCTTGAGCCAGCGCGCGATCGTCCCGTCCACGCCGTCGATGATCAGCGCGAGCCCGAGGCAGAGAAACATCGCCGCCCACTGCCCGCGCGTCGCATAGATCAGCGCGGCGAGCGCCAGCGCTGCGCCGGCGGCGGTGAAGACGTGCACCGCGAAGGCGCGCGCTTGTGTGAACGGCGGCATGGCACTCCCGACCCTCATGCGCGGCCTTGACCCGCGCGCCCATCATACGGTCTTGCTAACCGTAGTCTGGGTGACCTCGGTCCCCTTCCCTCCAAGTGTTTTCAAATACTTGGCGCAGATCGCAAAAGAACAAAACGGGTCTTTTGCTACCATTTGCTACCCGAGGGCTTCGTTGATGGCCGCGGCGGCCTTGCTGTCATCGACGTGGAACATGTGAGCGTAGACTCGGAGCGTGATATCGGGCTTGGAGTGGCCCAGGCGCTTGCTGATGGTGACGATATCTACCCCGCTAGCGATCAGTTGCGACGCGTGAGTGTGTCGCAGGGCATGGAACGTGATTGCGGGCTCCCCGATGCGCCGTCCCAAGCCTCATCGAAGGTCCGCCCCACGCCGCGCGCTGCCGGGCCATCATCGGCTTGCCCTGGCCTGGAAAGCGCTACTTCCCAGGCCCCATCACGAAGTTCGACCGTTAGAATAAAGTTGTCCCGTTCGGCTCCCCATATGCGAAGCATCCCGACCATTTGAAGCTCTTGCTCGGTAGCACAAGCTTGTCGAAGGACATGGTGTTGCTCCTCACTCTTCCCGCGGCATCTTAAAGCCGCAGCCCCCGAGCCAGCGCGGCCATCTCTGAATCATGGCGGCCTACTCTCTCCGCTAGCTCTTGGCGAATGCCGCCATCGCAGCCTCGCGGGTCGGCTCATCATTGGCCGCGTCCCTCCTTATGTGCGCTTTGGCCGCGAAGAACAAATGTTTGGCAGACAATAACAAGTCCGGGATGAGGGCCAAAGCGACGAAAGAACGTGGGGCAGAGATGCACGGCCCCAAAACATGCTCGGTCCCCTCTGTTGGAGGATGGCGAACTTGAGGAGAAATGAGAGATGACTTGGTTCATTGCTTGGGTGCTGCTGTCGGTTGTCGTTGGCATGGTCGCCCAGAACTACCGCGACCGGAACGGTTTCGGCTGGTTCGTGCTCGCGCTGGTCGTCTCGCCGCTCATTGCCGGCCTACTTGTTCTCGCAACAAAGCCGAAGGTGGCGGTGACGCGCATGAGTCGTCGTCAGATGGCTGATCGTATCGCAGAGCTGAAGCTCATCGAGGCGAAAGATAAGGCGAAGTGGAGCAAGCTTCGCAGTGATGACTTTGTAACCATCGACTGAACCTTCACTTTAAAAGAGTGAGCTATGAATAAAGTTTTCTGCATGCTGTTGGCGGTCGCAGCACTGACGACCGACCGTGCTGCCTCGGCAGCTAATATCGACAACGAAGGAGTTGAGAAGGCGTCCACCGAATGCCACGGATGAGGGTGTGGCGTTAGGCCAAGCCTACATGTTGAACTGTCCTAATTGGCACAAAGCGATGTCCCCCGAAGTCGCGAACATGCTGTACGCGTGGCATGAAGATAGGCCAGAGCAGGTCAACCAAGCTTCCGAGGTCCAAGACAACTTCATCAAACAGATGGTTGCGACCGGTCGAGCCTCCAACGAGAGAGCTGCTTGGGCTCTGTGGTGCACGGGCATCAAGCCCGCTATACAGAGCATGACGCTCAAGCTTCATCCAGGCTATGCCCAGTGGCTTGATGACAACTTGGAAATTCCTGCGATGCCAGCGCCGGCCACGTGCATACGACAGCAAGAAGACGGTAGCTGGACAAATTGCAATGAAGCTCCGGCTTCGCTTCGCGCGCCCATGAAGACCATGCCGTCCACGTGCGTTCAATCCGATGGACGCGGTGGCGTGAAGAGTTGCTGAAGTTCAGCGAAGGAGGCCGCCGCGCAGAATCGCGACGCTGGTTGCGGACATGATGCGGACACAGCGGTCAACCTCCTAACCGCCGAGTCAAGAAGTGCCCGTTCTATCGCAATAAGTAGCACCACAAGACGATTTCCGCGACGACATGTATTTCCACGGCATCGGCGCGTCCGGTTTCGTGCTCGGCCATATCCGCACCGCAGCGGCGCCACAAGCGTTGCCATGGCGGCTGCGTTACGCAATGGCGGTCGATGCCATGCGCGAGGCGATCGACAAGCGCATCCGTGCGATCTTGCCTGGCGACAACGGGGCGATCGCCTCCGCGGTGATTACGGGCAAGCGCGATGCCATTTCGACGCCGGTGAACGAGGCGATGTATGTCTCGGGTCTTGCGCACGTGCTCTCGATCTCCGGCTACCACATGGCCGTGGTCGCTCGGCGCGTTCCGCTTGAGGATCGGCGCGGTCACCGCCTCGCCGCATGCAGCGTGGCAATGATCGACTTGCATTCGTTGCAGACGATGTCAGCTGCATCGTGATCGTTCTGATCGTCCGCTGGCATCACGTCGAAAATCATCGGCTGGATTTTCTCCCAGGTGTCGCACCACACATAAGGGAAGCGCTCAAGTTGATCCGTCATGTCAGTCGTCCAAGCTCTCGTCGCGCTGGAAGCCTCTCGGCGGGCGCGGTGGATGATCCTTGTCGGATGGATTGCAGTTGGGGCACGGCATACCTGCCGCGCCGCAGCCGCACGCATGCTCGCCGTCCCAGGGGACATCGTCGTGCGTCTCGCAAACCCAATAGGTGTCCTGGCAGCGGGCACACTTCACTTTGCGCCACAGGATCGGCGGCTTAGTCATCGGGCCGCACGATCAGCCGCCGCCGCATGTCCTCGCCGATCTTGAACTCGGTGATGGCGGCAGCCTCAGACGACTTTTCGTCGGGTGCGTAGACCACGCCGAGATAGCTGGCGCGCGAGCGCATCAGCGCGACGCGCCAGGGCCGTAGTTTCGCGGTCGGTTTCTTCTTCGGTGCCCGCATGGGCGCTAGCGTAGCGCGCCTCCTTAGGCCCGCGCCAGCGCCGCTAAGACCGCCTCCAGCGGGCGATCAGAGCCGCAAGTCCAAGGCTCACCGAAAGATGTCCGCCACCCGGTTCACAGCCGCCCGTATGGCCCCTTTAATCTCGACGCTGCCGCAGGGGACCCCCCACCCACAATCCAGATACCCCACCTCTTCGCTGGCGGCTCCACCCGCGACTAGATCGATTTCAGCTTCTGTCAGATCGCAAATGTCGTTCATGGTGTGTCTCCGACGCCAGCGTGGACCATCCAATCGCCGGTGCGGCCACTCTGGCGCAACCCTATCGCCGCTCCTGTGAAGCGGTTCACCGGCGGCAACCCAATCCGACATTTCGTGATGGCAATCACAGTGGCCGAGCAGCGCGACGCACGCCCGCACATTGGATGGGACCGCCCACGCTCGTTCGGACCGCATGTGACCGCCCCCTACTGGGGCGAGGGGTCATCTGCGGTCGCGCCTCACAAGTGCAGGGACAAGGTCTGGAGAGTCCAGACGGTCCGGAGCGTAATGCCCAAATAGGAGCCCCGCCAAGGCAGGGGCGCGCGAACCTGGACTGATGCCTAGCCCTTATTGGGGCTTGTCAGGCGCCAGAAATTGCGAACTGATCCAGCCCTTCAAGCGGGTGTTCTCGACCTGGACCCAATCCCCTTCCCGGCCTGTAGCTGTGAACTGCGTGCCCTTTGGGGCAGTCCCAAGAGCGGGCGCGGTTCCGGAAGGGCCAGACCTGATGTTGACACCGGGACGCTGCAAGAAGACGACATCCGGGTTCTGCGCCGCGGAAGCCGTCTGGGGCGTCCCGGCCCATGGAGCAACTTGGGGCGACGCCTCGGCGGTGAGCGAAGCAGAAGCTTCGGGCGAAGGAACCACACTGGACGCCGCGGGAGATGACTCAGCCACAGTAGGAGCCGGCTGCACCTGAGTCTCGGATGACGATTCCACTCCTGTTGAAGAAGATGCCACGGGAACGGTTTCGGCGGTTTCCGCGAGTGGTTGCGCTGCTGGCGAGGCCAGGAAGAAGTACGCGAGCACAGCTACGCCTAATGCCGCAACGAATGCAATGCCGGCAATCAGCGTACGGCGGCTTGGCTCAGGAGCCAGGAAGGCCTCCTCGCCCCCAACTGGGGCCAGAGGGGGCGCCCAAAGCTCGGCCGGCATCCTCAGACTGTTCTCACCAAGAAAGCTGTCTCCGCTGGGCTGTTCGTCGGCAAGATCGTCTTTGGGCCGTACGTCGGCAAGATCGAGGGTTGCCATGCTTCCTCCAATCCCCACCCGCGGCTTTCCCTTTGCCGCATAGAAGGAGGGCAAAGTATGTAGCCCTCAGGCATTGGCCGAAAGGATGGCGGCAGAAGGACAGCCGAACGGCACTCGAACGGTTTGTTGATGGCCAGACACGTCCCGCCTAGTGCGTCTGACAAGTTCCGGCCCCTCACCGGGCGGGTCGGGGGCAGCACCGTCTGCAATTGCCATTGGATTGAAGCCTTACTGTCCAAAAAAGGCCGTTGATGGTTAGTCCCATTCCGAACTGAACGACGGGGCGCACAATGAGGAGCGAGTTCGAACGAGAAGTCGAAGTTGCGAGGCGAGAGTTCGAACAGGAGGTCGAGGCCTTCAGGCGGGAACTCGGGAAGAAACTCGAAGCCGCAAGGTGGCGAGCACTCGATAAGATGGGCCACGTGGCCTTCCTGAAGAAAGCCGACATGAGGAAAGCGCACGCCCTGTTGCACGAGTTGGAGCAGCACTTCTTGAAGCAAAACGTGCGGCTCTGAAGACGATGCGAATCGTCCTTTTTATGGGCCTTGTGCTGGTCCTAGCAGGTAGCGCCATGCTCTTCCCAGGGGAAGTGGTCGATTTGATTTCGTGGGTGGAGGAGTGGTTCGACGAGGAGTGGTGAATCGCTCGCCCCCACATTAGGCGGGGCTCATGCTTTCCATGATTTGAGCGCTATCCAGCCAGCCAGGATCACGAGCAATAGGAAAATAAAGAAGCATCGTCGGCCCACTGCCCTTTTTGTCCCTCGATGCAGTGAGATCAAGCCCAGCCGAGAAATTCTGCTACCGCTTTTGCTACCCAACTCCTTGGCATGGGATAGAACTGGGCAGTACGGGCACCCCACCCGAGCGCGGTTAAGGCCCGAAAACGTTGACTAAGTGGGATGTGATGACACTGGCCGACATGGCCAAAGCCGGTCTTGCTATGCGTTGTCATGCCGGCGCAACTGGGCACTCCAACCGCCGTGCAAAATGCGACAATGCGCGCCATGATGATCGGAACCTGGGACGAATGGCGGACTTGACGGCCGAAGTGGTGGTGGTCGGCGGCGGCCCGGCTGGGCTGACCGCGGCGATCGCACTCGCCGCGGCCGGCGTGGAGACCGTGCTGGTCGCCGCGCCGCATTCCGGTCCTGATCATCGCACCACCGCGCTGCTCGCGGGCTCGGTCACGGCGCTCGACACGCTCGGCGTCTGGAGGCGCTGCCGCGAGCAGGCCGCGCCGTTGCGGGTGCTGCGCATCGTCGACGATACGGCTCGGCTCTGGCGGGCGCCCGAGGTCGCGTTTGCCGCGAGCGAGATCGGGCTCGACGCCTTCGGCCACAATATCGAGAACCGGTTCCTCGTCGCTGCGCTCGAGGCGCGCGCAACCGAGTTGGCCGCGCTGGCGCGCGTCGAAGCGGTCGCGGATGCCGTCGAGGTCGAGGACGGGCGAGTCATAGTGAGGTGCGGCAGCACCATGGTCTCGGCGCGCCTGGCGATCGGTGCAGAGGGCCGGCGCTCGCTCTGCCGCGCCGCCGCCGGGATCGACAGCCACGGCCACGCCTATGCGCAGACGGCGCTGACCTTCAACCTCGGCCACAGCCGCGAGCACGACGACACCTCGACCGAGTTCCACACCGAGACCGGACCGTTCACGCTGGTGCCGCTGCCCGGCCGCCGCTCGAGCCTGGTTTTCGTGGTCGAGCCGAACGAGGCCCCTCACCTCTGCGCGCTCACCGAGGCGGACCTGGCCGCAGAGATCGAGCGGCGCTCACATTCGATCCTGGGCAAGATCGCGATCGAGCCCGGCCGCGGCGTCTTTCCCTTGACGGCGGAAACCGCAACGCGGTTCGGCGCGCGCCGGGTCGCGCTCATCGGCGAAGCGGCGCACGTCGTCGCCCCGATCGGCGCACAGGGGCTCAATCTCGGGCTGCGCGACGCGGCGACCATCGGCGAGCTCGCGGTCGCCGCCCACCGCGACGGCCGCGATGTCGGCGAGGCGGCGGAGCGCTACGATCGCTCGCGTCGCGCCGACGTCACCGGCCGGACGCTCGCGGTCGATCTGCTCAATCGCAGCCTGCTCGCGGACTTCCTGCCGGTGCAGGGTGCGCGCGGGCTCGGGCTGTTCCTGGCGCAACGCATCGGCCCGCTGCGGCGCGCGCTGATGCGCGAGGGCGTCTCCCCGATGGCGTCGCAGCCGCGCCTCATGCGCGGCGAGGCGCTGTAGCCAGTGCTCTCTAGGCCTACAGCCTCTGGCGCGGCTCGATTCCGAACAGCGCCTGCCCCGCCGACTCGAAGTTCGAGAGGTGCGCCTGGCCCTGCGCCAGCGCGGTGTGCAGGTCGCGGAACCGCCGCTCGAACGGACCGCCCTCGAAGATCGCATTGGTGCCGGCGGCGTGATAGGCGAAATCGACGACCTTGCGCGCTTCTTCCATGGCACCGGTGATGGCGATGCGCAGCTGCGCGCGCTGCTCGAGAGGAAGCGTGCCCGATCCCGCCGAGGCGGCCCAGATCTCCGCCAGCATCTGCAGCAGGAACGCCCGCGCCGAACGCAGGCGCCCGGTGGCACGCGCGGCCTGCGACTGGATCACGGCGTTGTCGCGCAGCAGCGTGGTCGAGCCCACGCCGCCGCCGGACTTCTTCGTCTGCGCGAGCGCCATGAAGGCGGCAAGGCAGGAGCGCGCGATGCCGAGGGCAACGCCGGAGAAGCCGACGCCGTAGAGCGTGAGCAGCGGGATGTTGTAGAGCGGCCCGTGCTCGCGCCGGTCTGCAGCGGAGTCGCGCCACGTGGTGTATGCCTCGGGCACGAACAGCTCCGACACCTCATAGTCGTTGCTCGCCGTACCGCGCAATCCGATGACGTGCCAGGTATCCAGGATGTGCGCCTGCTCTTTGCGAAAGAGCATGGTGCGGTTGATCGGATTGCCGGCAGTATCGCGGCGCGGCTCCCCGTCGGACATGAACACCGTCGAATGTCCGCCCATCCAGGTGGCGTTGGCACTGCCGCTGGCGAAACGCCACTTGCCGGTCACGCGGTAGCCGCCCGCGACCGCCACCGCCTTGGCGATGCCGGCGGGCGGCCCCCAGGCCACCAGCGTATCGCGCGCGCCGAACACCTCGCGCGCGATTTTTGGATCGAGAAATCCCGCGGAGTGCGAGCTCGCCACCGCCTGGGCGAGGCACCAGGCTGGGCTCGCATCCGCCGCGGCGATCGTCTCGATCACCTGGTTGAAGGTGACGAGATCGGCGGCCGCGCCGCCGAGCGAAACCGGAAGCAGGATGTGGAACAGGCCGGCGTCGTGCATGGCAGCGAGCACGTCGGCCGGGATCTTGCGCTCCGCCTCGGTGCGTCCCGCCGCCGCCTCGACCATGGGCGCAAGCGCGCGCGCCAGCGCCACCCAATCCGGCTTGTCCTCGATCGGCAATATTCGCTCCCCGGCACTGTCGGCTTTTCCTTAGCACAGCCGGGCAGCGGTGTCGGCGCATGCGCTGGCCACGCGCCGGACGCTCGACTACCATCGCAAGAGAGCTCGCGCGGAGATGACCATGCGACCGATCATGAGCTGCCTCATCGCGCTGGCGACCCTGCTCGCTGTTCTTGCCGGCGACAACGCGCACGCGCAGGACGCGTATCCCTCCCGCGTCGTGCGCATCGTCGTCCCCTACCCAGCCGGAGGCGGCACCGACACACTGGCGCGGCTGCTCGCGGACCAGCTCGGCCGCAAATGGGGCCAATCGGCGATCGTGGAGAATGTCGGCGGCGCGGCCGGCAATATCGGTGCCGCCGAGGTCGCGCGTGCGGCGCCCGACGGATACACGCTGCTGCTCGCCTCGCCCGGCCCGATCGCGACCAACAGCTTCCTCTACAAGGACATGGGCTATGACCCGGCGCGCTGGGTCCCGATCGCGCTCTTGGCCACGGGACCTTACGTACTGGTGCTGCGCAAGAGCTTCGAGGGCTCGACGGTCAAGGAGCTGATCGCGCGCGCCAAAGCCAATCCGGGCAAAATCACCTCCGCGACGCCGGGCATCGGGTCGGTCGGCCACCTGTCGACGGTGCAGCTCGAGATGCTCGCGGGCATCAAGACCGTGCAGGTGCCCTACCGCGGCCTGGGCCAGGCCATCAACGACATCGTCGCCGGCCACGTCGATATGATGTTCGACACGCCGACGACGTCGCTGCCGCTGCATCGCGACGGCAAGGTCAAGATCGTGGCGGTCGGCACGAGCGAGCGGGTGCGCGAGCTGCCGGAGGTCCCGACCGTGGCGGAGGCCGGCCTCCCTGGCTATCGCGCCGTCACCTGGTACGCCATGGTGGCGCCGCCGCAGACGCCCGCGGCGCTGGCCGACAAGATCAACCGCGACGTGGTCGAGATTCTGGGCCATCCTGACGTTGCCGAAAAGGTACGCGGAATTCAGATGGAGCCCGTCACCAGGACGCGCGCGCAGGCAGCAGCCTTCTTCGGCGAGGAGACCGAGCTCTGGGGCAAGGTGATCAGGCAAGCCAACATCCCGATGCAGTAGCGCATCGCGAAATTGTCTCCATGCCACGTTCCGCATGCCCACGGTTTGCTCGCGGAAGGGTCAATCGTGGCAGCGCCTGCCCGCAAAAGCGGCTTGGCCCGGTGCCTGACTTGCTCCACCGTAGCGGCGGACGGCGGCGAGGCTCGGTAACAGTCATCCGAGGACGACGATGAAGCTCCCGCGCAACTTCTTCAAGCCGCTGGCGATCGGCGCGCCGGCGCCGCTGCGCGAGCTGCCGGTCAAGCTCGAACGCATGATCCATTTCGTGCCACCGCACATCGAGAAGCTGCGTGCGAGGTTGCCGGAAATGGTCGCGCAGGTCGACGTGGTGCTCGGCAATCTCGAGGATGCGATCCCGGCCGACGCCAAGGCGGCTGCACGCGCGGGCTTCATCGCCATGGCCAAAGCGAGCGATTTCGGCGCGACCGGGCTGTGGACGCGCATCAACGCACTCAACTCGCCCTGGATGCTCGACGACGTAGTGGAGATCGTCGGCGCGGTCGGGGCCAAGCTCGACGTCGTCATGCTGCCGAAGGTGGAAGGGCCGTGGGATATCCACTACCTCGACCAGCTCCTCGCCCAGCTCGAGGCCAAGCATTCGCTCGCCAAGCCGATCCTGATCCACGCTATCCTGGAGACGGCCGAGGGCGTCGACAATGTCGCAGCGATCGCGACGGCGTCGCCGCGCATGCACGGCATCAGCCTCGGCCCCGCCGATCTCGCCGCCTCGCGCGCCATGAAGACGACGCGCGTGGGCGGCGGGCATCCCGACTATGTGGTGCTCGCCGATGCAAAGGCCGGCGCGGCGCGCGAGAAATTCCAGCAGGATCTCTGGCATTACACCATTGCGAAAATGGTGGACGCCTGCGCAGCCGCCGGCATTAAGCCGTTCTACGGCCCGTTCGGCGACTTCTCCGATCCCGAGGCCTGCGAGGCGCAGTTCCGCAACGCCTTCCTGATGGGCTGCGTGGGCGCCTGGACGCTGCATCCGAGCCAGGTGCCCATCGCCAAACGCGTGTTCTCGCCCGACCCGGCGGAGGTCGCTATCGCCAAGAAAATCCTCGACGCCATGCCCGACGGCAGCGGCGCGGTCATGATCGACGGCAAGATGCAGGATGATGCCACCTGGAAGCAGGCCAAGGTCGTCGTCGACCTCGCCCGCCTGGTCGCCGCCAAGGACCCGGACGTGGGGGCGCGGTACGCCCTTTGACC
>Ga0081455_10004172_pt1 | contig 16298 bp, 15 predicted proteins | sample TabmetS3T2R1_FD_70207 | JGI IMG/M metagenome (GOLD analysis project Ga0081455, IMG submission 70207) | Tabebuia heterophylla rhizosphere microbial communities from the University of Puerto Rico - S3T2R1 | ecosystem: Host-associated > Plants > Roots > Rhizosphere ... | reverse complement strand
CCAGGGTAGGAGAAGCGGCCATCCTTTTTGATGGCTTTCCCCACAATGCCAAAAATGCTGTCAATGAGCTCGCCTGCCGCCTTCTTGGTGAGATCCATCTCTTCGCTGGTTTTGACAACCTGATCAATAAACTCAGCCTTTGTCATGTGTCCTCTCTCCCCCTGTCGTGCTCGTAGAGAGCCCCATTCACCGATCCTGCGGTAACCATTACCGCATATATGTGTAATAGAGTCTACCCACTTAGAATAAGACGTCAAGGGCTTTGTAGGGCAAAATCACCCAGAAAACATAAAAATTTTGCACTAAGCACATATGCTGGACGGGAAAGAGGGAGATTTAAGCTCTCATCCCACAATTTTCGGGGCGTAAGAAAGTGGAAGCCCCCTACCCACGTATGCGATATGCGCGCATCAAGCTTGCTGTGGAGCGGGGAGCACAGCAACTTTGAGCGCCTGACGTGCAAGCATCAGCTCGAAGGCGTCACAGAGGCGTGCCAGTGGGAGGGTGGCAGTGATCAGTGCCGCTCCAGGCAGATGCCCTGTGGCAAGCACGTCGAGCGCTAGGCGCACGTGATACGGCGTATTATGGAACACCCCCCGGAGCGTGAGCTGGTCATAATGCAACGCCTGAGTATCCAGGCGCACACTGGTGCCGCGTGGACAGCCACCATAGAAGATGGCCTGGCCGCCTTTGCGCACCATGGCCACGGTAGTTTCCCACACGTCTGGTCGCCCAACAGCCTCGATGGCCACATCGACGCCCCGTTGGCCATCCGTGAGGGCACGCACGGCCGCAACCTGGTCTGGAACGTCCGCATAGTTGATGATCGCCTCGACGCCAAATTGCCGGGCTAACGCCAAGCGCTGAGGAGCACGGCCACAGAGAATAACGCGGGCTCCACGCCACGCCGCCATAGCCGCCAACATTAAACCGCTCGGTCCGTCCCCGTTGACCACCACGGTATCGCCAGGATGCAGTGTTGCCTGGTCGAGACAATGCAACACGCAGGCCAGCGGCTCCGTTAAACAGGCCACGGCGTAGGGGAGCGCCGTGGGGATCTCGAGCAAGTTCGTGTGCACCACCCGTTCTGGCACCACGATATACTCCGCATACGCGCCGTTGATAAACAGTAAATCGTCGCAGAGATTCGGTAGGTTCCGGCGACAGTAGTAACACCGATAGCAGGGTGCCGAATTGTTGGCCACCACCCGCATGCCCTCTCGAAAATGTTGCACGCCGGTCCCTACCTGCACGATGGTGCCGCTAAACTCGTGCCCAAACACAGCGGGTGGGGTGATCATGCGGGCGTGTCCACCCTGCAGAAAGACTTTGAGATCGGTGCCACAGGTGGTCGCCGCTTCAATGCGCACGAGGACATCAGTGGCACCGAGTGTCGGCGTAGGAATCGTCTCGAGAGCGACGTGGCGCGGGCCATAGAGTACGGCCGCCTGCATACTGCCATTAGATGTGCTCATAGCGAGTTTCCTGATGAGGATTGACGATACTGGAGAAGTGTGGTTTCCAGCCAGATATGCCCAAACACGCGCAAGGCTATCAGGACTTTTTGTAGCGTTGGCAGGCTAGTGCGTCCACGAAACACGTTGTAGCGGTGACGGACGATTTTGCGCAGTGTGGTCCGGTAGATCGCGGCCATAATTTCTGGGGCGACTAATTTGGCGCGGTCACCAGGCAGGAGACACGTGGCAGCCTTCTGGTAATACTCGACAGCACGCTGCTGCTGAAAGTGCATCAAGGCGACGAAGGCTGCGGTGTAACGCTGTTGCAAGAGATCCGTTTCGGGATACTGGAAGGCAAGCAGATCCTCGATGGGCAAATAAATCCGTCCGCGTTCGGCATCCTCCTTGACATCACGAATGATATTGGTGAGCTGGAGGGCCAGACCCAGGTTCCGCGCATAGCTCTGCATACCAGTATTATTCGCCCCAAAGATCGGCAGGCAAGCCAGACCAACCACGGACGCCACACGGTAGCAATACTGTTCCAACTCGGAGAACGTGGCGTAGCGTTGGATAGTGAGGTCCATCTCCACGCCGCAGATCAGTTCCTCGAAATAATGCTTGGGAATAGCATAGTGCGTCACGGTGCGTTCGAGGGCTTGGGTGATACGATGGGTCGGCTTACCAGCGTAGCAATTATCGAGTTCCTGGCGCCAGTGCTGCAGCAAGGCATGCTGAGTCGGCAAGACATGGCCATCATCGGCAATATCGTCGCAGTAGCGACAGAAGGCGTACACTGTATAAATAGCGTCACGCTGGGCCCTGGGCAAAAACAGAAACGCATAGTAAAAATTCTTTGCGTGTTGTCTCGTCACTTCTCGACAGTACGCATATGCCTCCTGTGCGTCTGTGTTCACATGTGACTCCTCGTCCTACCTCCTGCCGCCCTGATCATGCTACCCCTCACTACGGGCACTGCTACTCCTTGCAGGGTACACAGCACATCCCGCGCGGCGGTGTATTGTCGCAAATCTTGTCTCCTGACACAATGCGATTTGCAGAAGCTGTGGCCAGACTTATGCCTGGTTGCGCCCTGGAAGAGGCGTTGGGGGCCTGGGGCGATAGGCCATGGCAGCACTGCCCAGTGCCTCAACCGCCTGTCGGACCTGCAGCGCCGTAGCCGTGGCCGGCAGTGGCGCCGCAAAGGACACGGTGACAGGGTACGGCAACTGTTTGGGCCATTTCCAGAAGAAACGACCGCCCTGGAAACTAAAAATACTCCCCCAGAGTCGGTCCAGATGCACGGGGATGACCGGCACCTCCAGCCCCTCGATAATCCTCTCAAACCCTCTTTTGAAGGGGAGTAAATCGCCTGTATGGCTAATGGCCCCCTCGGCAAAAATGCAGACCACATGGCCCTCCTGCAGGGCCTGACGCGCCTGTGCGAGGGCTGCTGGCGCCTCGGGCCCGCCGGCAATAGGGATGGCCTGCATCAGGCGAAACAGCCAGCGCAGGGCTTTGCGCTCATAAATTGGGCGATAGATAAGGAAACGGACGAAGCGGGGCACACAAGAGCCTACGAGGAGGGCGTCGACGTAGGAGACATGATTGCAGATAAGCAATGCTGGCCCCTGCGTCGGGATATGTTCCCCCCCCAGCACGCGGATGCGATACAGGGTATGTGTCAGCATCCAGCAGACTAGGCGGATGACAAAAGCTGGTAAGAGGCGCAACACATAGAGGGTGCCGAGCAAGAGCCCAAGGCCGGCGAGCAGGATAATGCCATCGGCTTGCCATTTGAGCAGATCATGGCACACCCACAAGACCCCAGAAGCTACCAGGACCGCGCCCATACTGAGGAAATTGGTCGTTGCCAGGAGCAGTCCGCGCTCTGCGCTCTGACTTTTGTATTGCAGGAATGCTTGCAAGGGGACGATGAACCAGCCGCCGGCGAAGCCGAGCACTACCAGCATGATAGCCGTCAAGGCATACGACGACGCAGAGACAGAGAGCAGCAGCGTACTCGCGCCCATACCGAGTGCCCCGAGCGGTATAAGCCCCAGTTCCACTTTCTGGCCTGAGAGACGCCCTGCCGTCAGGCTGCCAGCCCCGATACCGAGGGCCAGGGACGTGCCGAGCAGGCCCACGCGCAGATCGTCAAGGCCCATGACTTCTTTCCCGAACAAGAGGACCGCCATTTGCATGAGCGCTGCGAGTAGCCAGAAAAACGCGATGCCCAGAACAGTCAGCCCGAGCACGCGCTCATGCGCAAGCCGCCTCAGCCCGCGGCAGATTTCACCCCAGGGATTGAGACGGAATGCCTGCCTTGCCCCTGACGATGGGACATAGGGTAGTCTGAGACTGGCACCTGTGCCAACCACAGCCACAGCGATAAGACAGAGACCAATGATTTCAAGCTGCTTGTACCAGACGACGAACATGGCCGTGCCAAGGGCCGTCCCCAGAATGATGGCGACAAAGGTGCTCATCTCGATAAGCCCATTGGCGCGGGACAAATCCCTGGCCGGCAGGAGCTCCGGCAGCAAGCCGTATTTAGCTGGGCCAAAAAATGTCGCCTGGGTCGCCAACAAGAACAAAACACTCAACATGTAATCGAGTCGACCACTCAGCAGCGCACCGCATGCCAACCCCATGATGAGTATCTCGAAGGATTTGGTGACGACGAGCACCGTGCGTTTGCTCAGCACATCGGCTGCATGACCGGCATAGCCGGAAAAGAGCAGAAAAGGGATGATAAAGACTGCGCTAACGAGCGCTAAGGCCGCGCTTCCCGCCCCAGCTTTGAGGGTCCCCTGCACGGCTAGCAGTGACACTACCATCTTGTAGACATTGTCGTTAAATGCCCCAAAGAATTGCGCCATGAGTAGCGCGCGGAGCGGATGAGAAGGCCGCGGGGCAGCACCGGCCTGTGAGACATCTGCAAGCGTTTGACGTGGCATAGCACGACCTCCTATGCATGAATGATAGCCATACCAGAGGAGAAAGCAAACGGTGTGCCAGACGAGGAGTTGCGCGCTACATCAGGAGAGAGGGCATATCAGACGACAGCCACAACGGTGGGAGTAAGGAGCCAACGCATGCGAGCGAGAGACGTGAGGACAATCCGCATCCACAGAGAGCGGCCGTCCTCACGTTGACGGCGATAGCTCCAGCTACTATCTCGTCACGATGTCTTTCTTCATGGGCCCTAAAACGGCCAGAAGTTCGCTCTTCTCTTTTTCTGGCACCTTGAACTTGTCCAACGTAGCTACGAGGTCTTCGACCAGTGCGTTAAAATCAGCGTCAGTAATACCCATGCCCGCATGGGCCGTCTTCATGTCTTTCCCAGTATACTTGCAGGGGCCACCGCTCGCCTCGCAGATTTGGTCTATGAGTTTGGCTTTAAAGGAGGGGATATCGGTATTAGCAAAAAAACGATTAATACGGCGATCCGCGGCAACACGAGCGACAAAATCATCGACAACGGCCGTGATAGCAGGTTTGCCTCCCAGACGGTCGTACAATGACTTCTCTTTGGTTGCCATTTGTTCCCCAGTCGTTGCACAACCAACCAGGATTCCTAAGCTCAGTACTCCGATTGCCAATCGGCGTTTCCACTGCATCTTACGTCCTCCTGTTGCCCTAGAATTATTGTGCCGCGGCCCGACTGCTGGGACTTCCCCAGATGGCCCTGTCGCAACAGTGTACTCTATGCCATTATAGAGAGTCTATAGTAGCTATGCGCCTTATGAAATGTTTCCTTTTTTGGCTTCTGGTAAACTGGCTGTAGGTCATAATTAAGGCATGGAGTCGAGGACAAAGAGCATTCCTGACACAAGGTGCTGTGGATTGGCAGACACGCTACAATTTTTCTACCGGACTAGAGGTATAATTTTCGAAGATACCGAAGTGTGCTGGAGTTGTATAGTAGTGAAGTAGAAGTACTGTCAGAATCTCACAAGGCACTTTAGGTGTAGGCATTGCGTATTATGGCTTATGTATATGTCATAGCACTACAGTGATCGGCTATGATAACGGCTGATTATATCATAGGAAAGCATAAAAAGAGTGAGGGGGGTTGGCATGAGGAACCGATGGAACGTTCTTTGTTATATACTCGTTTGTGTGTTGCTAAGGAGTACAGTTGGCGTGTATGGCGCGGCGGAGCCTGAGACCCCGATGCAGCTTGTGCAGCGCCTCGTGCAGGCCATCAGCCGTATGAAACCAACCAACAACAGTACTCTCTCTGGCGCTGAGCGGGCCACAAACGCCGCCGCTGCCAAGGAGGCGAACGCTATCCTCGACATTCCCGCGGTGGGGCAGCGCACGCTGGGGAAACACTGGCAAGCTCGCCCCCCCGCTGAGCAACAGGAATTTGTCGCGCTGCTCGAACAGCTGTTTACCAAAGTGGCGTATCCCAAATCAGCGGAATTTTTCCATGGTTTGGAGATTAACTTCGCGAAAGAGAATATCACTGGACAACGTGCTACGGTGAAAACCACCGTCAAACACCCCAAGGAAGGGTTGGTATCGGTTGATTATCGGCTTGGCCAGGAAGGTGGCGTGTGGCGCGTGCAAGATATTTTGCTTGATGATGTCAGTCTGACCGCCAATTTGCAGTCGCAGTTCAACAAGGTCATCACAGAAAATTCTTATGCGGAATTGCTCCGGCGCATGCGTGACAAGCTCAACGAGTAGGTACAACTTGCTTATTCAGCTCGCCTGTGGGAGCTGCTGAGAAAAGCGGCGGTGCGCGGCACCGCGCTGCTGCGAGACGTACTAAAGGCCATGTGGGGAGAGGGGAAGCGCGCTCCCAGGGCAGTCATGATGTGCTCTATGGGCAAGCCCATATCATGCAGGATAACCTGCGCCGTAAAGGCCCCTGTGGCACATGCGCCTTCCATGAGCCCCTGGAAAGCGACTGAGGTGTGTTCCCCACAGAAGTGCAGATTCCCCACCCGCCGGCCCTCGGTCCCTTCGAATACCGTTTGCCCTGGACGATACGCTGCATAGCTCCCAAGTGCAAACGGTGCACTCGGCCAGTGCATACGGAGGGCATGGCCTGGACGGTACGTCGCAGCCGTGCCCGGAAAAATGGCCTCAATCCGTGGCAGCGTCTCCAGAACCCTGGCTTCTGGTGTCCCTGCTCCTACCTGTACACCGCTTTTCCCACCAAGAAACGTGGTGAGGATACCGGCAGTCCCCTCTTGTCCATGCACCGCATCCCACAGATTTTGTAAGCTGTTGTCTGTATACACCGTACCACTGGCGTTATGCACACTGCGCCAGACACGTGCGGCGTACTGGCCGAGGAGCTTGGCGTTCGTGCCATAGCCCAGTTCGGTGATAACCCGACGTTTGACCGGTGGCAACTCCAGGCGCAACGCGACCTGACGCAGGAGAGTGAACGGTATAGCCAGGATGACATGCTCAGCGTCACGTTCCACCCGGGCCGTCCCGCGCTCAAAGGTCAAGCGATACGTCGCATCGGCCCGCTGTGTAACAGCGACAAGACGCATACCTGTCCTGAGCTGTCCAGCCACCGCCTCTGCCAGACGAGTGGTGAGCGTATCGCTCCCCGTATGTATGTGAAAGCGTTCGTCAGACTCGCCAAAGAGGTGAAAAGCCTCAGGGGTTTTGAAATCGATAAGTCGTAATAAGTTGAATACGGATTGGTCGTCAGCCTCTAAGCCAAACTCCCCAACGTAGGCCACTTCGAGAATAGCCTTGATGAGCGCGTTCGCCTCCGGTATCCCCGCCAGCCATTCCGTGATACTCGTCGCATCAAGGCGTGCGAAGGTGGCCGGATGCTCCACCGCCGCGTCAACGTCGACCGCTATGCGCGCAGCGATGGGGCGAAACGCCTCGACAATCTCGGCCTCATCGATGCGGCGATTCTGGAAGAAAAACGTATTGCGGAGAACCTCCGGAGGATCATTGGCAAACAGATCATCAAGCGGCACACCGAATTCCTGGGCTAAGCTGCGACACCAGACATGGTTCGAGTCAATAAATTCACCGCCGAGTTCGGCCACTTGCCCCTGCGCATATAGATCGCGGGCCGTGAACATGCGTCCACCCACACGGGTCGATGCCTCATAGACCTGCGCCCGCACTCCGGCCTGTAGCAGCCGATACGCCGCGTGCAGCCCGGCCAGGCCGGCACCCACAATGGCCACCCGCTCCGTGCCGTTATGGTGGCGCCTGGAACTCGTGCAACTCGTGAACGGCAATGCCGCCATAGCCGTGGCCGCCATAGCCGTGCGCAACGCCTCACGACGTGTGGACCGCCACGTGGCCGAGAGCTGTTCCACACATTCGTGGGTTGGACGTCTCTGGCATTCTGCTATCCAGGCGAGACGCGCCCAACGTTTTAACGCACCGAAGAGCCGTGTGCGTGCCATATGGGCGGCTCAGGAGCCAAGTTTCTTCATGATCTTGGCGTGGTACTTCTGGTAGGTAGGTTTGTGCAACTGCTTTTCCATCATCATGTTGTAGCGCAGCATCTTCTCGTTCATTTTCTGCTGCAGGGTCTGTCTTTCCGTCTCATCATAACAGGCATCTAGCAGATTTTTCAGCGACACCATCTCTTTCTTCAGCTGCATTTCTTCGGGTAGCACACCGGCGTTCTTGAGAATTTTGTAGCCCATGCGCAAATGCTCGGGCACGCCGACCAGGTCATCAAGTTTGATAGGCTTCCCGTGGAAGGGGAGATTGTCGAATTCACCTCTTTCCATCGCCTCGCGGATGCGCTGTTCGGCAATTTTGGCCAGGATATCCATCGTCCTCCCTTCCACCCTCATGCAACTCTGGGAGAGAGCGTCACCCCCTCGCCCTCTCAACCCAGAGTCACCGCAACGCTACTTTTCGTGTGACAGGACTAACGTACCGGCTGCCGAAAGCATACCACCCATGCCATTAACCAGCGACAGCTTAGCGTTGGGCACCTGCCGCGCCCCACACTCGCCGCGCTGTTGGCGGGTGGCTTCGATGATCGGGAAGACGCCATACATGCCCGAGTGGGTGTAGGACAGGCCGCCACCGTTGGTGTTTATCGGTAACGAGCCGCCGGGGGTCGACTTCCCGTTTTCAAAGAAGTGGACACCTGCGCCCGGCTTAGCAAATCCTAGCGACTCCAGCATAATGGGTGGACCGGAGGTGAAAGCATCGTAGAGCATAATATGGTCGAAGTCACTGTGGGTGACGCCGGCCATGGCAAAAGCGCGCTGGCCGGAAATGCGCGTGGCCTCACTCAAGGGTAACCCCTTCATCTGCGTGACGGAGACGTGCTCGGTGCCCTCACCCGTGCCGCGGACGTAGACAGGTTTTTTAGCACAATCTTGCGCCCGGTCAGCGCGCGTCAGGACCACAGCCCCGCCGGCATCGGTCACCAGACAGATATTGAGGATGTTAAAGGGATAGCAAATCGGTCGGGAGTTCAACACTTCCTCAATCGTCAACGGATCACGATACATGGCTTTCGGATTCAGCGCCGCCCAGGCGCGTGTGGACACTGCCACCTGGGCCCATTGCTCCAGCGTGGTGCCATATTCGTGCATATGGCGGGTGGTAATCAGGCCAAAGTACGTGGGGGCAGCTCCAAAACCATACGGGATTTCATACTGGCCACTGATGCTCGTATCGCGGGTACGGGTCACCCCCACGCCCGAGCGTCCACTCTCACCGTGCGAGACCACGGCCACATTGCACAGGTGATGATGCAGGGCGGCAACGGCATGCTCGACTAAGATCATGAAGGAACACCCGCCCACACTCGTGCCATCGACATAACGCGGTGTGATCCCCAGTGCCTCGCCGAGCAGGGCCGGGGAGTGCTGGCCAGCCGTAAAGATGCCATCCACATCCGTGATCTTGAGTCCAGCATCTCTGACCGCGTTGGTAATCGCCTCTAAATGTAACGCTAATTGGCTTTTGTGGGGGAGTGTACCAATTTCGTCGCTCTCGTCCACCCCCACGATACAGACCGAATTGGATAGCTCTCTCATCGTGTTGCGCTCTGCCATACGTTTCGCCTCCTGGCTAGCGTGCTGGTTGGAACAGCGGAATGGTCATGTCGTCTGTCAGCTTGGAAAACACTATCTCCACGGGCATGTCGCACTTAATCACTTTGGGGTCAGGTTCCACGTTTACGAGATTGGACAACATGCGCGGCCCTTCTTCCAGTTCGACCATGGCCAGGACATAGGGCGGGGGCACCTTGACGGCACGATTGAACGGACGGTACAGGATCTCAAACGAGTAGAGCTTACCCTTGCCACTGCCCTGGACCCAGGTCAGGTTGTTGGAATGGCAATGCGGGCAAAACACGCGCGGATAGAAGTGGACCTTGCCACAGTCCTGGCATTTGGGCAGCATGAGCTTGCCTTCCTTCATGCCATCCCAATACGGCTTCGATTCTGGTGTAATCGGCTGTGGAATGGGACGTTCGACTTCCATAAGACTCCTTTCACCTCGGCAGTGTGTCGTATTGCCTACAGCGGCCAGCCGAGCCATTCGGCAATGCCGCGACCCATAATCCAGGTTTTATTAATGTCGGAGAGGAAATCGGGTTCCTCAGTGAACAGGGTAACGGCCTGACGATACGAGCCACACCCCAGATGTGTACTTGGGCATCAATCACCGTCATAGCTGTCTCCTCCAGAGCTAATTTCCACTGCCTCACTCTCCTCGCAGAGGCAAGCACAAAAAACTCCGGGAGGGGCAAAGTACTCGGGAATCGTGACGCTGTCAAGTCTGGCATGCTGGTAGACCACCAGGCATGCCGTCAGGCGGGGCAAGACCAGGGGAACGAGTAGCACACAGCAAAGCGGGTGAGGCACACTCTGGTCGATTGTAACCAGTATTTTCCTGAAGATTTTGCATCGTGCTTGCCGTTGGAATCTATCTTGTTGAAGAATATCAACGCTCGACCGCAGGGGCACTGCGCAGGCGATATAAGCCCATCACTGATCCAGTCATGCTCACTGCCCTAGAACACGCCGTGAAAGACTTCGAGGAGTAGGCGTGGGCACGTGGCTATCTGTTGGAGAGGCCCGCCAGGCTCGTCAGCCCCTGCCGCCTGAGGATCTCGTCGGGGCATTGCCGGACCGTCCCCTCAAAGGATACAGAGATAGTAAGGGTATCCAGGGTTGCGAGGGTAGTTGGAGGGGATAATGATGTGCAGTATCAGCTGTGCAGCGGATTTGCTACACAGTACAGAGATTGTGTATAGTGAGAACAATAAGAGAAATCGTTTGGCTGCTGAGCAGAGGTTTCTCTGTGGTCTTTGGTATCTTCCCCGAAAAAATTGGACAACCTCAGCCTAGAAACTGAGTACGCCATGCGTGAAAAACAATATGTGCGCGTGGATGAACATGGAGTGATGCGCGTTGGCACAACTCGGGTCATGCTCGATGCGCTCGTGGTCGGTTTTGAGCAGGGACATGCGCCTGAAACGCTCCAACAGCAATTTCCCGCCTTGAGCCTGGAAGAGGTCTATGGGGCCATTACATACTATCTGTCGCATCGTGACGAAGTGCAGGCCTATTTGCAGAGGCAGGAAGCGCTCTGGAAGGCCTTACGAGCTAATGCCGAGCAGCAGGCGAGTCCTGTCGTCAAGCGCCTGCAGGCACGCAGGGTCGCAGATGTGCCAGATGCCCCATGAGTCGGCCACGATTTCTGGCTGATCATGACCTGAACGAGCACCTTGTGCAAGGTGTTCTACGTCGCGAGCCAGCCATCGAGTTCATCCGCGCCCGTGATATCGAAATGCACGAGCGCTCGGATGTCGAAGTACTCGCATACGCCGCCGAGCATCAGCTGCTTGTCGTCTCGCATGACGTCAATACGATGCCTGCCAACGCCTACATACGTATCCGAGCGGGAGCACCAGTGGCAGGTCTCTTGATGGTCAAGCAAAGCGATCCTATGGGGAAGGTTATCGACGATCTGCTGCTGATCTGGTCTGCTAGTGAGGCGGAGGAGTGGCAGAATGTCGTAGCTTTTCTCCCCCTGACATGAAGAAAATCGAGAAGGCAATCAAGGCCAGCATGGAAGGGTAACAAAGATGTTGTTCCTGGAATGGCGTCAGGGAGAGCGGGGTGGAATAAGACAGTTCTTGTGAGTTTCTGGCGCACGATTGTCCCGAGGGAGCAGCACCGATGAGATGGCTTAAAGCCTGGTTCTCTTGAAATCCTACATCCCTGCCACTTGGCACCATCTGCATAGTTGTCGTGCTTTTCGTATGCGGCGTTCCTCTCCTCGACCTACCTATCCAGAAGCCTTGCTTCATAGTATGCAAAGATAACTTCGACGAATGGGCCAACAGAGTCGCGGCTACCAAAAGGCCACAGTGCAACCCCTGTCATGCTGAGCGTGGAATGACGGGGGTCGGGACTGGAGGGCCACATTAAGCGATACATTTTGGCTTCGGTGCGCGTTGCATTCATAGGGTAGGGCGGTGTGCCAGGGCTGCTCCGGGGCCTCTGCACTCAAGATGTGTACTTGGGCATCAACTACCGCCATAGCTGTCTCACTCCAGAACTGGTTTCCACTGCCTCACTCTCCTCGCAGAGGCCAGCGCAAAAAAACTCTGGGAGGGGCAAAGTACTTGGGAATCGTGACGCTGTCAAGTCTGACACGCTGATAGGACACCAGGTATGCTCTGTCCTCTCATTCCCCACGTGGATGGGAGTCGCTAATTGTAACGTGTGTCACGTTTCGTCAGGTCAATGCCGACAATACATATTCCCTCAAGATCGTAACGATTCTGTAGGATGTCTTCGGCCTTGGTTTCGAGTCGCTCCAGCAGGTTGCCGAAACTGAATTGCTTGCCGGATTCGATCTCTCTCCACTCTGTCTTCGTCCCTCGCCACACAAGGAGAAAAACCCCAAAGCACGACCGCGCATCACGCAAATACTGGCCGACCAGTTGATTGCGTAGCCTCTCCACAAGTTCTGCATAACTCCACTTATCCGCAATCTTTAACTCAATCGGGACCGGTGCATCGACAGCTGACGCGTGGATGCGTAAGTCTGGGCGGGTGGCGTCTGCGAGTTCCTCCTCAGGCGGCACGCTGTACCGACCGCGCGCAGCCAGTCTCAGCCTGTTGGCGAACCAGGTACGCAGCTCCGTCTCTTGATCTACTCTTCTGAGAATGCGCGCTTCGCTCGCGTCGCCTTCTTCAAGATCGAGCTTTAGATCATCGAGCCGGTTACAGACCAGGTCGAACAAGTCGCGAGCTGAGCGGGGCTCCCTTTCCGCTTGCTCCGCAAAGCTCAGTACATCAGACGCAAGCCATGGTTCCTGTTCAGCATCTTCAGCAGCGCGTCTGTGGGCAAGGATGACCATACGATGTCGAAATCGCTCGTGAGGCAGCTCTCTCGAAAATGCCATCAGGGTGTCAAACGCTGCTCTGCCAGGTGTGTCACGAACTCGCCCGAGAAGATAGCCTCGTGTTGTCTCCGTATCATCGCGGGCATCCGGTACGTAACCACCTTCGTGAATGTTGTCTTGCTCGATCCGAACATGTCTGGCAACTAGAGGGACGAGTTGTCGCAGGATTTCGACTCTCTCAAAATTGCGCCAGATACTGCCGAATCGCACCTCATGATGTTCCATCAGGGCATTACAGACGGCACTCATCCGCCGTGTGGCTTCACCATCATCTTCGGCATCGTTGAGCCACGCGTGTAGGTAGTCCAGCGCGCCGTCTGCATCCACGCACATCCACACAATGAGCCATGTCAGGCGGCGTCCTTCGTTGTGCGAAGCTTCATAACGTTGCCGCGCAAGGTCGGCGAACGTGGATCGGTCGAGAGCATCCCACCTGAGTACAAGAGAAAGGGCATTTTCGAGCGTCTGCGCATGCGCTGGTTCGGTCTGTTCGAGCAGCTTCTGCATGATAGGGCAGTATCGCTTACGAATCGACTCAGGACCATGAAGCAGCGCCGATACCATATAGTGAGGTACTGGAACGTCAGTAGGCCGCTCGAACTCCCAGGAAAGTTCTTGATGCACGACCGCGTCGAATGCCTCTGGGTGCGCAGCCAGAAGGTCAGGAGCCCACTCCGGAAAACCGTTCAGCTCGCACAATGCGTAGCGGCAGGCGCGCTGCGCGTCTTGCGCAGCAAGTTCGCGGGCCCACCCAGGCCGCTCACGTGCCTCAATCGCAAGGCCAACCAATCCTGTGATAGTGCCTCGTGGCACCCCGTCTGTGTCCCGTTCTGAACGAAGCGGTGGCTCGAAGAGTCTCCAGTAAGCCATCAGTCCGTCACGAGCAGCCTCGGCTACCTCGCGTCCGCATTCAGCTTCAAGCAGCTCCCAACGATTTGATCCCCACCGCGTTCTGGAATTCGCGAGTCGTAGGATTTCCTCCCCCAAATAAAAGAGGTCCCCAAAAACTAGAGCAATTGTCTCCTTGTCAACCGAACGCAAGCGATCGACATGACCCCGGAGACACGCGATCCACTCTCGTCGTGCTTGCGCCTCTTGCTCCTGCCGTCGTTTGATATCTCGTTCCAAACGGCGCGATTGTCGTCCTTCCTCAGATCTGGGTCCCGGGTGCAACAATGCATATAACCTGGCCTCCAAGTCGGAGTCACCTTTGACTGCACGCCACATGTACTCACGGCCTTTCTGTCCTCGGCCTCCTTGACGCCATAGCTCGAAAGCCGCTGTCAGTGCAACAAGACGATCATCCAACGCAGTACGGTTACGAACATCCGTGAGAAATACTGCGAAATCGTCCATGCTGAATTGGCGAACCATGGAGTCAAGGCCAAACGGGGAACCAAGGCGAGCCTGCCACCACTCAGTCAAGCGTGTGCCCTCCGTAGCGAGTTCTTTGCGCCGTAGCTCAACCGAGCGCCAAAACAAGATATGACGCAGCGTTGGTAACTCAATAATCAGATCTTGCAATGTATGATCTACTCGGTGATAGACACTGGAATAACGCTGCGCTTGTGCCTCCAGCTCGATAACACGCAACACGGCGTCAGAGAACTGCGGGGGGCTTGGCGTCTGTACCAGGATGATACGTTCCACGAGCTTCGCGGCATAACCAAGAAGCCAGGCATACCTTTGTGAGAATTTGCAGAACGGGCGCTCGATGTATGGCTCCCGCTCAAGCAGCCTGACTAACCCCGCAAGTAGTGGTTCCTGTTGCAGTGGCGGACAGTCAAAACTGACAATCTCTTGCATAGCGCGATCAAGCAAGTTGACTGAATACCGGGACGGTGGCTCTACTGTCTCAAGCAGAGTCAGCAGTTCGTCTATCGTCAGTGTATCTGGGAAAAGTGCCTCTATCGCTGCACCGAGCACATGATTCTCCCAGGCAGAGATATTGAGCAGCATGGCCTCGGCAAGACGTCGCTTTTGTGCCTTGTTTCCAGCCGCTCCGACTGCCCAAATCCCACAGATGCGCGTGTGGGAATCCATCGCGGTATCCAAAGCAAACGAGAGAGCTGACTCAGCGCACTCGGGAATAGGTCCCTGCCAGACGATGCTCAGCAAGAGCTGTCTGACCTCCTCATTCTCACGGTGTTGGTGAAGCAAGTCGAGCACAGTGGTTGCCAATCTTGGGTCAGCCAGGCGACGGATCGAGGTCATATCAAAGGAGGTTCCTGTATCACTGCGTCCTGCGTTCAGGCAGGCAAACTGCCGTAGGAGCTGCGCCCGTATATTGACTGGCAGGCGAGAGGGATCACCGTGTTCAATGAGGATGTCAGGGGCGATAGTAAGTATGGGGCTACGAACTCGCTCATCCCAGAGCGCCAACCAGGCTGCTATGGGTTTCATCGATGGTATGACAACATCGAGGCCATAACGATGTGCAAACAGCAGTTTCTCAACTGCACGCCTTGACGTGCCACTCTCAAGCAAATGCAGGAGCCACCGAGCCGTCAGATATTCTCTGACCGAGCGGTGATGGAACCGCACATGCCCATAAGTCGCTTCATCGAATAAGGCTCGGTCAAGTAATGTTTGAATGTCACGGGCATCCCAATCGCGCAACAGCTCCTTCGGGTCAATAGCCTGAGCGACACGGACTGGATCAACGGGTTGATCAGGCAAGAGGATCGAGTTTTTGCGGGTCAACGTCAGTGCCGCTGCAAGCAGCATGGCGCCTTCAAGAGCCTTTGCCTGGGCCAAGGGACGCGCTTCATCACGATCTGGATTCGGCTCGACAAGTTTCTTGTCAATATTGAATGCGATCATCTCCGCATGGGCTCCGATGCGGCCATGCTCGTTCCAGTAGGCGATAAGCTCCAATAGATCTTGGGGACGCTCGGCAAAGATGTCAGCGTCAGCCCGTGTGATGGCGGCCATAAACGCTGCAACATCCTGCACGCCTTGTCCAGTAGCGAATTGCCGCATCTGGTCGGCGGTCAGGGGAGCAAGCTGGACAACCTGTACATCGTCTTGTAGATCTTTCTCTGCTGGCTTGACCTCTGTTTCTGCATCGAGAGTAGCGGTGTTCTGCTCTGCCCGTTGCGTGTCCACTGTGTTGCGCGTGGGAGGTGGGGGGAGCACGTCTTTGACAAGCACAAGATCAGACGTCGCCCTCCAATCACTGACCCGCGCGGTGATGAAGATGTACGCGCGGGATATGGCGTGGTTGAGTGCCCGTGCCAAAGCGCGCAAAGCCTTTTCAAAGAACTGGGGGTTTGCTAACCGTGCTTCATCGACAGAATCGAGAAAAAACCACGCAGTATGGCTTCCTTCCAACCAGCTTCTGACTTCCTCGATATTGCCTTCAGATAAGGCATTCTCTAGACTGTCGGTTGCAAGCCATTCGATCCGACAAAAGAAAGCTGCTTTGCCCTCTCTGCGCAGTCGAC
>Ga0081455_10004171_pt1 | contig 16300 bp, 19 predicted proteins | sample TabmetS3T2R1_FD_70207 | JGI IMG/M metagenome (GOLD analysis project Ga0081455, IMG submission 70207) | Tabebuia heterophylla rhizosphere microbial communities from the University of Puerto Rico - S3T2R1 | ecosystem: Host-associated > Plants > Roots > Rhizosphere ... | reverse complement strand
CGTCGTGCTCGACCCATCCCGGCTGCGGGAATATTTGCCGAAATTCCTGTTGCGCGACCGCATGCGCAGTGCCGTCGCGTCCGAACAGGATCGCGCGCGAGCTCGTCGTGCCCTGGTCGAGGGCGAGCACAAGGGACATGTTCCTCCTTCGTTGGCGGGTCGTGCTGCCGCAGCGTAGAATTGGAAGGTTATCCCGTAACCGCGATTGCAGCGAGCGTCTTGCGCGCTCTCGCCTATCCGAGCTTGCCTTGGCGCATCCCCTGACTCTCCCGACGGTTCCACGCGAGCGGCTGCACTGCCGCACGGTCACGTTCGACGGCTTCCGGCGCGACGACGGTCTCTTCGACATCGAGGCGCACCTCACCGACGCGAAGGACCACGACTTCCCGCTGCTCACCGGGATACGTCCCGCGGGCATTCCGGTGCATGACATGTGGGTGCGCGTGACGATCGACAGCGAATTCAACATCGTCGACATCGAGGCGGTGACGGAAAGCATGCCTTATCCCGGCTACTGCGACCGCATCGGCCCCGACTACCGCAAGCTCATCGGCGCCAATCTCGTCGCGGGCTTCAGGAAGCGACTGCACGACCTGATGGGGCACACCAAGGGCTGCACGCACATCACCGAGATGCTGGTGAACGTCCCGACGGCGGCCATCCAGACCTTCGCCGGCCTGCGCAAGCGCGAGGACGAGGGCGAAGGCAAGCCCTTCCAGCTCGACAAATGCCACGCGCTCGACACGGCCGGCGGTTCGTCCCGGGACGGGGTCGCGTCCAGAACCGAGACACCGCCCGCCGCCAGTTCGCCGGCCGCCGCGACCGCCAGCGGGTGCCGCCCCAGCGCGGTCACCAGCACGACCCGGCCGGCCGGCACGCCGCTGGCCCGGCGCAGCGCGGCGAACGTCACCGCCGCGTTGGCCGCCGGTCCCCCCGCGGCGACGTGCTGCCGCAGCGCGACCGTCTTCTCGTTCGGCCCGGGCGGGCGCTCGATGATGTGGACGACGTCCAGGGTGGCCAGCCCGACGAACAGGCCCCTACGCGTCATGCGATCAGGGAACCAGCACGACCTTTCCCATCGTCGCCCGCGTCTCGATGGCGTGGTGGGCGTCGGACGCGGCGCCGAGCGAGAACTTCTGCACGAGCGGCTGCCAGGCGCCGCTGCCCGCCCGATCGAGGGCCGCGGCCTCCAGCTCGGCCAGCCGCGGGATGAGCTGCGCGCCGGTGATCGCCCGGTCGGTCACGCCGCGGGCGGCGAACTCGTCCGGGCCGATCTCGGTCGCGGCGCCGGACGACCAGCCGAACCGCACCAACCGCCCACCCGGGCCGAGCAGCTCGAACGCGTCGCGCCCGGCCGCCCCACCGACCCCGTCGAGCGCCACCGTCGGGCACCGGCCGACCAGCGCGTCGCGGACCAGGTCCGTCCAGCCGGGCTGCCGGTAATCGACCGCGATCTGCGCGTCCAACGCTCGCGCTCGCTCGACCTTGTCCGGGCCGCCGGCCAGCGCCACGACGGTGGCGCCGAGGGCCCGCGCCTCCTGGACGAACAGGCTGCCCAGGCCGCCCGCGGCGGCGGTCACCACGACGATGTCGTCGCCGCTCAGGCCAGCGACGTCGAGGATGCCGACGGCGGTGCGCCCCGTGCCGATCATCGCCACGGCGCTCGCCGCGGACAGCGCAGCCGATACGTCGTGCGCGCGGGCCGCCTCGGCCAGCGCGAGCTCGGCGTAGCCCCCGCTCACTTGCCCCAGGTGCGCCACGACCCGGCGGCCGAGCCAGTCGCGATCGACGTCGGGGCCGACCTCGTCGACGACCCCGGCCACCTCGCGACCGGGCGTCATCGGCAACGTGGGAAGCGGGAACGGGCCGCCCTCGACGCCACGGCGGATCGTCGTGTCGATGACATGCACCCCGGCCGCCTCCACGGCGACGCGCAGCTGGCCCGGACCCGGATTCGGGTCGAGCAGCTTCTCGTAGCGCAGGGTGGACGGCGGACCGAACTCGTATTGGCGGATCGCATGCATGGCGCGACCCTAAGAGTTGAAGTTGACTTCAGGTCAACCTTCGGCGACCAGCGGCGACGAGGCCACTTCGGTGCCGTCCGGCAGCTGGCCGATCTCGAAGTCGGCGAACACGTTGGGCGCGACCCGTTGCAGCTCACGCAGGGACGCGATGGCCAGGGCCCGGATCTCGACGTCGGCGTGCTCGGAGGCGCGCATCGCGACGAAATGCCGCCAGGCCCGGTAGTTGCCGGTGACGACGATGCGGGTCTCGGTGGCGTTCGGCAGCACCGCCCGGGCCGCCTGCCGGGCCTGCTTGCGGCGCAGCGTGGCCTGCTCGACGTCGGCGAACTTCTTCTGCAGGCCCTCGAGCAGCTCGGTGTAGGCGCGGACGGCGGCGTCGGTGGCCTCGACGAACTTGGCGTGCAGCTCGGGGTCCTCGGCGATCACGTCCGGCTCGACCATCGCGGCGTCGCGCTCGGGCACGTAGCGCTGCGACAGCTGCGAGTACGAGAAGTGCCGGTGCCGGATCAGCTCGTGGGTGAGCGAGCGCGAGACGCCGGAGAAGTACATGGTGACCGTGCCGTGCTCGAGCACCGACAGGTGCCCCACCTCGAGGATGTGCCGCAGGTAGCCGGCGTTGGTCGCGGTGGCCGGGTTCGGCTTCTTCCACGACTGGTAGCAGGCCCGCCCGGCGAACTCGGCCAGCGCCTGTCCCCCGTCGGTGTCGGTCTCCCACGGGACGTCGTCGGGCGCCTCGAAGTGGGTCCAGGCGATCACCTGGACCTTGAGCGGAACGGTCTCGGCCATGGGCGATCTCCCGAGCGGTGCGGACGGCTGGGCAGGTGCGACCGCCGGTACTGCGGACGGCGGCCCAGCCAGGGTATCCGCCGGCCGGTCGGCCCCGACCTCCCGACGCGCCGCCTCCGTGCAGGTGCGGAGCAGGTCGCCGAAGACCCGCAGTGCGGTGACATCCGGGCGCAGTTGCGGTGATGTCATCAGTGATGTCATGATGGCATCATGCACGTCAACGACTACGTCGAGCAAGTACACGACCAGATGCGCGCCGCCGCCGCCCTCGGCGACGAGCGCACCCAACAGATCGCGGCCACGCTGGCCGATACGGCCGAGGCGTCGGTACGGCTCGCGCTGATCGCGGCCGTCTCCGCGGCCGCCAACGAGATCACCGCGGCGCTCCTCGAGACCAACGGCGGCCCGGCGGTGACCGTGGCCGTCGACGGTGACGAGATCCGCGTCGACATCGCGCAGGCCCCGCCCGAGCCCGCGGCCGAACCGCCGACCGACGACGGCGAGGCGACCGCCCGCATCTCACTGCGGCTGTCCGAGCGGCTCAAGACCGACATCGAGCAGGCCGCCTCGCAAGACGGCGTGTCGGTCAACACCTGGCTGGTCCGCTCGGCCGGCGCGGCGCTGGCGCGCTCCGGATCGGGCGGCTGGGGCGGCGGTCCCGGCTGGGGCGGCTGGGGCGGCCCCGGTGGTTGGGGCGGCGGCTCCGGCTGGGGCGGCAACTGGGGCGGCGGCCCGCACGGCCGCGGCGGCGGCACGCACCGCGTCACCGGCTGGGTGAACGGATGACCTCGCGATCCTCGACAGGAGACACCATGACCACCTCGTCCTTCCCGGTCTCCGGGCCGATCGACCTGCAGATCCGGCTCGGGTTCGGCAGCGTCACCGTCCACGCCGACGACGGCGTTCGCGAGGCGACCGTCGCGCTCACCCCGCGCGATCCCGACTCCGACTACGCCAGCCGCACGGTGGTCGAGCTGCGGCAACGGACGCTGATCGTCCACGGCCCGAAGCCGCGCGGCACCCTGTTCGACATCCCGGTGTTCACCGGCCGGCGCAGCGACCGTGACGCCCTCGACGTCGAGATCACCGTCCCGGCCGGCACCACCATGAAGATCGGCAGCTGGGGGGCCGACGTCGTCGTCACCGGCCGGGCCGGCACCGCCGACATCGCGTCCGGGTCGACGACCGTCACGCTCGAGCACGTCGACGGGGACCTGCGGCTGCGCTACGGCAGCGGGCCGGCCCGCGTGCAACGGGTCAGCGGCGACGTCGTGGTGCGCGCGGGTTCCGGCGACACGACGTTCGGCGAGGTCGCCGGCTCGGTCGAGTTCGGCTGCGGCAGCGGCAACCTCGAGGTCGGCGTGGCCGGCGGACGGGTGCGCATGCGCACCGGCTCGGGGCAGATGTCGATCGGCTCGGCCGGCGGCGACGTCGACTTCACCGGCGGCTCGGGCGCCGTGTCGGTCGGGCTACGCCGAGGGCAGTCGGCCCGGCTGGACGTCATGACCGGTTCCGGCCAGGTGCGGTCGGACCTGCCGGTCGAGGACCGCGCCCCGGCCGACACCGCCCGGGCCATCACGATCAAGGCCCGCACCGGCAGCGGCGACGTGCGGATCTTCCGGGCCGAGCCGGCCGTGCCCGACGACGCGGTCGCCTAGCCGCCAACGGCGTGGCATGCCGCTCGTCGCAGCAGAGCATGCATCGCTCAGTGCCCTCCTAACCGCCAACGGCGTGGCTGAGCGGGGCGGCGAGGTCGCCCCGCTCGCCCACGACCACGCCGTCCAGGTCGAGCCACTTGGCGGTGATCGCCAGCTCGGCCGCCAGCTCGTCGGCCACGTGCATCACGTCGACGTCCGGCTCGGCGAAGGCTCCCTGCACGCGCAGCACGCCGGCCTGCCGGTCGGACTTGAGGTCGACCCGCGCGACCAGCGCGTCGCCGAGCAGGAACGGCAGTACGTAGTAGCCGTAGATCCGCTTCGGGGCCGGCGTATAGATCTCGATGCGGTACCGGAACCCGAACAGCCGCTCGGCCCGTTCGCGGAACCAGACCAGCGAGTCGAACGGTGTCAGCAGGGCCCGGGCATCGATGCGGCGGGGCCGGCGAGCGTGCGGCCAGAGATAGGCGGGCGCCTTCCAGCCGTCGACGCTGACCGGCACCAGCTCGCCGGCCGCGACCAGCTCGGCGACGCGCAGTTTCGACTCGGCGCGCGGCAGCCGGAAGTAGTCGCCCAGGTCGGGCTCGGTGGCCACGCCGTAGGCGCGGGCGGCGACCCGCACCAGCTCCCGCTGAGCCTCGTCCACGGACGGCGTGGGCCGGCCGACGACCTCAGCCGGCAGCACCCGTTCGGGCCGGTCGTAGTAGCGCTCGAAGTTCACCCGCCGGGCGGCGGTGATCCGCCCGGACCAGAACAGGTACTCCAGCGCGACCTTGCCGTCGTGCCAGTTCCACATGTGCCCGGGGCGGGGCTCGGGGCGCGGGATGCCGGTCTCGCCGGCCCGGATCGGCCCCTGCCGGGTGACCAGCTCGAAGGTGTCCTCGATCAGCTCGGGGAAGTCGCGGGCGGTGCGGACCATGCGACCCCACGCGTCCTCGTCGGCCCGCTCCATGCGCCAGCGCAGGTTCGGCTGCAGCTCGACCGGGATCAGCGACGCCTCGTGCCCCCAGTACTCGAACATCTCCCGGCGGACCGGGCCCGCGGTGTGCGCGGTCAGCTTGTCGAGCACCTCGCGCGGGTACGGGCCGAGCCGCGAGAACACCGGCATGTAGTGCGAGCGGCAGAACACGTTCACCGAGTCGAGTTGCAGCAGCCCCACGCGGTCGATCACCCGCCGGATGTGGCGCGCGTCGATGCGCCCGGTCGGGCGCGGATCGGCGAACCCCTGGGCCGCGAGCGCGATGCGCCGCGCAGCGGCTGCGCTCAGCCGCTGCCCGGGGGGCGCGCCCACTACGCGCTCACCGTGCACTCGTCGCCGCCGGCCGGCCCGACGGCGACCCGCGCCGCCGTCCTTCGTCGATGCCGCCCCTCGGCGCTGACCACCACGCCGACGGAGGCGACGATCACCAGGCCCCCGAGCAGTTCGGTGCCGCTCGGGTGCTCGTGGTCGAGCAGCACACCGAGGAAGACAGCCACCAGCGGGTTGACGTAGGCGTAGGTGGCCACCAGTGACGTCGGACCGTTGGCCAGGGCGAACACGTAGGCGCTGAACGCGACGATGGAGCCGAACACGATCAGGTAGCCCAGCGACAGCCAGGACTTCGTCGTGATGTCGGCGAGGTGCAGGTGGGTGAACTCACCCCGCGCCGTGGCCGCAATCACCAGCACGACCCCGCCGGCCAGCATCTCGATCGACGACATGACAGCCGGTTCGGCGGGCAGCCGCACCCGGGTGACCAGCACGGAGCCGACCGCCCACGAGAACGCCGCCAGCACGACCAGCAGCGAGTAGCCGAAATCGACGTGACCGCTCGAGCCGGGCAGCAGCAGCAACGCCGCCCCGCCCAAGCCGACCAGCACGCCGGCCATCGTCAGCATCGGCGTGCGGTCGCCGAGCGTGCCGCGCAGCAGGATCATCCACAACGGCACCACGGCGACGAGGAGCGCGGCCAGCCCGGAGGGGACCTTGGTCTCGGCCAGCACGACCAGCCCGTTGCCGCCGGCCAGCATCAGCGCGCCGCAGATCGCCGCGTTGCGCCACTCGGCCGAGTCCAGGCGCCATACCGCGGCGCCCCGGCGGGCGCGCGTCAGCAGCGCGAGCAGCAGCCCGGCGATGAGGAAGCGCACCGACGCCGACCCGAACGCGGGCATCGTCTGTACCGACCACTTGATGGCGAGATAGGTCGACCCCCACACGACGTACACGATCAGCAGCGCGACCCACACTCGCGCGGGCATCAGACGCGTCAGGCTCCTCACCCGATGGACAGTAGGCGGTACCTCTGACACAGGCAGGCCAATTTCCTGAGCACCGGCGCAGCCCTCTGGCCGGTCCGTGCCACTATGCGTAGGTGTTCGAGACGTGGATGCACAACATCGGCGACGCCGTCGGCTCGTGGCTGTATGTCATCGCCGGAGCGTTGGCGTTCGCCGAGGCGTCCTTCCTGGTCGGGTTCGTGTTGCCCGGCGAGACCGCGTTGCTCGTGGCCGGCTATTTCTGCCGGTACGGCCCGCTCAACGTCTGGGCGATGGCGGCGGTGGCCGTGCTCTGCGCCATCGTCGGCGACACGGTCGGCTTCGAGTTCGGACGCTTCTTCGGGCCGTCGTTGCGCCGCTCGCGCGTCGGGCGATGGATCGGCGAGCCCCGCTGGGCCAAGGGCGAGCAGTTCCTGCACAAGCACGGCGGCAAGGCCGTGTTCCTCGGCCGGCTGGTCGCGCTGCTGCGGGCGCTGACGCCGTCGATGGCCGGCATGAGCGGCATGCACTACCCCACGTTCCTGAGGTGGAACGCGGCCGGCGGGCTGCTGTGGGGCGCGGGATGCGTCTTCCTCGGCTACGCGTTCGCGTCCGCACTGAACACCGTCAGCAAGTACCTGACCTGGCTGCCGATCGCCTTGCTGGTGCTCGTCGCCGCGGGCTACCTCGCCCTGCACCTGCGGAAGCGCAAGCAGGAGCGCGAGGAGGAACGCGCCTACGTCGAGGCCCGCGCCGACGAGGCATGAGTCTGACCGTCCGACCGGCGACCGTCGACGACGCGGAAGCCGTCGACGTGGTGCGATTCACATCGTGGCGGGCCGCCTACGGCGAGTTCGTCCCCGCGGCGTTCTTCGACGAGTTCGATCACGCCGCGGCGGTCGCGCGCTGGCGGGCCGGCCTGACCGACGGCGGCCGCCGGGCGCTCGTCGCCGAGCGGGACGGCACCGTCGTCGGCTTCTGCTCGTACGGTCCGTGCCGCGATGCCGACCGCCCGGACGCCCACGAGATCTACGCCATCTACGCGATGCCCGAGCAGTGGTCCAGCGGGGTCGGCCGGGCCCTGATGGGCGCGGCGCTGCAGGCGCTGCGGGGCCGGCCGGTCGTGTTGTGGGTGCTACGCGACAACGCGCGGGCCCGGCGCTTCTACGAGATCGCCGGGCTGACGCCCGACGGGGCGGCCCGTGACACGACGATGCTCGGCGGGGTGCCGCTGCCCGAGGTCCGGTACCGGATGGCCTAGCGGCTAGGGTCGAGGCGTGGCCGATGTCAGCGTGCGGGAAGCACAGCCCGGCGACGTACCCGAGATAGCGCGCATCCAGGTCGAGACGTGGCGCACCGCGTACACGTCGATCCTGCCGGCCGAGGTGCTCGAGGCGATCTCGGTCGAGGCGGCGATGCCGGCCTGGGCGGCCGCCGTGCAGGAGCCGCCGTCGCCGCGCCACCACGTGCTCGTAGCCCTCGAGCAGCAGTGGCTGGTCGGCTTCACCGCGATCGGCCCGGCCGACGATCTCGAGGAGAGCGACCCGGACCCCGACGCCACCGCCCAGATCGGCGCGTTGCTCGTCGAGCCGCGATGGGGCCGCCGCGGGCACGGTTCCCGGCTGCTGGCCGCCGCGGTCGACCACGCCCGCGGCGACGGCATGCGCCGGGCGATCACGTGGATCCCCACCGCCGACTCGGTATCCCTCGGCTTCCTGCGTTCGGCCGGCTGGGAGCCCGACGGCTACGCCCGCGAGCTCGACACGGGCGCCGGCGAGGTCCGCGAGCTGCGGCTGCACGTGTCGCTGCAGGAGTCGGCCCCATGACGTTCACCGGCATCCCGGTCGCCGCCCTGGACTTCTACGAGGACCTCGAAAACGACAACAGCAAGTCGTTCTGGACGGCCCACAAGCACGTCTACGACGAGGCGGTGCGCGCCCCGCTCGAGGCGCTGGCCGCCGAGCTGGCCGACGAGTTCGGGTCGGCGAAGCTGTTCCGGCCGTACCGCGACGTACGGTTCGCCAAGGACAAGACGCCGTACAAGACCCAGCAGGGTGCGTGGTTCGGCGAGGCGTCGCTGTACGTCGCGGTGTCGGCTGCCGGCCTGTTCGTGGCCGGTGGCTACTGGGATACCGCGTCGGACCAGGTAGAGCGGATGCGCCGGGCGGTGGCCGACGACGTGGCCGGCGCCGAACTCGAACGGGCCGTCGCCGCCGTCCGCAAGGCCGGCTACACCGTCAACGGCCACCAACTGACCCGCGTGCCGACCGGGTACCCCAAGGACCACCCGCGGGCCGAGTGGCTGCGCTACAAGACGCTGACCGCCCACCGCGATTTCGGGTGTCCAGCCTGGCTGTCGACCAAGCGGGCCAAGACTGAGATAGCCAAGTCCTGGCGGGCGTTGAGCCCATTGACAGCCTGGCTGCACACCCACGTCGGACCGTCGAACGACCGCTAGGACGTCGCGCGAGCGCGCTTCGGCCGTGGTGAGCCGTTCGAGCCGGGCTCGGCGGCGAACGGCACGAACGGCGTGGCCAGCGGCAACGCGGCCAGTTGCATCAGCAGCATGACGTTGTCGTCACCGGCCGTCTTGTTCAGCCGCAGCCGGCCACAGTTGACGCACCGGTGGATGAGCACCCAGCGCGCCTCGGCCCGGACGGTGACCGCGATCGGCTCCATGCCGCCGGAACAGTCGGCCTTCCGGTCGCCGGGAACGTTGCGGTCGAGGTGCCGCGACCACAGGCAGGCCGGGCAGTGATTGCGATGCGAGGTGCCGGGCGCGTCGAGAGAGACCTCTACGCCGCAGTGCTCGCAGGTGAACGAACGTGAGAAAGCCAAACCACAAGACCTTTCGAAGCGAGGCGAAGGAACGGGGTGTACATCGCAGCGCCTCCTCTCGATCAGGTCCGGTGGGGCCCGGACGACGCTGCCAGCAGATCAGCGCGGCCCGACGAGCGTCAACCGAATAACTACGGCTTGGCCCACTTGGTCGCGGGTACCGCCTTGGCCAGCGCCGGCACGAAGCGGGCGGCATCGACGGTGCCGAGGCCGCTGGTCAAGTCGTAGCCCCGGCCGGCCGAGTAGCCGGTCACGTCGCCGTAGGAATTGTCGCCGGACGTGACGTCGACGATGCCGTTGCCCGGCCCGGCGGCCAGCCGGTACAGGGCGGTGTTGATCGCGCCGAGGCGGTGCTTGGCCCGCTGCGCGGCGAGTGCGACCAGCCCGGCGAACAGCGGCGCCGCCTCGCTGGTGCCGCCCACGACGCCCCACCCCGCGTCGTCGGAGTCGTACGAGCTGTAGACGAGCACCCCGCCGTCGACGGCCGCGGACATCGCGATGTCCGGCGTGCCGCGATACGCGCCGACCACGCCGCGCACCGCGTTCTGGAAGGCCGGCCGCGAGAACACGGTGCTCGTTCCTCCACCGCCGGCGCCGTAGCTGTCGTTCCAGGTCGAGTCCGGTTCGCTGCGGCGTCCGGCGGCCGTCAGGTGCAGACGGGTGCCGCCGACGCTGGTCACGAGCGGATCGGTCGAGGGCCACGAGTCGACCGGGTAGTCGAACAGGGTCTGCCCGTCGTTCTGGTAGTCGGTGGCGCCGGAGTCCCCCGACGACGCGACCACGGTGACCCCGTGCTTGGCCGCGTTGGTGAACGCGCCGCGCAGGGCGAGCAGCCGCTGCGGGCTCGGGAAGGTCTGCTCGGCCGCGCCGAGGCTCTGCGAGATCACGTCGGCCAGGCCGTGTTCGACGACGTAGTTCTCGGCCTGCTCGATCTCCGGGAACCCGGCGACCCCTTCGGTCTCGGCCACCGGCGTGGCCACGACCAGGATCGACGCGCGCGGTGCGACGAGGTGCGCGTACTCGACGTCGAGGGTGGTCTCGAACGCCCAACCGGTCATGTCGGCGTCGGTCGGGTCGAACGGCGGCAGCGCACCGACCGGGGTGATCGTCTCGATCGACGGCGGGTCGGGCAGCCCCCAGGCCCGGTCGAACACCCTCAGGTCGTGGGCGATCGTGGGCGATCCGTAGGAGTCGACGATGGCGATCGTGCGTCCCGCGCCGTCGTTGCCGCGCTCGAGCAGCGGGGTCACGCCATAAGCCGCGCGGATCTGGTCCGGCGTGTAGCAGACCAGCTGGAAAGTCTGCTGGCACTCGGCAGTGGTCGGCGGCTCCGGGAACGCGTGACTGTCCAGGCGTTGCAGGGCGCTGGCCGGCACCGGCAGGACAGGGTGGCGCGGATGCTTCCGCGGCGCCGGCCAGTACGGATCAGCGGCCGTGAGCGAGCCCAGCAGGCTGGTCACGAGCACGCAGACCAGCGCGGACCGGCGCATCATGCGGACTCCTCCAACAGCGGCATCTGCCGCCATCCCAGCACACGGCCCGCCGAATCGCTAACTGCCGTCTTTATCCGGGCGACATCATCAACGGCCGGTGCAGGTCCAAGAAGACGGCATCGCCCATCTCCTCGGCCATCGCCGCGGCCACCTCGGGTGGCGGCGGCACGGTCTCGTTCGCCCGCGCCTCGGCCTCCGAGGTGAAGTACACCGCCTGCACGTACGCACCGCCCTCGCGCATCGCCACGATCCCGCCGATCAGCTCCGGACGGCGCGAGCGCACCTCGTCCTCGTAGCGCTCCATCAGCTCGCGCATGCGATCCGGGTTGTGCATGTGGCCCTCCATCACCTGCACGAAGCCGGCGTCGTCCGAGCCGCCGGCCAGCCAGGTCGTGACCTCCGAGGAGTCCATGAACGTCACGTCACCGGAGAAGCATTTCTGCGCCTCGTTCCACCAGGCGTCCTGCTCGGGACGTTCGCTGTTGCGCCGAGCGGCCTCCTCGGACTCGAACCGGACCACGGCGACGAACGTACCGTCGTCGGTGAAGCCCGAGGTCGAGCCGAGCCAGCCGACCGCCCCCGGCGCGCAGTCCCGCTTCCACCGATCCTCGGCCGCCGTGAGGCCGGCCTGGTCGGCCACCTTGCCCTGGATGACTTGGACGAACATCGCTCACCTCCGCGATGTCGGGCCGCGCCCCGTTGCGCGGCGCGCCCCGAGCGTATGTCTGCATCCTGGCCGGCGACACGGGCCGCGGGCAGGTCGTCAGGTTCTGCCGCCGGGAGGAAGAGGGGCGCACCCGGGCAAGTGCCGCCTACAGGCCGAGCAGCGGTTCCAGGCCAACCGTCAGGCCGGGCCGCGAGCGGATCTCGCGGATGCCGAGCAGCACGCCCGGCATGAACGACGCGCGGTCCAGCGAGTCGTGCCGGATCGACAGGGTCTCGCCGACCGTGCCGAACAGGATCTCCTGATGCGCGACCAGGCCGGCGGCCCGGACCGAGTGGACGTGGACACCGTCGACGACGGCACCGCGCGCGCCGTCCAGCGACTGGGTGGTGGCGTCCGGCGGGGCGTCGAGGCCGGCTTCGGCGCGCGCCTGTGCGACGAGTTGGGCGGTGCGCACGGCGGTGCCGCTGGGCGCGTCGGCCTTGGCCGGGTGGTGCAGCTCGATGATCTCCGCCGACTCGTAGTGCGGCGCGGCCACCTGGGCGAACCTCATCGCCAGCACGGCACCGATGGCGAAGTTCGGGGCGACGAGCACGCCCAGGCCCGGAGCGTCGGCCAGCCACTGCCGGATCGTGTCCAGCCGCTCGTCCGTGATGCCGGTCGTGCCGACGACGGCGTGGATGCCCTGGTCGACGGCGAACCGGATGTTGTCCATCACCACGTCGGGGTGGGTGAAGTCGACCAGCACCTGGGCGCCGCCGTCGGACACGCTGAACAGCCAGTCGCCCGCGTCGACGGCCGCCACCAGGTCCATGTCCTCGGCCGCGACGACCGCCTGGCACACCTGCTGGCCCATGCGTCCGCGCGCGCCGAGCACCCCGACGGGGATGGGCTCGGTCTCCTCAGTCACTTACACCGCTCCATCGAATGCGTGCTGGTCGAAGGGGCCGACCACCGTCAGGCAGCGCGGCTGGTGCAGAAGGTACGCGGCCACCTCGACCACGTCGTCACGTGTCACCGATTCGACGCGCTGCAGCAACTCGTCGACCGGCAGGACGTCACCGTAGACGAGCTCGCTCTTGCCGATCCGGGTCATGCGTGACGCCGAGTCCTCCAGGCCCAGCACGATGCCGCCGGCCATCTGGCCCTTGCCGCGCTGGACCTCCGCCGCGGTCACCCCGCGGTTGGCCACCCGGTCGAGCTCGGTGGTGATCAGGTCGAGCACCTCGTCGGCCTTGCCCGGTTGGCAGCCCGCGTACACGCCGAACATGCCGGTGTCGGAGTAGCTGCTGCCGAACGTGTAGACCGAGTACGCCAGCCCGCGAACCTCGCGGATGCTCTGGAACAGCCGCGAGCTCATGCCGCCGCCGAGCGCCGCGGACAGCACGCCCAGCGCCCAGCGCCGCTCGTCGTGCCGCGACATGGCCTGCATGCCCACGACGACGTTGGCCTGCTCGGTGTCCTCGGTGACGATCTTGATCGGCGCCGCCGGTGGCCGGAGGCGGGCGTGGCCACCGCGCGGGGCGGTCGGTTCGGCGCCGGTGTCGAGGTGCTCGGTGAACGCCTTGCGCACGTACCGGACGACCGCGGCGTGGCTCACGTTGCCCGCGACGGCCACCACCATGCCGTTCGGCTGGTAGCGGCGGTGGTAGTAGCCGGCGACCTGGCGGCGGGTCAGGCCGCCGATCGAGTCGACGGTGCCGAGGATGGGCCGCCCGAGCGGGGCGTCGCCGAACAGTGCGCCGGCGAACTCGTCGTGCACGAGGTCGGCCGGGTCGTCGTCGCGCATGGCGATCTCTTCGAGGACGACGCTGCGCTCGACGTCGACGTTCTGCGCGGTGACCGTCGCGTTGAGCACGACGTCGGTGACGATGTCGATGGCCAGCGGCAGGTCACGGTCGAGCACGGTCGCGTAGTAGCAGGTGTGCTCCTTCTCGGTGAACGCGTTGAACTCGCCACCGACGGCGTCCATCGACTTGGCGATGTCGAGCGCCGAGCGCGCCAGGGTGCCCTTGAACAGCAGATGTTCGAGGAAGTGGCTGGCCCCGGCGACCGGCGGCGCCTCGTCCCGGCTGCCGACCGGCACCCACACCCCGATGCTCGCGCTGCGCACCCCGGGCATCGCCTCGGTGACGATCCGCAGACCGCCCGGCAGGACGGTCGTGGTGATCGGCCCGCCGCCGGACGCGGCGACGGTTCGGGTCCTGGCACGGCGCAGCGCCCGGGGTGAGGTCATCCCGCGATCCTACGGTGAGTACATCACCGGTCAGATCTGCGTGATCCCCGCCCGATGCCGCTGGGCCAACTCGGCGTAATAGGCGGGATTCGAGCTCACCCAGGCGAGCGGCAGGCCTTCCAGCGGGCCCTTCACCCGGGCCGGCGCCCCGAGCGCCAGCACGCCGCTCGGGATCTGCGTGCCGGGCGTCACGAGCGCGTGCGCGGCGATCATCGAGCGGGCGCCGATGCGGGCTCCGTCCAGGACGATCGCGCCGTTGCCCACCAGGCACTCCTCCTCGAGCACGGCACCGTGCACCACACACTGGTGGGCGACCGTGACTCCCGGGCCGATCTCGGTGGTGACCTCGGGCGGGCAGTGCACCACGGCGCCGTCCTGCACGTTGGCCCGCTCGCGGACGATGATCGGCCCGCAGTCGCCGCGCAGCACGACGCCGTACCAGACCGAGGCACCGGCCTCGACGCGGACGTCGCCGATCAGGGTGGCGGTGGGAGCGACGAACGCGTCGTCGGCGACCGTCGGGCGCTTGCCCTCGAACTCGAAGCTAGGCACCGCCCCATCCTGCCAGCGCGCGTTGCGCGGCCCGCAGGGTCGACTCCTGGAACAGCACCAGCCGCACGTCGATCGTCGCGTCGTGCAGCACGGTGATCGCCTGGTGCAGGGCGTCGTCGATCGGCCAGCCGTAAATGCCCGATGACACAAGGGGAAACGCCACAGACGTCGCCCCCAGTTCGTCGGCCACCCGCAGCGACGACGCGTAGCAGGAGCGCAGGGTCGCGCTCCGGTCGTCGCGCTTGGCGTACACCGGCCCCACCGTGTGGATCACCCACCGGGCGGGCAGGTTGCCGGCCGTGGTCGCGACGGCCTGCCCGGCCGGCAGGCCGTCGACGTGCGTGCTCGCGCGGATCGTGCGGCACTCCTCCAGGATCGCCGGACCGCCGCGGCGGTGGATCGCGCCGTCGACGCCGCCCCCGCCCAGCAGCGACGAGTTGGCCGCGTTCACGATGGCGTCGACGTGCTGCGCGGTGATGTCGCCGAGGACTACCTCAAGCCGCATGCGTCGATTCTCGCTCCTTGGCCACCGGCCCGGTCTCGGGTGCCGCCGCCACCGCGACAATCGGCACCGCCACCACGGCGGCCGCGACCCCGAACGCCGCCCCGTAGCCGTGCGCGTCGGCCAGCCAACCGGCGACGAGCGGCCCGACGACCGTGCCCGCGTCGCCGGCCATCTGGTACGTCGCCACCACCGTGCCGCCCCGCCCGCCGACGACGTCGCCCAGGATCGCCCCGGAGGCCACCGACAGGGCGGCGCCGGCCACCCCGAGAACCGCCATGACGGCCACCAGCCCGGCGGCGCCGTTCACCAGCGGCACGCAGGCCAGCGAGATCGCCCCGATCACCAGCCCGCCGAGCAGCACCGGGCGCCGCCCGGACGTGTCGGCCCGCTTGCCGAACGGCATGAGCAGGGCGCCGCTGACCGCGCTCAGCGCGAAGAAGCCGACGTAGGTCCAGATCGAGCTGAGCCCGAGCGCGTCGTGCACGAACAGGGGCACCATCGCCGACCGGGCACCCACGATGGCCCAGTCCTCGGCCAGGTTCGTCAGCAGCGTGGCGACGTAGGCCCGGTTGCGCAGCGCGGCGCCCAGCCGCAGGCTCACCCCGCCGGGCACCGGCCGGGCGGCCAGTTCGCTGTGCTGCAGCGCGCCGAGCGCGATCGCCCCGGCCACGACCAGCGTGCCGGCGTAGAGGAAGAACGGCGCCCGCAGCGACCAGACCGCCACGAACCCCAGCGCCGGGCCGGCGATCGATCCGAGCAGGAACCCGCCGGCGAACACGCCTTGCGCCCGGCCGCGCTGGTGTGGCGGCGTGACCCGGATGAGCAGGCTGGACGCGCTGACGCTGAACATGATCGACCCGATGCCGCCGACGCCGCGCAGCACGAGCAGCTGCCAGTAGTCACCCGACAGGCCGGCCAGCAGGCTGGACACCGCCACGATGCCGATGCCCAATGCGAGCATCACCCGCTCGCCGAACGCGTTGACCAGCCGGCCGGCGAACGGCGCCGTGACGAGCCGGGCGGCCGCGAAGGCGCTGATAACGGCACTGGCTTCGGTCTTGCTCACCCCGAAGTGCCGAGCGAACAGCGGGATCGCCGGGGCGACCACCCCGAACCCCACGGCCACCATGAACGCGACGGCGGCGAGGGCGCCTACCTCGACGGGCAGCTCCCGGAGCGGTCCGCGTCGCAGCACCACCAGATCATGCCAAGTGGCTCAGACGGCGCCCACCGAATACTGCCCGTCAGCGCGGCAGCCACGCGTCCGGCGCCTCGGTCATCCGTTTGACGTGGGGCGGCAGCTTGCCGGTCA
>Ga0081455_10004169_pt1 | contig 16306 bp, 11 predicted proteins | sample TabmetS3T2R1_FD_70207 | JGI IMG/M metagenome (GOLD analysis project Ga0081455, IMG submission 70207) | Tabebuia heterophylla rhizosphere microbial communities from the University of Puerto Rico - S3T2R1 | ecosystem: Host-associated > Plants > Roots > Rhizosphere ... | reverse complement strand
CACTGCGACCAATCCGCCTACAATCGATATCGCCGGCGGTTGGAATGTGAACCGGCCCAGTGGCGGATGCGGTTCGCCCTTTGCCACCTCCACAGACGGGACAAATAACATGATTGTATGGGTAGTCGGCACGGCGGACCATCAAACTGGAGGCGACCAGCGATTGCACGGATATGATGGGAACAGTGGTGAAGTGATCTACGATGGGGGCGGCCCGAACGAACTGATGGCAGGCACCCATTATTACAGCACTACGGGCATTGTAGCTCGAGGTCGCATCTATGTCGCCGGTGACAATAAAGTCTATGCATTTCAAGTTCCCGGATCGTCCCCTACGCCTACGCCGACACTTACTCCGACGCCAACCGTGACACCGACGGCGACGGTAACGCCAACCGTCACCCCCACTGTGACTCCAACCTCGACACCTATTCTAACCCCGACCCCGACTACAACTCCAATAAGGCCCACCCCAACACCGAGATCCCGTCCTTCGCCGCGGCCCCGCCCGACGCCGCGCTGAAAAATATCCTGATTCCTATGTGAGATCGGTTATCAGCCCAATTGGTCTCCCGGCTTGACTCAAGGGCAGCATATCATGGTAAAAGGGACACGGGAGTTAGCAACATTCGACGTATGAAATATCTGCGTCCCGTAGGTTTATTTGTCATTGTTTGCTTCTGGATTGCGACTGCTCCAGTCAATGCAGAGGTTAACGTAACGCAGTTTCACAATCACGGTTCGCGTGACGGCCTTTACATTGACGCTGCGTTCACCCCGGACGCTGCAGCTGGCTTGATGCGCGACTTGAAATTTGACGGTACCATTGCAGGCGACGTTTACGCTCAACCTCTTTACATTGAAAACGGCCCCGACAACAGGCCAACGGTTATTGCAGTAACCGAGTTGAATAACGTTTACGCGCTCGACGCTGTGGACGGCTCGATCATCTGGCAGCGCAACATGGGCGAGCCGGTGTCGGAAGACGACCTCGTTTGCCAGGGTAATATCGATCCATTCGGTATCACCGGCACCCCGATAATTGATCTCGCCTCGAGAGCACTTTTTTTTGACTCAATGATCACACCTGACGGCGGCACGACCAAACAGCACCTCATTTTCTCTGTTGCTGTAGACACTGGCGAGATCAATCCGGGATGGCCAGTGGACGTAGGCGCGGTCGCAGTTTATAACGGCACCACCTTTACACCGTCGGAGCAAGTTCAACGGCCTGCGCTCGCGATTGTAGATAACATCCTTTACGTGCCCTACGGCAGCTTCTTGGATCGTTGTGATTATCACGGCTGGTTAATAGGGGTGCCAATCAATAACCCGGGCGGGGCGATGGCCTGGGCGACAGATGCGACTGGCGGCGCCATCTGGGGAGTTGGCGGCGTAGCCAGCGATGGGGCTAATCCGTTCGTTACCACGGGGAACACCTTTAATCCCCCAGACTGGGGAGGAGGCGAGGCGGTGATTCGCTTTCAGCCCGGACCAATCTTTAGCGGATCGCCCGCCGATTACTGGGTACCTGTCAATTGGATGAGCCTCGATAATTTCGATTGGGATCTCGGAGGTTGCGGTCCGTTGCTGGTAGATGTGCCCGGGGCAACCCCTTCCAATCTCGTGGTAGCGCTGGGAAAAGACGGCAATGCATATTTACTCGATCGAGACAACCTCGGCGGGATCAGCCAACCTATCGCGTCGGCCCACGTTGCCGGCAGTAGTATTGTCCAGGCAGGAGTCGCCTATCGAACCACACAGAGCAGCTATGTTGCGTTCCGCGCAAGCCCTACAATGCTTTCAACGTTTCGCATTACTGCAACCGAACCACCTGCCATTGCTGGCAGTTGGAGTGTGAACAGGGCCAAAGGCGGTTGCGGTTCGCCTTTTGTCACTTCCACCAATGGCACTGATAACATGATTGTATGGGTGGTAGGAACGAAAAGTTCTGCTCTAGAAGGTGACCAACAGTTACATGGCTACGATGGTGATACCGGCGCGGTTGTTTACGACGGCGGAGGCCCAAGTGAAAGAATGCCTGGCACGCACTCCTATACCACGACCGGCATTGTGGCTCGGGGGCACATTTACGTCGCCGGAGACAACAAGGTGTACGCGTTCAATGTGCCTCTGGCAACCCCAACCCCAACGCCTACACCAACGCCTACACCAAGACCGACGCCAACCCCGAGGGCGCGTCCGACCCCTTTGCCGCGTCCGACGCCACTGCGCTAATGCGTTTGACAGAGAAGGTTGGGCGTTTAGGATTCGCGCCTGTGCAGGCGGGTAAATCAACGAGGGATTGCATGTGCTTGCTCTAATTTACCTGGTGTTAGCCGTCGGTCTTGGGGACTTCCTCTGTCGACGATTCTATAGGTTCGTATCCGTTCCTCATCGCTGTGCAACGGCCGTGCTCGTAGGGTTGCTGGTTAGCTCGTGGTTCACCTATTTAGGCGGGTTGGCGTTCGCGCGCGTCTGGCGGCCACTTCTTTGGGGCGACGTATTGTTCTTTGTAACAGCAATCGCGGTACTCTGCTGGCCCAAGTGGAAACACAAGATCGCAAAGACAAAGCGAGGCGAAACGGAGAGTCACGCTGCGGACACCTTCTACTTATCGCGTCCGAAAGGCTCAAGCTGGGCTGACTGGGCGCTTATCGCTGGATACCTGATTCTCGTGTCGTGGATGATGTTTGCCTCATTTAATACGACTGGAAGCAAACTGCAGATCTCCAACCCTGAGTTTAGCGATTTCGGACCGAACACTGCGATCATGCAAAGCTTCGCAGTCGGCCAGAATTTTCCCACGGAGTATCCTCATTTCTCTGGCGACAGAATTCGATACCACTTCCTTTTCTACTTCCAAGCTGGAAATCTGGAATTCCTCGGCCTCGATCCCACGTGGAGTCTCAATCTGCTAAGTGTCCTCACGCTCGTCGCGATGCTCGTGATTGTGATGGCGCTCGGCGAGGCATTGTTTGATTCTCGTACGGTCGGGCGTCTGGGTTCTTTACTATTCTTTTTCTTCGGATCGCTTTCTTACATACCCTTTCTCCACGGACAGAGCTCGGTACGCGGGGCGATTCGAGCCATCACGCATCTCCGGGAATTTCTTCCAACCATATTTCCCTACCGTGGTGAAGCCTGGGGCACCTGGTCACAGGTGACCTTCCTCAATCAGAGGCACTTTGCGAGTGCGATTGGGATATTGTTCGTGGTTTTAGTTTTTTTAGTGATTGAGTATCGCGCTTTTTATGCCAAACGAGCTGTTACCACATCAGGTAAGGAACTGACGCCGGAGCCGGGCGCCTCGCCAGAAGGTACGCGCGAAATCGTCCCGGGTAATCCGGTCCCTGTAGAGAATGTACCAACACCCGAAACCGCTTCCGCTCCTACGGTAGGTCTCGAACTCAAGCAACCAACGGCGGTTATCAGACCCAGCTTTCGCAGCACTGTACCCGGTTTTATTTTCTCAGGTGTTCTGCTCGGTTTACTGCCAATGTGGAACAGCGCGGTCTTTATCGCAGCATTCGTTGTGTTGGCCGTCCTATTCATCTTGTGCCCTTTGAGAGTGCAGATGCTCGCACTCGCCATCCCTGCCGGATTGATCGCGCTCCCACAGATGCTTTATCTCAGCACAGGAACTGGCAGAACCCAGATGCCAAAGCTCTTCCATTGGGGCTATACGATTGATCAACCAACAGCCTGGAACGTGACGAAGTATCTTGGCTTCAGTTTTGGCTTCAAGTGGCTTTTGATCGCGTTGGCGTTGCTTTTCGCCAGTAAACTGCAACGGCGGGTATTTGTGGCTGTTTCAAGCCTCCTGGCGATAGCGTTTTGCTTCCAATTTACTATCGAAGTCCTGGCAAATCAGAAGTTTTTTCATATTTGGATTATCATCGCCAATCTGTTTGTTGCCTTTGGGCTCTGGCGTTTATGGCGCTTATCAGTGGGGGGAATCACACTGCCTGGAAAGTTAGCCGCGATTCTTCTCTTTATCCTGATTATTCCAGGCGGTTTGATTGAATTCTTTCCAATTCATAACACCTATTGGAGCGAAGTCGCCTACAAGAACGATCCACTGATCGAGTGGCTAACGAAAGAGACGAAGCCCCGTGATATTTTTCTTACGAATCGCTTCGTGAATCATCCCATGTTAATGGCTGGTCGGCGTGTTTTTTATGGCTGGCCTTACTATGCTTGGTCAGCCGGTTACGACGCCAGTAAACGCGATAAGGACTACCTTGAATTGCTTCAGAGCAGGGATCCCAGGAAGGTGTTCCGCCTCTTGAAGGAGAATGGCATCAATTATGTCGCAATCGACAATGCAGTGCGGCGAGGCGAGTTCGTTAAACGTCCCAACGAACAAATCTATTCCACATATTTCGAGAAAGTCTTCGACGACAGGCAAAACAAATACGATTTGCTGAAAATTTACAAGGTCCCTGATACAGAGCCTCCCAACCTGCGGGCCCTGCCGGCAAGCGCTACTAACATGTTCGAGGGCGGCAAGGGAACCGAGAATGGGCAGTTAGACTTTCCGCGTGGAATGGCCGTCGATTCCAGAGGGAACATTTTGATCGCGGATACAAACAACAATCGGCTTCAAAGGTTTTCTGTAAATGGAATATTTCTTGGCGTTATCGGATCGAAAGGAGAAGGCCAGGGAGAGTTTCGAGAACCATCCGGATTAGCTGTTGATTCAGACGGCAATATCTATGTCGCTGACACTGGAAACCGCCGCGTTCAGAAATTGAAGGCCGATGGGACTTTTCTAACTGAATGGAGAGGCGCCGAGCCTGGATTCGACGCGCCACGCGAGGTAGCAATCGGATCTGATAACACTATCTACGTTGTCGACGAGTCCCGTGCAGAAATAGTCAAATTTGACACCGATGGTAACGTGTTGGCCGTTTGGGGGACACGAGGGTCGGGAAACGAGCAATTTAACACGCCAACCTCTATAGCTGTTGACGCAAAGAACAACAAAGTCTATGTGTCCGACCCTCCCAACCGGCGCATTCAAATTTTCGATACAAACGGCCAGTTTGTAACAAGCTGGTTTGTGCCAGAGTGGCGACCGATACCAGGAGCCTGGTACATGCAGCATTTGGTTATCGACCCTAAGACGCATCGCATGTACGCAACCAGCACGCAAACAGATGAGGTTCTGGTTTTCAATCTTAACGGCACAAGAATCGCCTCCTTACGGCCGAAGCTGCCTGAGAAACTGGAAGGCGCATCAGCAATGGTCTTGATAAACCGGAAGCTTTACATCCTTTGCACCTTCTCAAACCGAGTCGTGGATATTCAACTATAACCAGTAGGTGTCCACGGAGAGCCTTACTGCCGGGGCTCGACTGAGTCGGTTATGATATAGCGGGGACGTCCCTTAACCTCTTCGTAAATACGCGCCAGGTATTCGCCGATGATGCCAAGGCTGATCATCAACAGGCTGGCAACAATCAGCTCCAAAAGGATGACGGTTGTGAAGCCAGTAAATGCGCGGCCTGCCAGCTTCAGGTAAAGTGTCTGGATTCCCAAGCCGACGGCAAACACAAAGAAAATCACGCCGGCAAATGTCACAAGGTGTAATGGGAAAGACGAAAATGTTGTGATTCCAACCAAGGCAAGCTTCGCTCGCCTGAAGTAAGACCACCCCGATTTTCCGGAACGACGTGGACCTACCTCAAAAGGAATTTGAATGGTTTTGAATCCCATCCAGGCAGTCATACCTCGAAAGAACACATTGCGTTCACGCATCGCCAACCATGTATCGACTACCTTGCGATTCACCAGCTTATAGTCCGATGCGCCTTTCAAATCAAAACCGGAAAGTTTGTTCAAGATCACATAGAATAACAGGGCGCCGATCTTGCTGCTGGCAGATTCGCGTCCGCGTTTGACCTTCACAGCTTGCACAATATCTGCCCCTGAGCTCAGCCATGTTTTGATCATCACTGGAAGCAGGGACGGCGGATGTTGTCCGTCACCGTCCATCACGATCACGGCATCGCCGCCGGCGCGTTCCAAACCTGCGCAGAGCGCCAGCTCTTTTCCAAAATTTCTGCTTAGGCGCACCGCTCGGAGGCTGGGAAAGGTCCGCGCCTGGTCTACAATGGTTTGCCATGTATCGTCTGGTGAACCGTCATCGACCAGGATTATCTCAAACCGGCATCCAGCCTCATCCAACGCGGCCCTTAAATCAGATAACAACGAGCTCAAGTACGACCCTTCATTGTACAGAGGAATCACGATTGAAATCGAAGGGCGACTCGGAGAACCGGCATTCATGTTTAGAATTAGCGCTGGTGCATCTTGCAGGATCGTTTGGACAGATGTTATATGGCCGGATTTGAATGGACAATATGCTTTTGGTGTCGATCGAGACAAACGAGCCCGGACAAATCATAAACGGTTGCTGAAATGCCGATTCCATCAATTCTCAGTCGGGAACGCATCAAAATTCTAGCTTGGGTGGCTGGCATCGTATTGCTTTTCTCAGCGTATACCTGGGGACTTTCAACGAATCCGCCTGGCTTTTACGTCGACGAATCGGCTCTCGCTTATAACGCTTATCTTCTTGCGCACACGGGCGCGGGGGAATTTGGCCCCCGATTTCCGCTCTACTTTCAGATGTTCACAAATGGGTTCACCCAGTACGTCAGTCCGACGCAGGTGTATCTCCTTGCGCTTATCTTTCGGTTTTTGCCGCCGAGCATTTTGCTGGCCCGAATATTCGCAGCCTTCTGGGTTTTTGCCGCATGCCTATTACTTGGACTTTTGGCCAGGCGGATCTCTGGTCAGACTAGGATTGGAGTCGTTGTTACTGCAACCGCACTTTTAACGCCTTGGTTCTTTGACATACGTGGCGTGCTACTGGAACCGCACTTTGTTCCCTTCGCATTGAGTCTTTTTCTCATTGCGCTTTACAATGCTCACGCAAAGGAGAATTGGAACTGGCGCACTGCCGGTTTGCTCGCTGGGACGCTAGCGCTTCTTACTTATTGCTACACCAGCGGTCGCATACTCGGCGCTTTGCTGGCTCTTGGTCTTATCTTGTTTGCGACCAAGAGACAGCGATTAGTCGGTGTTATTCAGACATGGTTATTGTACGGCTTAACGTTAGTTCCGATACTGTTATTTAATCGGCAACACCCGCAGGCATTGGTCCGGCGACTCTACGAAATCTCCTACATTAGACCGGGGGTTCCGTTCCGTGAAATTGCATCCGAATTTGTAAGGCGATACCTGGAAGACCAAAGTCTGTACGCTTTGCTAATGACGGGCGACTATCACCCGCGCCATCACGTGCAAGGCTCCGGGGGCGCCTTACTCTACGCGACGTTTATTCTCGCAATGATTGGATTACTACTCGTATTCACGCGAGGCTGGCGCGATCCGTGGTGGCGCTTTATCGCTTATGGACTGGCTGCTTCCATTGTACCGGGCGCCCTGACAAATGAACCGTTTCATCAATTGCGCCTTATGGCTTATCCGGTCTTTTTGCTGGTGCTCACTGTTCCGGCGCTTCAATGGCTGGTTGCACCCAAAGCGACAATGCCAAGCGAACAGGAAAGAAGTCGTGGAACGATCGGAGGTCAATTTCAAGCGAGGATTGGAGGGATATCGCGCCCGGTTCGTCTTTGTGTCCTTTTTCTTCTGCTAGGAGCCACGGGCCTTCAAGGGGCTCGTTTCCAGGCGGCTTTCCGCCGCAGCGGGCCAAAACGGCAATACGAGTTCGACGTTCCTTACAAGGCTGTTTACGACACCGCCGTTGCGCAACCGATTCGGCCCATCTATCTGCAAGACGGAAAATGGGGCCCCGCTTACATGCACGCCATGTGGTATTCAACAATTGAAGGAAGATCAAAATCCGAGTTTGTTCATCTTCCGGATCGAGGAAGACCGCCGAGAGGCTCGGTTGTAATCAGTTCGGCCGAAAATTGTCAAAATTGCGAAGTATTAAAGCGCAGCGGTGTCTATTTCGTTTATCGGGTGAAATAGAGCGCTGGCTAACCGAATGATCCAAATCGTCGCTCTGCGAAACGAATCACGATCGCCCATATAACTTGGGGCTCTTTTGATACTTGACGGCTTAAAGCCGTCAAGTATCAAAAGAGCAGGTCAAAATCTGAGTACACGGTGCTGGGCGTCTTTTTCCCTGAAGTCAGGGCCAAAGTCTTGCGATCTTTGTTTATCACTCCGCCGAGGCAACGTTATGGGCACGAGTTGATGAACGCGAGCGGCCTCGCTCTTCACACTATTCAAGATGAGTTGCGCAAGCTCACTGCCATTAATCTTCTCAAGAGCTGGTCGAATGGATATCACCGCTTTTATAGAGCTAATACCGATCACGCAATGTATCCTTTGCTCGTACGGATGGTTCAACTCAGCGAAACATTGCCACAGACACCGCATTCGGCACTACGCCGGCCACGGAGTGCCGGCGCCCGGCAAAGGGGAACTCAGCCCAAACTGCGGCGCATGCCGGTCGATCGGCCACCGAGTTGGAATCTGTTCTCGCGGCGCAAAACTCGACGGCTTTAAGCCGTCGAGTTTGAATACAGGCTCCGACGAAGGGGGCGCAGAGCGGGACCTCGACCAGCTCAAGTGGGAGCCACGCGGAAGTGAACGGATTCGGACTTGCGCGCCTCGTTGGAAACGCCTATTAGCTAACCCTCATGGTTCATCATATCGTGCTTTATAAACTCAGACCCGAGGTCACCCCTGCCCGCGTGGAGGCGATGATGATGAACACGCGCATGCAGCTTCTGAAGATTCCCGAAGTCTTGAACATTAAATGCGGGAAGCGGATCGATCCCGAATTGCCGTGGCCGTTCTTTATCGCGATCGATTTTGAGTCGATGGACAAATACGCCATCTTTCGCGAAGACCCCATTTTCGTGAAATTCATGGAGGAAGTAATCAAGCCAAATACAGAAGATTCCCTGGATTTGGATTTTGAGATGGATCCCGGCAAGGACGTTCGCTTTTCGTAGGGTGGAGAACCTCCAACGTCGAACGCTCAACTTCCAACGCTTAACGCCGACGTTCGTCAATTCCTTCGTTTCATTGGACGTTGGGGGTTGAATGTTGAGCGCTAGGCGTTTAGATGGCCGCATGGAGCTTTGCTCCAATCCGCAATCCGAAATCTACAATCCGAAATCTTGACCTGTGCGCCTCGGCTATTTTTACTCCAGGTATCCAGTGCTTTCGCAGACGTTTTGCGATGCCGAAATGCTGGCACTGGAACGGCTTGGTTTTGAGCTCGAGATCGGCTCGATCTATCCACCGCTTACGAGTCTTCGCCACGAGCATATAGCCCATTTACGCGCGCCCATTCATTACGCGGCACCGCAAGAAGTCCTAAAGATTTCGGAGAAGAACGCGAAAACAAACGGTAGATGGCCACGTGACCTGGTTGACCGCCACGATCAAAGATACGGCCCCGGTGTGAAGGCGGCGCAGCGCGCGCGAAATGCTCTTTACTTCGCCGATCATTTCAAGCGCCGCGGAGTCGATCATGTTCACGTACACTTTGCGAATCGAGCGGCGCACACCGCGATGTACTTGAAGGAAATTTTAGGAATTCCATTCAGCGTCACCGCGCACGGACAGGATTTCATGAAGGACCTCGGCAATGATGATCTGTTGCGGGAAATCTGCGGCGCCGCGGAATTCGTTGCGGCCGAGACGAATTACAGCCGGGACCTGCTTCGCCAACGTTGTCCGGATTCTGCTGCCAAGATTCACCGTGTTTACAACGGGATGGATCTGACGCGCTTTCCAGAACCGCATTACGAGACTTCGGACAGGTCTGTGCCGCGCATTGTCAGCATAGGCCGCCTGGTTGCGTTCAAGGGATTTGAATACCTGATCGACGCTTGCGCGGAGCTTGCCCGCCGTGGTCTCGAGTTCACCTGTGAAATCATTGGCGATGGGCCGCTACGCGGGGATCTCGACGCAAGAATTAGAAAGCTGAACCTGTCGGACCGGGTTCGTCTGCTCGGCTCACTGTCGCAGGGCGCAGTGCTGGAAAAGCTCGGGTCTGCCGACATTTTCGCTCTCGCTTCGGTCACAGACGCTCAAGGTGCCAGCGATGTTTTTCCAACCGTGATAATCGAAGCGATGGCCGCTGGGCGTCCGGTTGTGTCCACGCGTTTGGCCGGGATTCCCGAGTCCGTTGTTCATGGCGAAACGGGGCTGCTTGTTCCGCCGGAGGATACAATGACATTGGCTGAAGCGCTGAGCCGACTTGTACAAGACGCCAAATTGCGATCGGATTATGGCCGTGCCGGGCGCGAGCGAATCGAACAACATTTCCAGATCGACCAGACCGTCCGGCCGCTTGTGGAGCTTCTGCAGAAAACACATGGCGCGTCAGTCAAATCCGATCAGAGCTGTGCTTCGCAGAGCGAAGTGGGTACATCAATCGCTTATCTGATCGACGAGTGGCCGGATAAAAATTTGCCACTTCTTGACCGCGAACTCGAAGAGATGAAGCGACGTAACGTGCCCATCGTCCCAATCGTGTGCGAACTGAATTCTCGCGCGCGGCGCACGCCAGCGATGGAAAAGATGGCGCTATCATTCGAATTTTTGCCGGACGCGATGATCATCGAGGCCGAATGGCGGGCAAACCGGGTGCTTGCGCAGACACTGGAAGAAGATCGTGCGCAGCAGAGCGTGAGGGCGCCAAGTGACATCTTCTTGCGCCAGGCCCGCTTCGCCCTGGCGCTGGCGAAACTTCTTCGAGACAAAAACGTCTCACACCTCCACGCAACGAGTTCGAGTGCTCTTGTCTGCGCGCTCATTTTAAAAAAACTTCTCAATGTGACCGTGAGCGCCACGATTGAAGCGCGACCCAAGCTACCGCGCGAGTGGATTCTGAATGCGCTGAAGGAGTGTGCAGGCGGCCGGGTGAGAGATCAAAAATTAGCCCGCAGCAGTTCGTTTCTTGTTGATAAGACAACATTCCGTTCGGCTCCCCAGCAGGCGCTTGGGTTCGTCAGTCAAAAAAGCGGGATCGATTTGACTGCGGGGACTCGTTTCTGGCAGGAATGGGCGGAATTGCTCATGCGCTGGAGCGGCAGCGGCCGGAAATCGAAAAGCGAAAAGCAAACATGAAGAAAGCAATTGTTCTAGCAGGCGGCGCGGGGACACGTCTCTTTCCGCTCACAAAGATTGTCTGTAAGCAACTTCTCCCGATCTACGACAAGCCGATGATCTGCTATCCACTGGCTACCATCATGCTCGGAGGCTTGCGCGAGGTGCTGATCATTTCCACGCCCAAGGATTTGCCAATGCTGCAGGATTACCTGAACGATGGCGCGCACCTTGGAATTCGAATTGACTACGCTGAGCAACCAAAGCCCGAGGGAATCGCGCAAGCATTTCTCATCGCTGCAAAATTTATCAAGGGCTGCGGCGCGTCCCTCATCCTGGGTGACAATATTTTCTACGGAAACCTGGACTTTTACCGGGACGCATTGGCGATCAATCGTGGTGCCTGTATTTTTGGATATCAGGTGCGCGATCCGGAACGGTACGGCGTAGTGGAATTCGACGCCGATGGGAAGGCGATCAGTCTTGAGGAAAAACCGAAGCAGCCAAAAAGTCCCTTCGCGGTGCCGGGACTTTACGTGTATGACGAGCGGGTAGTTGAGTTATGCCGGGCATTGCGTCCATCTGCGCGCGGCGAATTGGAGATCACCGATCTGAATTTGCTCTATCTCAACGAGAACCAACTGCACGTGAAAATGCTTAGTCGGGGCATGGCCTGGCTCGATACCGGCACGACAACAACCTTGCTCGAAGCGAGCAACTACATCGCTACGATTGAACACAGACAAGGATTGAAAATCGCATGTCTGGAGGAAGTAGCGTTCCGGGCGGGATTCATAACGGAATCTCAACTGGGGGCTATTATCGATCGACTGCCAAAAGGCGAATATCGCGATTACTTGCGAATGGTCTCCGACGAAGGACCCAGCGCTGAACCGAAACCGGTGGGTTGATCAAGTTCAAAAGGGCTGTAGCCCCGGCCTGTGGCCGGTCAACGTCACGGTGCTTTTTCACATCACAGAAAACGGCCCACAGGGCCGTGGCTTGTATCTTGGCAATTGAGCAGCTGTGCTGCAAAACAGAGCGGCTGCCAGATCTTGGCCGTGGCGGAGCTGACCAGAGGTCAAGCTCGCGTTGTAGTGGGATCGGCAGCCGAGCAGTTTATTTCAAACTCGAACAGTTACTGGAGCGACCAGGTTACGGCCCTTTTGTGGGGGCGCGCAGCCTGGCCGGCTCGCATTTACAAGCAGGAGTTATTTAACTATGAATAGTACAGTTGTCTATGTCGGGGTGGATGTGGCCAAAGCTCATTTGGATGTAGCTTGGGCGGAGCGCTCTCGTCGTTTTGCTAATGGCAAAAGCGGATGGGGCGCATTAATCAAATGGATCAAGCAAAGTGCTCTTCCAGTGCACTTGATCTGTGAAGCCAGCGGGGGCTACGAGCGTGGGTTGCTCGATGCAGCAGAACAAAGCGGGATCAAACTCAGCTTGGTGCAAGCCAGTCGGGTGCGGCAATATGCCCGTGCGGCTGGCATTTTGGCTAAGACCGATCAGGTCGATGCGCGTGTACTGTGTGCTTTTGGCAGCGCCATGCAACCAGAGCCCACAGTACCCCTGTCGGTTCAACAAAAGCAGTTACGCGAATTGGAAACGCAGCGGCGACATCTGAGCCGTATGCTTGTTGCAGAGCAAAATCGCCTGGCACAGTTAAACGATAAAGAACTACGGCGCTTGACTCGCTGTCTCTTAGCTTCGCTCAAGAAGCAGATGGCTTTGATCGATGCGAGACTGGCTGCCTTAATTGCGCAGGACCCGACGCTTCGCGAAAAAGCGCAAAGGCTGACTGCAATTGCGGGTGTGGGTAGGCGCACGGCCGTGCTGTTACTGGCGCAAATGCCCGAGTTGGGAACACTCAATCGCGCTCAAACCGCAGCGCTGGCTGGCCTGGCTCCATTTAACCGCGACAGCGGCACCTTGCGTGGCAAACGCACCATCTTCGGAGGACGTCGCGCTTTGCGTTGCGGCCTCTACATGGCCGCACTTGTGGCTGCTCGTCACAACCTGGTCTTGCGCAACTTCTATCAGCGTCTGCGAAGCAACGGCAAACCGCACAAAGTCGCTCTTACTGCCGTGATGCGAAAACTTATCCTCGCTCTTAACCAAGCCTTAAAACCCAATGCTTGCTTCGCTTGAACTCAAGACAGTTACTACAAGGACTGACCTCGCTTCAGCCTACGAGCTGATGCGCATCGGCATCAGAACGTAGAGAAATGGAGTCTGGATTTTCAAAACACCCGGGCTCATCTCGTCGATGAGATCGAGAAAGACCTCGTCCTCCGTCAGCGCTCGCAGAGGCGCCATGAGAAATTCCGGATTAAACGCGATGGAGAAATCGCGGCCTTTGTAGGCAACCGCAATCGATTCCTTGGCTTCGCCAACTTCCGGGGTGGTGGCGGTAATATCGATATTGTTTTTGCTGAAATTCAGTTTGACCGAATGCGACTTGTCGCTCGCGAGCAGCGAAACGCGTCGCAATGAATTTAGAAAGGTTTCGCGCTCGAGTTTTATTCTCTCCTTTGCTTCGGAGGGTATGACCTGGCGGTAGTTTGGATAATTGCCTTCGATCAATTTCGAGACCAGCAGCGTCTTGTTGAGATCAAAAGCGATCTGCCCGCTGCCCATGCTGACCTTGATTTCGCCATCATCGGCAAGCAAGCGCTGCAATTCCGTAACCGCTTTCGTTGGAACGATAAAATCAGCCTCGTGGCTGCGCGGAAATTCCAATTCAATTTCGACCATGGCCAGCCGACGGCCATCTGTGGCGACCAGCGTCAGCTTGTTTTCCTTGAAGCTGAACAGAACGCCATTAAGCACGTAGCGAGTCTCGTCCGTTGATATCGCATAAGAAGTTTTGCGCAGGCCGTCCCTCAAATCCTTTTGGCGAATCGTGACGACCTTTGCGTCCTCGAATTTCGGCAGCGGTGGAAACTCTTCCTCTGGGAGCCCGAGGATTTTAAAAAAGCTTTGGCCGCTCCGGATGGAGGCGGCGTTCTTGCCGTTGACGTCTATTTGAATCTCACTCGAAGGCAGTTCACGGACGATGTTGAAGAGACGGCGAGCGGGGAGCGTGGTTGCTCCTTCCTTTTCTACGTCCGCTTCGCAACTGCCGCGCACGCCCACATCGAGATCTGTTGTGGTGAGATGAATTTCCCCACCGTGCGCCTGCAAGAGAACATTGGAAAGGATAGGAAGAGTAGTGCGGGTGCTGACGACGTTTTGAACTTGCTGCAGACCTTCGAGCAGTTTTTCTTTCGCTACACTAAATTTCATTATGACGGTCTAAGATGTAAAGCTTTGGGTTTTATTCGGCAACCGCAAATCTCTCCAATATCCGGGCAAATCCACCATGGCGGATTCTTGTCGCCGTGGCGACCGAATGTTGTAGCTGCGGCAGCCGGAATCGCAAGCTGGAAACGCGCCACTCAACGTTGAAGAGAACTGTCAATGAACGAGATCGTCTGGCGAATGTTGTCTTGTTCGGTCATTCGCTTCTTCACCAGTTTGCAGGCGTGCAGCACGGTGCCATGATCGCGTCCCCCAAAGGCGTCGCCAATTTCGTTCAGGGACGCCTTGGTCAGCTCGCGCGCAAGATACATGGCCACTTGCCGTGGAAAGGCGATGCTGGCCGGGCGCCGCTTGCTTGTCATATCGGCGATGCGCACGTCAAAATGTTCCGCCACGCGTCGTTGGATCTGTTCGATCGTGATGGAGTGGCGTCCTTCCTCCTGCAAAATGTCTTTTAACAAATGCTCCACGACCTCCTGGGTCAGTTCCCTGCCACTGAGCGACGCAAACGATGCCACACGCATGAGCGCGCCTTCCAGGCGGCGCACGTTCGTTCGAATGCGGCTCGCAAGAAATTGAAAAACTTCATCGCGCAATTTGATCTGCATACCGCGCGCCTTTTTCCGCAAGATCGCCATGCGCGTCTCAATGTCTGGAGGCTGAAGCTCAGCGGTGAGTCCCCACTCAAAGCGCGAAACCAGGCGGTGCTCCAGGTTCGCAATCTCCGAAGCCGGCCGGTCGCTGGAGAGCACAATCTGCTTATGTCCATCGAAAAGCGTATTGAATGTGTGAAAGAATTCTTCCTGGGAACGCTCTTTGCCGCCAAGAAACTGGATGTCGTCAATCAGGAGCAGATCCACCTGGCGATAACGCTTCCGGAATTTGACCAGGTTACTATGCTGGATCGCATCGATGAATTCGTTGATGAACAGTTCACTGGAAACGTAAATCACCTTCACGTTTTTCTTCTTGGCCCAAACGTACTGACCGATGGCCTGCATCAGGTGAGTCTTGCCAAGTCCGACACCGCCATAAACAAACAGCGGGTTGTAGGTGCGGGCCGGCGCCTGGGCCACAGCCAGGGCGGCGGCATGCGCGATTTCATTGTTCGGACCAACAACGAACGATTCGAACGTGTTTCGGGGATTGAGTCCCGGCACGGTCGCGCTCGATTTGGTGTCGGTTGGCGGTTCCGGCAAAATTTTTTCCAGCGGCGGGACATCCTCGGCAGGCATTTGCGTGCTGGTTCCCGACGGTGAGCAGAACTTCACGGGGCGCGGGCTGCCGAATGTTGTCACGATCGCAGTCTGCAGTGCCGGCATGTAATTACTTTCAATCCAAAACTGATAGATGTTGTTCGGAACGCGAAGCGTGAGCGCCTTGTCTTTAGCTTCAACAAGTTCGACCGCCGAGAACCAGCGTTTAAAGCTGTCGGAACTAATCTGTGGTTTTAGCGCGGCTGATAATTGCTGCCACAGTTGCGTACACTTCTTGTCCATAGCCGACTTGTTAACAGTGTTACACAATCGCCATACTCGGTGATATCGAGGAAAGTCGTTCGGAAAAAGGAAAGCGGCCTTGGGCCAGTCTCCAGCCTACTCCGCTGGAGAAATGCGGAAAAACAACGTCAAAAGCGCGCCGATACGAGGGAAAAGTGGCTACGCCACGCTTCAACGATCCCTTGCAAGTGTCCGGGCAGATTCGCGCGCTCCATCGTTGTTCCAGGGAGTTTTTCGTTTCGTTCATTGTCGCTGCCAAAAGTTTCTCAGAAATGTTCACAACTTATTCACATGCGTTCTTGTTTCTGCCTCGCCAGCGGGCTTGAGATTAGAAATCGCTTTCAAAATCGACAAGAAAAAAAATGAAAAAAAAGAATTTTATTTTTCATCACGAA
>Ga0081455_10004168_pt1 | contig 16309 bp, 16 predicted proteins | sample TabmetS3T2R1_FD_70207 | JGI IMG/M metagenome (GOLD analysis project Ga0081455, IMG submission 70207) | Tabebuia heterophylla rhizosphere microbial communities from the University of Puerto Rico - S3T2R1 | ecosystem: Host-associated > Plants > Roots > Rhizosphere ... | reverse complement strand
CCAGCGGGAACCCCCTGGCACGGGCTCGTTGAGCATCTTCGCCTGCATCTGCCTGAGGCCGACGCGCTCGTCGACGAAGGCGAAGACTTTCTCGATCACCGTGGGCTGGGTGCTAGGGAGTGATGAATGGTCCATCTATATAATCCGGATTTGGGACTTCGTGCCCGCCTTAAATTCCATGTCAATGATTTGGACGTCTCCGCTGGCGGACACCTTGATCGGCAGCGCGTCGAGCGGACGCGGCGCCGGGCCGTCGAGCACCTTGCCGGAGGCATCGTAGATGCTGAGGTGGCAGGGGCAGAGAAAGACCTGGCCGAGCACTTTATGCGCCCGCCACTTATAGCCGCAGCCTAAATGGGGGCACTTCCCGGAAAACGCGACATAGGGAATATCCTTTTTGTTCGTCCAGACGGATTTCCCGGTGGCATCGCGGAATTCCATGTCCTTGCCCTGATAGACCTTGTCGAGCACCGCAGGGGTGGCCTTCAAGATCCACACGTTCTTTTCGATTTCCGCCTCAGGTAGATAGGCTTCTTTGACTTTTTTCTTGTACTTGAACTGCACCCCAATGTCGTCGGATTTGATCTTGCCGACGTTCCCGATCTTCAACCATCCGTTATCGAACGGCGCGTACATAGGCTTCATGAGATACCGGAGGATAGGAAACGCAATCGGCAGACCGATGAGGAACCCGATCGCATGGGTAAAGTTCATGAAGAACGTGCGGCGCTTGACGTCCTTTTCCAGTTCAGGGAACGGAACGAGCACCTCGCCCGGGGTGACATGAAGATTGTCCTCCAGGTGGGCGATCTCGACTTCGTGGGTACTGAGGTATTCGTCGCGCTTGAACGGCGGCAAGGCCGCGACCTCGGACGAGGCGTTGCGCAACTGCACGGCGTCGTCCGTGATGGTCTGGACGAGCGCCATAGACACCTGCCGCTCACCGCTGCCGTTCATGGACACGACGATGTGGCTGATCTCGCGCGAGAGCGGATCGACGATGACCTTCGTCACTTCGCCGATTTCCCGGTCCGTGCAGCGGACCTTTGACTTTAACTGCGGTTGCATCGTTTACTTCTTCTTGATCGGTTTCGGAGTATTGACCGACGTGTTCTTGAATGTAACGAGCCACGTGGCCAGGGCGACGACGTCCTTTTCCTCCATCAAGTCCTTATACTTGTCGGGCATCTTCTTTTTTTCATATTCCTTTTCAAACCCGTCTGCCATCCAGCTGCGAGGATCAAGGATCTTTTCTTTAATGTCATCAACTGTCATATAGCTGCCAATATTGTCGAGCTCGGGGCCACGCTTTTTCCCACCCTCGCCTCGCAGTTTATGACAGTTGTAGCATTCCTGGAGCTGCCACTGGTCTTCACCGACTTTGAGAATATCTCCGCCGGCGGCAGCGGTTGTTGACGGCGGCGCCCCGGGTCCTCCGGAAGCCTGCGCTCCGGGAGCCTGATCGCCGCCCAACGCCTTGATCCGCGCGGCCAAAGCTTTGGCCTGCTCGTCCAGCGCCTTCGCGCGCGCCAGCAGCTCTTCGGCCTTTCCCTGTTCGGTCGCGGCCCGCTTCGGCTTCAGGATTTTTTCGATCTTACCTTTTTCGTCCTCAGGATCGTACTGCGGCCACAGCGACGCGCCGGCGATGTATACGACACACAGGACGATGTAGAAGACCACCAGCGCGCCCACGGCTTTGACACCACCCACAGGCTTGAGGGACGGCAAGTCCAGGATGATGAACACGGCGGTCCCCAGGAGGGCGTAGGCGAAGAACATCCACTGAAACACCGTCGGAAACTCCAGCGCCTTAGTGATGCCCAGGAGCGCCCCGCCGACAATTAATCCGACAACCAGCTTCTTGATCACGTTCCCCATAGCGTTCCTTTTCCTCGGACGAGGGTTCGAACTGACCTATTTCGCACCGGCCGGGGCAGGACTGCCTTCCGGCGCATGCGCTTTCGCCTCCGTCGGTCGTAGCGTCACGAAAATGGCGAAACTCACTACGACGTAGAACGCGACGGTAATGGCGGTAATCCACCAGGCAGAATAGGACAGGGTCGGTGTGAACGATTCGGGCGTGAAGTCCGGCAGCAGATTGTATGTATGGAAATACTTGCGTAAAAGTGACCGGACGGCACCCATCAGACCCATCGTCCAAATGGCACTGAATGCGAGAAACACGAGAACAAACTGCGACGCAAAATCGATTTTTCCCCAGACAATCGTGCCCTGGCTGATGGCACGGTTATAGATGATGTAATTGACGACCGTCACAAAGACCAGCGTGAAGGCCGCCGAATTCTTAGCCGGCATCAAGGCCAGGAAATTCCAATCCGATGGCAGCTCGAGATCTGCCACGAGCTTGGCGCCGGTCGGTACGAACCCATGAGGCGTCAACCAGATGGCATCGCCGACCACGACCATCAAGAACCCGATCTTGATGACGGTCCGTGAGGACACGGTCAGCGGGATGAAGCGACCAAGCACAACCGGCAGCAAGGCCAGCGGGACGAGAATGGCGAGGGACTTCGGGTCGGGGACGGGAAACATCGTCCACGCCCAGGTCATCACGAACGGCAACGCCACCATGACGATCGGTGCGAAGATCGTCATCCTGACCCTTTCCACGCCTTCGATCCGCTTCATGCTCAGCCAGATGTAGTAATTGCTTGCGAGAAAGATCAGCCCGACCATCGCGCCCTGCATTTCAAAGAACATCGAGAGCTGGTCCGCCATCATATAGGGGCAGATCGATGCATCGTAATCGCACAGCTCGTAGGCGAGCAGATAACCCATGAACGGCAGGAACAAGAGGGCGCCGACACCGATCAGATTGCCGACAAATCCCATCCAGTCATAATAGGCCCGTTCGTCCTCTTTCTTCGCCGCCATATACATGTAGGCGGCCACGAGGCCGGTGATGAAGCCGCCGAACGTCACGTTGCCGACCAATCGGTGCAAATTCATCGGCATCCAGCTGTAGTTGTAGATCTTGTCCCACAGGCTCGCAGTCGCGAGAAACTCCGCCGGCGAAACTCCCTCGGCTTTGACCGGCGTATTCATGAAGGCCGTGGGACCGTCGATCACGAACAGCGTGATGGTCCCAATGAGGTTCAGCACCACACCCAATGCGATATGCCGGGCTTTCTTGTTCCCCTTCCAGGCGTCCCAGGAATAGAAATACATGTAGAGCAAAATGGTTTCGCCGATGAATAGAAGCGGATAGATGACGGCGAAGACCAAAAAGAAGTGGTTGATGAGCCAGGTCGTAAACTGGGGGTAGGTCGCCAGAAGCACGAAGATGAAGAGCCCGCCCGTCAGCGCGGTCATACTATAGAGGATGACCGTGACTTTCATAACCTCCTTGGCCAGGCGATCGTAGCGGGGATCCTGCTTCCGATATCCGAGCCATTCGGAGATCACGACGAAGATCGGCGCACCGAGAATGAAGGCGGCAAACAAGATGTGGAGTTGGGCCACAATCCACACCGCAGTACGGTTGCCCGTGTAAGGGAACTCCACGGGCGGGGCGCCGGGAGCCTGAGCAAACGCCGCTCCTCCGAACAACGCCAGAAACGCACACAAAGCCAACAGACCGCGCTGCCAAGTTTTCATAATGTGTCGCCGCCTTCCTCCATGGAACCGGTGGTCGCCGGTCTGCCCTTACTTCCCTGCCTCCGCCTTAGCCACCGCGAGGTTACCGGCATCCGCCCATTCCTTCTTCCCGTCGTCCCACTTCTTCCCTGACAGGCCGAAATTGCGCTCAAAAAGCACAAGCTTCCAGCGGTCTTCATCCGATAGCTTGCTCTTCCAGGCCTTCATCTTCGTGTTGGGCACGCCTTCCGAAATCCGCCAGAACCAGACGGAGTCTGAATACAGCTTCATGCGCTCACCATTACGGAAATCGCGGGCACCCGCCTTGACGGGCTTGCCGTCCTTTCCATGGCAGCTCGAGCAATTGACGTCGGGGTTCGTTTCACCGATGAAGAGCTTGCGCCCTTCCTCGGCTTTTGCCGCGTCCCCCCACCAGTCCGCCGGCATATGCTTATCGGCATACTCCGCGGGGGCCGGAGGTGGCGGCACGATCGGCCCTTCCCCACCTTCTCCGCAAGCAGCCATGACTAGCCCGAATCCCATCAACCATCCCAGGTGCAGCCTTCTCCATTGATTCATAAGCGTTCCTCGCTCCTTATAGATTTCAGACAAAAAAAGACGCTTTGCCTGAGTGATTGCACTCCTGCTAAAGCGCCGATACCTCGGGATTCCGGAAGCCACGAGCACTGACTGACCCTCGCCACATTTCTTGACCGATCCGGCGAGGTGACATAGCCCCACGGACCGCCATCGGTTAATGCTTTCTCTTACCCTGGCCCTTGCCTCGTTTCTGCCCTTGCTTTTGCCGCGCCTTGACGATCCGTTTTACTCCGACAGCGCCTGCAACGACGACTGCCGTTCCTCCTAAGCCCCACCACAGCCACACCGGTGGGCTGTTCACGTCATGGGCACAGCCGCTTCCGAAATGGATCTGGACTTTGCGTTCGGACTCCAAATCCTTTGGATCGAACTGAACTTTGTGATTTTGCTGCTCTCCGTTTGCCTCTACGAGCAGCGGATCTCCAAAATTCTCGTTATGCAAATGAAAGGTCGCTTTGTAGTACCCGTCTCCGTCCGTCTTGACGATCTGTCCGTAGGAGATCTTCGTGTCCTTCACCAGGACGTCGGTATTGGCGATCCCCTTGCCATCCGTACCGCACACGAACCCTTCGACGGTGAAGCGATGATCAGCTTCGTGTGTGGCCGAACTCACGGAGGGGAAGGAGACGCTCAGACACAGTGCGACGATCGCGACCGAGAATCCTTGCCGTTGCCGCAAACCAGTGCCCGTTCCTGTCGGTCGCGCAGTGGTTTCAAACAACAAAACGCCTCGCCACGACAGGCTTCCCCAGTTTTGAGGGGGTGTTTCTAGCATAGGGCCCCCTGGTTGTCAACGACGGAGCGGGACCGCAGATATCAACGGCTGGCAGGGGACGCCAATACTGGCGCTGGGAAAACGCGTTGCATTGGGAAGGATAGGTTACAGGTGCCCGCGGGTCCTGGCGTCCGCTTCAACTCGCGCGGCGTCGGCCCGGCGGTCGGATTCCTTCTTGGAGACCCAGGCCTCCCAGGATTTTCCGTTGGCGGTGTCCTCACCCGTAAAGGCGAGGGACGAAATGTCCGCGTAGGCAATCCTGCGAGGAGTCGGGTCATCGGCGGGAAACACCTCGATCCACGAATCCGGACCGTCGACATCGCGATTGAACAGGTATCCAACCACCGATTCGCCGGACGCCAATTCAAGCGTGACATCGCCGCGATAATCGAACGCGAGTTCGATGGCCTCGGCCAGTTCCTCTGGAGACGCAGGCCGGAATATCCGTCCTTCCAGGGAGCCGGTTCCGGTCGTCGTGTGGTTCTTTGTATCGGTCATCGCTTAGCTGGCGGCATCACGAGGTGTCTGTCCAGAATGTCACCGCGAAGTGGGTAGAAGCGTGAGTTTGGCGGTGCGTGCAAAGCCTGAAAGAGTGCCGAAGGTATCTTCGACGGCCGACGCCTCGTAGCCACAATGCACCATGCAGTCGGCGCACTTCTCATTTTTCGTCGAGCCGTAGTTCTGCCAGGCCGTCGTTTCCATCAAATCACGGAAAGTCTTGGCATAGCCTTCCTGGAGGAGATAACAGGGCCGTTGCCAGCCAAACACGTTATAGGTGGGATTCCCCCAGGGCGTACAGTGATAGTCTCGGCGGCCCATGAGAAAATCCAAAAAGAGCGGCGATTGGTTGAAGTGCCAAGCGCGCTTTGGACTCGTCAGGATCTTGGAAAACAACTCCTTTGTTCGTGACCGCTTGAGGAAATGCTGCTGGTCCGGAGCCTTTTGATAGCTGTACCCGGGAGAAATCATCATGCCTTCGACGCCCAGCGCCATCATTTCGTCAAAGAATTTTCTGACACGCTCGGGGTTCGCGTCATCGAACAACGTGGTATTCGTCGTGACTCGATGCCCGCGCTTGAGCGCAGCTTTGATGGCCCGCACCGCGACATCATAGACACCGTCCCGGCAGACGGCCAAATCGTGCTCATCTTTCAAGCCATCCATGTGGATGCTAAACGTGAGATATTTAGAGGGCTCATACTCATCGAGCTTGCGTTCGAGCAGAATCGCGTTGGTGCAAAGATAGACATACCGTTTCTGCGCGACAAGGCCTTGCACGATCTTGGCCATTTCTGGATGGATCAATGGCTCTCCGCCGGGAACGCTGACGATCGGGGCGCCACACTCCTCTGCAGCCGCCCAACACTGCTCGGGGGTCAAACGCTTATCGAGCACGTGGTCGGGATATTGAATCTTGCCGCATCCAGCGCAAGCCAAATTGCAACGGAAAAGCGGCTCCAACATCAATACCAATGGATACCGCTTGACCCCTTTCAGTTTCTGGGTCAGCACATAGCTGGCAACCGTGTACATCTGCGAAACGGGTACGGCCATTTCAAACTCCGTAGTTCCAGATTGGATCGGTGACGGCGGCGAACCACCGGCGGGCTAGCTGATTGTAAACGTTGGGGATTCTAACATTCCGCTCATCCGGCCGTCAATTTCTCGCGCCGAGAATACGATTCACAACCGCTGCGATGCAATCAGCTGACAGAAGCCGCCGGCACGCACGAAGTGCGGTTTGGAGGCGCCGAGCGGGTTCGAACCGCTGCATCGCAGTTTTGCAGACTGCTCCCTTAGCCACTTGGGTACGGCGCCCCGCGGAAAAACGCATTATAGTCTGGCGATAGGGCGGGAGGCTAGAGCGAATACAGCGATTAGGATTTGTTGGAGAGGACAGGGATCTCTTTTCCCCGGGTTGAGGCTTGGTCCGAGCCAGGCAAGGCTTCCCACCCTTCACTATTGGAAGAGGATGCGGTGGCCTCGCCGTTCGCCTCCGCCTCCCTTTCCTTGGCGAGCAGTTCCACTTCGTGAATCAGGGTGTCCATCAGTTCTTCCATCGGCACTTTTCGAACCAGCTTCCCCTTCTTGAACAGGATACCCTTGCCTTCGCCGCCGGCAATGCCGATGTCGGCCTCTTTACCTTCGCCGATGCCGTTGACGACGCAACCGAGCACGGAGACATTCAGAGGCGTCTTGATATGGCCAAGTTTTTTCTCCAACTCGTTGGCCATTCGCACCACGTCGATCTCCACTCGACCACAGGTGGGACAGGCGATCACATTGATGCCACGATGACGCAGCTCGAGCGACTTGAGAATCTCGTATCCAACTTTCACCTCTTCGACCGGATCAGCCGCGAGCGAGACCCGAAGCGTATCGCCGATGCCCTGCGACAACAGGTACCCGAGCCCCATGGCCGATTTCACTGCACCGGTCATCGCTGTTCCGGCCTCGGTGATGCCGATGTGCAAGGGATAGTTCGATTGATGGGCAAAGAGCCAATAGGCATCGATCGCATGATGGACGTCGGAAGCCTTGAGCGACACCTTCATGTTGGTAAAGCCCACGTCTTCCAGAGCATGCACGGCATTGAGTGCGGATTCCGAGAGCGCTTCGGGCGATGGCCAACCGTATTTGTCGAGTAGCGGTCGCTCCAATGATCCGCCGTTCACTCCCACCCGCAACGGAATCCCTCGGGCGTTCACGGCTTTGATGACCTCTTCGACCTTCCACCATGCGCCGATGTTGCCCGGGTTGATGCGGACACAATCGACGATTTCAGCGGCCTTCAAGGCCAGCCGATGGTCGAAATGGATGTCTGCGATGAGCGGCACCGTCATCGCGGCTTTGATGTGCGGGAGCGCTGCCGCGGCTTCCTCATCAGGAACCGCCACACGAATCAGTTCGCATCCGGCGGCTTCGAGCTGCCGGATTTGCTCGACCGTTGCCGCCACATCCCTCGTATCGGTCGAACACATCGACTGGACGGAGACAGGCGCATCGCCGCCGATCTTTACCTTGCCGACTTGAATCTGTCTGGTTGGGCGTCTGGTAATGTGCATTGAATCAGCGTGAGCGGTTAACTGCCCTGCTCGTCCCCGTGCGGCAAGTGATCGACCGCTGCAGAAAAGAACTCCTGCTCAGGCGACATGATCGGGCTCTTGGTAACCAATTCTTTGACGCTGCGGTAGATCCCATCGGTGGTCAATCCATACCGTTCGCGCAACAAATCCTGAGGTCCCTGCTCAATGTACCAGTCCGGAAGCCCGAGAATCTTAGTTTTGACGCTCACACCGGCTTCGGACAAGGCTTCGAGGACCGCCGAGCCGAACCCACCCATTTGACAGCCCTCTTCGACCGTGACCACATAGCGAACACGCTTGGCCACGCTCACGATCAACTCCTGGTCCAACGGTTTCACAAAACGGGCATTGATGACTGCCGTCGACAGGCCTTCTTGGCTGAGTTGCTCCGCCGCTTTTACCGCCGACCATACGGGCGCGCCGATCGCGACAATGGCCACATCGGTGCCGTCGCACAACAGCTCGCCCTTTCCAATCGGAAGCTCGTTCAACTCGCGCTCCATCGGCACACCCAGGCTGACACCTCTCGGGTACCGGACGGATGCGGGGCCCTCATGACTCAGGCCGGTCTTGAGCATGTGTTGTAGCTCGTTCTCATCTTTCGGTGCCATGATGACCATGTTGGGCATGTGGCGCAGGTACGCGTAATCAAAAGCCCCGTGGTGCGTCGTGCCGTCTTCCGCCACCAGACCGCCGCGATCGATGCAGAAGGTCACGGGCAAATTCTGGGTCGCCACGTCATGCACGACTTGATCGTACGCGCGTTGAAGGAACGTGGCATACATGGCCACGACCGGCCGCATGCCTTGGGCCGCAAGGCCGGCGGCAAAGGTTACCGCGTGCTGCTCGGCAATCCCAACGTCGTACAGCCGTTCGGGGAATTCCTTTTCAAAGGCGTTGAGGCCGGTGCCCTCGCACATTGCTGCAGTAATGGCGACCACCCGCTTATCTTCGCGAGCCAACTTGACCAAGGAATCGATGGCAATCTGGGTATAAGAGGGTCGTGCCGCCTTTTTCGCAGGCACACCGGTTTCCCGAACGAAGGGTGGACAGGCATGGAACCAGACCGGATTTTTCTCCGCCGGCTCGTAGCCCAACCCCTTCTTGGTGATCACATGTAGAAGGACCGGCCCTCTCATCTTGAGCACATTCTCGAGCGTCGGTAGCAGATGCTCGAAGTTGTGGCCGTCGATGGGACCGGCATAGGTGAATCCTAGTTCTTCAAACAGCAGCCCAGGAAGGATGGCACCTTTGGCCAACTCTTCTGCACGCCGGGCGAGCTTTTCAACGTCGTATCCAATGTGCGGAATTTTTCTCAGCAATTGGCCGGTTTCTTCCCTCATTTTTGTATAGAACTCGCCGGTAAAGGTCCGGTTCAGATAGGAGGAAATCGCGCCCACGTTCTTGGAGATTGACATCTGATTGTCGTTGAGGATGACGAGGAAATCCTTGCCTAGACCGCCCGCATGGTGCAGGCCCTCGAGCGTCATACCGGCAGTCATCGCCCCATCGCCAACCACGCAGACCACCTTGTGCTTCAAACCCTGCTGATCCCGAGCCTCGACCATGCCGTAGGCGGCCGAGACGCCGGTCCCCGCATGTCCGGCGTTGAAGGTATCGTAGACGCTCTCCTCGCGCTTGCAGAATCCGCTCAATCCACCGTACTGGCGAAGGGTATGGAACTGCTCCCGCCGCCCCGTCAGCAGCTTATGGGCATAGGCTTGATTACTGGTGTCCCACACGATCTTGTCCTGCGGGGTATCCAGGAGATAGTGCAGCGCCACGGTCAATTCGACCACCCCAAGGTTCGACGCCAGATGGCCTCCGACGTTGGACACCGCTCCGATGATCTGCTCCCTAAGTTCTTGGCAAAGTTTAGGAAATTGCGCGGGCTTCAGCCGCTTGAGATCAGCAGGGTTGTGAATGGTCTTCAAGATCGACATGACGACACTCCTTTGCGCGAGTTCATGCGCCCAGTACTAGGGCTGAATCCAGATAGGCTTGGCGTAGGGCTATGCGGTCTGCATTCTGGCTCGGACAGTCTCACACAACCCTCCATTGCTGTCAAGCGGTTAGGCCGTTTCCCCTCTTCCTTGTAGGCGGATCACCTCTGGAACCGGTATGTACAGAGGACCGCCAAGGTAAAATCCGCGGCACCTCCCGTAATGAAGTCAAGGTTTTCGATGGCATAGAACTGGCCTAACCAATGGTCGGCAAAGAGGTAGCTGACACCGGCGGCGATCTCTGTCGCGCCCTTGTCGAAGACCTCCAGGCCCACATGGCGGAATGGTGTCGAGTAGTAGTCGAACTGCAGGTTCAGGGACAGGCTGTCCGACCAGAGGTATTCGGCTGCTGCGATCCCCGTGACCGTCGGGTACAACGGCAGCCCGGCAATCCGCCCCGTTGGAAACACGCCGTTCAAGTTGCCATAGACAATCCATCGGCTTCCCAGCGCTTTCTCCAAGGCAAATCCAAGTCCAAAATCCGGACTGCCGCTGCCAAAGTATTCACTTGCATCGCCTGTTGGAAGTTTCAACACGGTCCGAAGAGAGAGGGCAGGGATGACGGAGGTTTCGCTCAACAACTGATACTTGACGAATAGGCTGCTGTCACCGAGGCCGAGCGCCCCGTTCGTACCGTTGATAATCTGCTGCCCGTTGCGCGTGACATTATAGACGTAATTCACATTGCTCAGCGCCTGACGCGCCGGCGACAGACCTGTCGTGGCTCGTTCGACGGCTTCGATCGCCCCTTCCATGAAACCCGTATAGCGATACAAAAAAGGGACTTCAAGCCCCAGCTCAAGCCGTGAGGTGGCGCCATAGCGCAGGAAGAGCCCGTTCCGCATGGTTTCGAATTTCATCTGGGCGCTCGCGGTCGGCGTGATTTGGGAATACACGGCGGCCGTTTCGGCCAGTTCCAGCCGTACGTCGAGCGTGCCCGGCCTGAGAACGGCGGCACGGTCTCCCGGCATGTTCAAGACCAGTTGTTGAATCGGATTGAAGTTCCGGACGGGAAATGGGCCAAAGCCTTCGGCCAAGGAGTGGGAATGATGCAGGCACAGGACGACAACCACTGCCGCCCCTACCGACCCGCGCACGTCCCTCCTCCAACGATCGAGCAACATGTCAGTAGGGGAAGTCCAGGCCGGCGAAGATTGCGCCTCCCTCCTTGCTGAAGCCATAGTCGATTCGACCCACGACGTTGGGCCGCACGATACCGCGGAAGCCGATACCCGGCGTCATCTTGTAATCCTTGAAGCTGACGTCCTTGAAACTGTTGAAGACCTGACCTGTATCGAGAAAGGTTGCCATCTCAAAATCCGCTGCGACGCCAGCGACCTTGGCCCTGGCAATATGAATGCGCTCTTCAATGCTCGCCGCGATCAAGTTTTTGTCGATAAAACGGTCGACGCCATATCCTCTGAGATTATTCTGTCCACCCAGGGAACTCTGCTCGAAAAACGGCACTTGCTCGCCGATCGTAGCCTGCAGGTCCGCGCGGATGAGGAGGATGGCGCGCTTGGATTCGCTGGGAAACAGTTTCTTGACCTCAAACTCGTAACGTGAATACAAGGGGTGCGCACTGTTGTGGAGGTTCTGATCGAGCTCGGCATAGGCTGTCACCGCCATGCCGTCCGTCGGGGAAGTCAGATTATTCCTTGTGTCGTAATAGAACGTGGCACGATTTCCGATGATGAGCGTTTCCCCCTGCACGCCGGGAACTGTCGGGTACACGTTGCCCGTAAATGGCAGGTCGGTCGCGCCTTGCTGAAGACTGACCTGACGCACGCGCTGTCCGACCGCAATCTGAGTGACCTCGTTGGCATAAATGCCAAATCGCCAGTTCGCACGAGCTTCCCGGGCGGTATAGTTCGTTTCACCTGCCTCGAGAGTTGTTTGACCCAATCCGAAGAACCGTGCCGTCGCGTTTTTGAAGAAGGTGCCGCCGAAGGTCAGGAAGTAGCGGCCATTGGAAAACGCCGGATCGACATAGTTGAAAAGGATTTTGCGTTCGATCTTTTCCGAAAGAGATGCAATGAATTGCATCTGACGGCCGCCGGTATCATAGCGAAAGAGATTGTACGTGCCTCGCCAGCCGACGATCGAATTCTTGATGAGCATTGGAGCCATCAGATACTTCAGCTCACCGTCCGGATCCGTGATCAAGATCGGAACGATCAATCCGGCATCGCTCCCGTCGTTCTTTGACGTGGAGGCAGATGGAATGGGAAACATCTGCGTATCTGCGCGGCTGGACCCGACTTGCACCAGTATCGTCCCTGCGAGCAGGCATACAAGAAAGACGGCGATGCCACGCAGGATCGTCATGAGCGGTCGATTCGAAGATGTTACGGGGATTTGATCTTGTCGGATTTCTTTCGAAGCTGATCGATGAGGTCGGCGTAGCTGCCATTGCGAAGGATCTTGCTGAACTGTCCGCGATAGTTATTCACGAGACTGACTCCGTCCACGACGACATCATAGACCCGCCAGGCCGAGTCCTTGTTGAGCAGTCGGTAATCGAGCGGAATCTCCGTTTTGCCGGTGAGCACCTTGGTCCGCACCTCGGCGTATTCCTTTTCCCTCCGTTCGTTGACGTATTGCACGCCTTCGCCGGTATATGATTCTATTTTGTCGGCGTAGGTATTCACGAGCAACGTTTGAAAAAGTGAGACGAATTCCTGTTTTTCCTTTTCCGATAAATTGTTCCAGGGAGCTCCCAATGATCGGCGAGACATCTCTTGGTAGTCAAACCGCTCTCCCACCGCCTTTTCCAGGAGCTGACGGCGCTCGTTAGCCTTGGACGGCTGCTTCAAATCCTTATCGGCGAGAATACGGAGCACTTCGTCGATCGTGCCTCTCATGGCATCGGTCGCTTCCCCGGCTTGCGCACGGTCGGCCACCCCGCCCGTCATTATCAGTGCAGTAGCCATGACCAAGGACTTCAGCCACGCCCGACCGGTCTTCCATTGAACGCACGTACCCATGTTCATAGTGATCTCTCCCTCGTTCGCCTATGCTGACCCGGGTTTGAGGGCCGGCGGGTCATTTCACATTACCATGGACGTACTGGCTCACCAACTCTTCCAAATCAAGGCCGGACTCCGTGTCGCGAATCGTATCGCCCGGTTTCAACGGATCGCCGCCTCCTCCAGGGGAAAGGGCTAGGAATTTCTCACCGATGATGCCGCGTGTCTTGATGGAGGCAATCGTATCGCTGTAGAGCTTGACCTTGTTGTCCACTGCGAGAATCACGGCGGCCCGGTCCTCGTTCAGGTTGATGGCCCGGACCCGTCCGACTTCGACGCCGGCGATCTCGACTGCTGATCCTGCCTTCAAGCCCGAGGCGGTATTGAACTGCGCGATCACCTCATACACGTTGCCGCCGATCAGCTCCAGTTTCCCGAGCTTGATGGACAGATATCCTAGACAAACAATGCCGACCAGCACGAACACGCCGACGATGAATTCCAGCTTCGTATTTTCCATGGTCCGCTCCTTGATCGTCTAGCTGGCCGCCTGGTTCAAGCATACCGGGCCGCTGACGGAAATGAACTCGTGGATCTCCGGGTCCGTCGTCTTGACGAATTCGGCGGCCGGCGCCATCAGGGCAATCCTGCCCTTGCTCAGCATGGCCACCCAATCGCTAATGCCAAAAATTTCAGGAATCTCATGGCTGACCATTACGGCGGTAAATTTGAACCGCTGTTGCATGGCCACGATCAAATCGTGGATCGACTTGGCCATCAACGGGTCCAAGCCGGTCGTCGGCTCATCAAACAAGATGATTTCCGGTTCCATCACCAGCGCGCGTGCCAGGCCGGCTCGTTTTTTCATCCCGCCGCTCAATTCGGCCGGATACTTATGCCCCATGCCGGCCAACCCGACTTGCTCGAGTTTTTCGTCCACACGTCGTGAAACTTCCGCGCCCTTCATGCGCAGCTTTTCCCGGAGGGGAAACGCCACATTCTCAAAGACCGTCAAGGAATCGAAGAGCGCCGCCCCTTGAAACAGCATGGCGAACCGTTTGCGCACCTCATTGAGGGCCCTGCCCCTCAGGCGGCTGATCTCCACCTCACCGACCCAGACCTGACCACGGTCCGGCTGGAGCAGCCCGATCATGTGCTTCAACAGCACGCTTTTTCCCTCGCCGCTTCTTCCGATGATCGTGGTCAATTGCCCGGCAGGGATGGCGATGTCGATGCCCTGCAGGACACGTTGGCCGCCCAGCGTTTTTTGCACTCCCACGAGTTTGATCATGACTTACAGCAAGACGGATGTGAGGAAATAGTCCCACACGAGAATCAACACCGAGGATAGCACCACCGCTTCCGTCGTGGCGGTCCCAAGCCCCTCGGCGCTATGTCTGGTGTAAAACCCCTTGTAACAACAGATCCAGCTGACGATCAGGCCAAAACTGATCGATTTCAAAATGCCGCCGTACACGTCCTTCCACTCCACGGCGGACGCGATCGAATTCCAATACGCTCCACCGTTCCCGCCCAAGAGCTCGACGCCGACGAGATAGCCGCCGTATATGCCGACGACGTCGAAGATCGCGACGAGCAGCGGCACCCCGACCAAACCCGCCACCAGTTTGGGAGCGATCAGGTATTGCAACGGATTGATGGCCATGGTGTCCATGGCATCGATCTGCTCGGTGATGCGCATGATCCCGATTTCCGCCGTCATGGCGGACCCGGCCCGGGCCGTGACCATTAACGCCGCCAGCACCGGTCCCAATTCCCGGATCATGCTCAGCGCGACCGCCGAGCCAAGCAATCCTTCCGACCCGAATTTTCGCAGCGTATAGTAGCCTTGGAGCGCAAGGACCATTCCGGTAAAGCCCGCGGTAAGGACGACGACGAACGTCGACTTATAGCCGATGAAGTGCAGTTGCTTGACGATTTGCACGAACCGCAACGGCGGCCTCGTGAGCCAGGCAAACGACGAGAGGATGAACAGCAACATGCGTCCCATTTCTTGAATCGCCGAGACGCCCCATGCACCCAGACGTTCGATCATCACGCCCTTCCTGTCTGCGAGACCGATGACAACCCAAACCCGCTTTCGGCCCACGCGGCGCATACGGCCGTGAGCCGTTCTGCCGCGAGGCGGCTTTGACGTCGAAGCCGGTTCAGACCGATGAGACTCGATGGAGTCATCATCATTGCGCCGATCCCTCGCATCCAGCCCCAGGGTTTGAGAAACGCATTGAAATCCAGTGGGAGATCTTCCTCGGCCACATCCGAGACGGTGCGGACAACCGCAAAGGGCACGCCCTGCACCTTCGCCACTTTTCCTATCGCTGCACTTTCCATGTCAAGCGCAACGGCGCCCGTTAACCGGCTGACAGTCTCTTTCTCCACCGCCCGGCACAGCACGTTCGCTAACGACACAACTGGACCGCTTCGAACGGTCATCCCCATGTGAGCGGCAGCAGCTTGCACGGCAGTCAGCACTGTGGCCTCGCAGGCCATCGGCACTCCGGCCTGAATCCACGACCCGTCGAATTTCCCAGACACCACGCTGGTCGCCACGATCACGTCGCCGACCGTGGCCTCCTCGTTCAGCGCCGGCAACACCACGCTGACCGTGCGGGAACCCTTGGCCACCAACAGGTCCGCCATGGTCCACGAAGGACACTGGTGGGTCCGCGAAGCGAACCACGCGCGCGCGTCCGGGTGCATCAGGCCAGCGCCCGCAGGCAGCGCGCCGGCTGCCGCGTCCCGGTGATGCTCGCGACCATCTCGACCACCTTCGCGCCACCTACGAAGTGGTTTCGCTCAACGAGCTGATGGAACGCGGGTTTGAGGCCCGTGGGTCGCGGGTTCCTGTCGCGTTGACCTTCGACGACGATCTGAGGGGCTACGCGGAGCTGGTCGCCCCGCTGCTCCTGGAGCGTGACCTTCCAGCGACGTTCTTCCTGACCGGCAGCGCCCTCGGCGGCGAGTTCAACGCATGGTGGCTCGATCTCGAGTTCCTGGCGGGAGACCCCGCGCGCTGGCGCCCGGCCGTGGATGAGCTGTCGCAGGAGTGGCCATGGATCGCCGGCACCACGCCGGCCAACCTGGCTACCACGATGATGCGGCTGCATCGCAAGCAACGGGACGACCTCGCCGCTGCGCTTCGCGGACTCAACGGCGATTCGGGCGGAGACGCGGGTCTCGACGGGCCGCTCATCCGGGAGCTCGTGACCCGGGGGTTCGACATCGGGTTTCACACCCGTCGCCACTACGCGCTGGACA
>Ga0081455_10004167_pt1 | contig 16315 bp, 10 predicted proteins | sample TabmetS3T2R1_FD_70207 | JGI IMG/M metagenome (GOLD analysis project Ga0081455, IMG submission 70207) | Tabebuia heterophylla rhizosphere microbial communities from the University of Puerto Rico - S3T2R1 | ecosystem: Host-associated > Plants > Roots > Rhizosphere ... | reverse complement strand
GCCACGATTTTGCGAGATCAACACAGCAAGCAGGAAGTTTCCTTGAACTTTGAGTTCGAGAACCGGATCCAAAAGCAATTTTCGCCTCTGTACGCCAAACGGGTTGTTTCTAAGTGGCAGGAGAAAACGGCGCGACAGCTTCCAAACTATGTTGGGCGGTCCCTGGTCGAATATTTCAAGGCGACGGAATCTTCGAGTGTCGCCGAGTTCTGTCTCGAGATGTACAGGCGAATGGGATTGCTCGAAGGTGTAAGGGTGGAGCGATCCAGTGCGCCCGCGTTCAGAGCGCGTGCCGTGGCAGTTTCTGATTATTTCGTCGATCAGCCTTACGAGGGCGAAATTGTTCGCGCGCGTTATCGAGACGGTAAGTTTTTGCTGCACAAAGGCGGCGATCGGTATTTGGAAATTCCCGGAGGAAAATTCGGTCCGGAGCAGATCAGCCCGACGCGCGATACGCGTTTTCGCTGGATGCAATCGGTGATTCAGTGCACTCATTACATCGCCGGAGCGAGTGAACAGCATTATGTCAGCAAGGCGGATGCTTCTACGGTAACGTTCATCAAGCGCGACGAGATTTCTGATTTTAATAAGGCGTACACAGGGATGTGATGGAACCGGGGCTGAAAATCGGGATTGCATGTTTTCCACTCATTGGAGGGAGTGGCATTTTGGCGACAGCCCTTGGCTCGGAACTGGCGCGACGCGGCCATGAAGTTTTTTTGTTCAGTTATGCTCAACCCGTCCGGCTGGATTTGCCGCAGGAGGGGCTTCATTTCCATCGAGTCGAATTTGCGGATAACGCGCTGTTTCCCTGTCCCGATTACACTCTGCCTCTCGCGGTTAAAATGGCGGAAGTGGCGCGTTCCCAGCAACTCGATCTGTTCCATGTCCATTACGCAGTGCCGCACGCACTGGCAGCGTGCCTGGCTTCGCAGATCGTCGGACCATCTGCTCCGCGCATCGTGACAACTTTACATGGCAGCGACACCACTCTGCTGGGACAGGATCCCGATTACCGTCCCGCCATCGAGCATGCTCTCGTACATTCCGATGCGGTCACGGCGGTTTCGGAGAGCCTCCGACATCAAACCGAGCAAATGTTCTCGGTAAAACGGCCGATTGACGTGATTCCAAATTTCTTCGCGCCGAACAAGGCAAAGAGAAGCCGCGAAGAAGTTCGACGCGATTTGGGCGTAACGGACAAATTTCTCGTGTTGCACATGTCGAATTTACGACCGGTCAAGCGTGTCGATCTGCTGCTGCGCACGATCGCCGAGTCGAAGAATCGGGCGCGGCTTCGCTTGCTGATTTTGGCAGGTGAAGACTTTAGTCCTTACGAACAGTTGCTCGACGATTTCGGAGTTCGCGACAGCGTCATTGTTCGTCAAAACACGGCCACGGTGGAGGAGTACTTGGAGGCCGCCGATGCGGGACTTTATACCTCCGAATACGAAAGCTTCGGGCTTGGAATTCTTGAGACTGCGTTTTCTGGAAAACCCGTGGTTGCTTTTCGCGTTGGCGGTATTCCTGAAGTCGTCGGCGACTCTTCTCTGCTTTATCCTTTCGCTGATATAACGGCGGCGGCGACCGGGTTGGATGCGCTGGTTGAATCTCCGAAGTTGGTGCGGGAATTAGGCGAACAGAGTCGTGCACGCGTACGCGAAAAGTTTTCAGCAGATCACGTAGTCCCTCGGTACGAAGCGTTGTATCGGCGTGTACTCAACGGTTGAAAGCTGCGACGGTAACACACGTTTATCGCGCGTTTGAAACGCGACGGCCCGTTTTCTAAGGCTTCACTACTACCGGTGTCCCGATGTGGGCGATGTTATAAAACTGGCGCGCTTTCCAGTAAGGCATCCGAATGCACCCGTGCGATGCGGGCTCTCCGGGCAGATAGCCTTGGTGTAATCCGTAACCCGGCGAGAACTCGAGAAAGTAGGGCATCGGCGCGCCTACGAAGTGAGAATGCGGTGGTTTCGAGTCGCGCCTGCTATCGACGTTCGCTTTCACGATGCGGCCTGAGTTATCGACGTAATCACCGTAAACGCTGGAGCGATGGTCCTCATCTTTGCGAATAACTTGGAAGCGACCAGTCGGTGTGCGGTATCCTTCGCGACCACTGGATATCCGGGACGAAGCGGTAATATGTCCGGCACGAGAGATGTAGGCTTCCTGGTTCCGCAAACTCACGACGATTGTCGGGCGGCCGGAATGACTCTCCGGCAGATTCGACGTAACCATGTCGGTCATCGTGCTGCAGCTGTTCAAAGCAAGGACCATCGCACCGAGGCCGCAAAATTGTGATAGTCGATTCATTATGGTTCTCGGGCAGGTCGCAGGTAAGACTTCGAGCATACCTGCTTCCATCGTTTTCGCTCTTGCTTGTGCGTGTGTCTGCAATCGGTTGTGAAGATTGCATCGGGTCCGCCTCATTCACCTGTTTCGCCAAGCTGCTTTAAACTTGCGTAGTCAGGACTTCGAATCATCCTCCGCGAGTAATCAACGATTGTGACACCTGTTATTGCGCGGTTTGATCATGATCCCCGCGGAAACGTGCGACGTCGGTGCTGGTGCCGATCTGCACCTCTGGTCGCCAGCGAAATTTTTCCAGAATTGGATTCGGTCTTTCCTCGACGGCATCGGCAATCATTTCGCCCAGCACCGGTGCGAATTTGAATCCATGTCCACAATCACCTGCAGCGATAACCAGACCTTTGTGTTCCGGATCGGGCGCGATCCAAAAATTTCCATCATGCGTTTCGCAGTACATGCACACGCGTGTGTAAACGATGGGCGCATCGGCCAGGACAGGAAATGCCCATGACAAAAACCTGCGCAGGTTTTCTTCTTCTTCAGAGGTAACAGTCCGGTTAGGAGATTCGGGCGACATCTCACGGCCGGGACCATGGTTTGCGATCTTCAGGATTCCGTCGCGGTTGACTGGGAATCCGTAATAGCCCGTCGTCGTAATCTCCGCGCCAAAGACGGGGAAACGCTCAGGTGCAAAGAGATCAGGTCGCGAAGGTTTCAAATGGAATACCGGCTGCCCGGTGCTACGAAAGAATTTCTTCGTGAAAGGCAACAAAGATGGCGTCCACGCACCCACTGCCATCACCACGCTTTCACCCGCAATGCGCTGGCCATTGTCGAGTACGATTCCTTTCACGTGACCATTCCTTTCATCTAGTTGAGAAAATCTCGCGTTTTCACGAAGTTCGACGCCGGCGGATTTTGCGCGCTCAATCAGCACCGCAACGGCGCGCCCGCTTTCCGCGTAACCCGCTTCGAACTCAAGAACACCATCCTGGAACAATTCAGGATTCCATGCTGGAAATCGCTTCGCCAGTTGCGCTGAAGTCATTCGCTCAACTTTGTTTCCACGCTGTTGAAGCATTTTGAAGCTTTCGTATTCGAAATCGCCCGGCTTCATTTCGCTCTGGCGCACGAACATCGCTCCGGTCTCGTGGTAAAGCTGAACTCCGAATTCGTCGTTCCATTTGCGCCAGAGTTTAATCGAGCGTTCCGCAAGCGCGGTGTAGTCTGCATCGGTTCCATAAGCAGCGCGAACGACTTTGCTGATGTCGGTAGACGCCGCGAGGGCATGCGGTAACGGTCCCGGATCGAACAGAAGGATTTCGTGGCCCCGTTTCTTTAGCTCGATCGCGGCGGTAACGCCATTGATTCCAGCTCCGACAATGATGACTTTCGACATTTTAGAACGCTTTCGGAGGTGGATCGGCTTCTCCGAAGACGATGCTAAAACGGATCGCCGAAGGCGCAAGATGATAGCCGGTAGAGATTTCGCACAAAGAGAGTCTCGGCGCCGAAGGCGCATTCATTTACCAACGCGTTGAGGACCCGTTCCACCTTTGCCGATACTCCTCACCGGGAACGTCGTTGCTCTCTTAATCTGGTCGCGGCGCGAAGCACGTATGCTTGCGCTTGTGCTACGCCGCCGCTCGCAGTGCACGTTCTCGCTCAAACAGAGTCGGATGGGAATAATAAAAGGTGCTGTAAAACGGATGCGGCGTGAGGTTGCCCAGATTTTTTTGGCTTAATTTGCGCAGCGCGTGAATCAACGATTGCGGTTCTCCCATTGTCGCACCAGCGAATGCGTCCGCGTCGTATTCAAAACGACGCGACCAGACGTGAATGACTGGCGAGACCCAAAAAGTTATGGTTCCCGCCAGCAGCGCAAACAGCATCATCACAGGAACAACATTGATGGCTGCAAATCCCACCCGATACTCAAAACCGAACGACTGATAAAACCATTGCTGACGGGCCAGCCACGCAATAACAGCGAACGCGATAATAACGCCGGCTATGGAAACGCCGAGCAGTTTCACTACATGACGCTTTTTGTAATGGCCAATTTCATGGGCAAGGACCGATTCGAGTTCCGGCTCAGTGAGCTGTGCAATCAATGTGTCGAACAGAACGATTTTTCGAAATCGCCCAAATCCGGTGAAGAATGCGTTCGAGTGACGCGAGCGTTTGCTTCCATCCATCACCTCGATGTTGCTGGTGGGAAAACTTGTGCGTCGTGCCAGCGCAAACAGGCGTTCGCGCAAGGTGCCTTCCCGCAGTGGCGTAAACTTATTAAAGAGAGGCATGATGATCGCCGGTGCGATGAGAAGCACAAGCAATTGAAACGCGACAACAACTACCGCAGCCCAAAACCACCATTTAGCGCCCGTCCATTCGATTAGTTTCAATACCAGCACGAGTAAGGGATATCCAAACACCACGGCGAGCAGCAATCCCTTGAGACGATCCACGACCCAGATTTTCATGCTGCAGGTGTTGAAACCGAATCGCTCTTCAATTTTGAATTGCGCGTACCAGTCGAATGGCAGTCCGGGGATACTTAGGGCGATCCCCACGAGGAAAAGAAAGCCAGCCATCGCCGGGACTGAAGTACCGAAACTCGCACTGAATTTGCCAAACGCCCATGGCAACAGGCCGCTAAAAAGAACTGCGATCAACACCACTGCATCAAATACGTTAACGATGTTTCCGAAGTGGTTTTTTGCCAGTGTGTAAGCAATCGAACGGCGATACGTCAATTCGTCAATGACTCCTCGAAATACCGGCGGCACTTCATTCCTGTTCGCGTAGACATGACGTCGATTTAGTCGGCTCAGGCACAGTTCGGTGACGAGGCGCGCGAGAATTAGAATCAAGGCAATGATCGCGAACAGGTGCATGAAGGAATTGAGCTAATGTTCTTCCCAGGCATCAGCTCGCGAATAGTTTCCGGTAGTAACGGTACCAGTCGCTCTGGAAACGTTCAGCCGGATCGTACTTTCTTTTCAGTTCGAGAAATTCCTTGAACTGCGGGTAGCACGCTGCGACCTGCTCTGGCTTCGCGAATTTATGGTACGTCAGGTAATAACTTCCGCCGCGGGCGATCGCCAAATCAATCAATCCGCGGAACGCGCGCGCAGATGCCTCAATGCCAGAGGGGGTATGAAGCGTGAGTAAATTAAAGATGACGCATGCGTACGGTTTTTTGGCCCAAGCCAGGAAGCTTTCATTATCCTGTTCAATCAGCCGCACTGTGCCGTAGATGACGACTGTTCGATTCGCGCGCAGTAGTTCCGCGGCTTGCGCTAAAAAGTCAGGAAGGTCCGCTCGCGGAACATAAATTTCCGTGATGATAAGGCTCGATTCGTCTCCTCCGATTTGGGCCCGAATCTGCTGCGCATAATCCGGAAGATACGGCCCAAGTTGATTTGTGTCGGACCAATATGTCTGTCCGTTAGTCGACAGGTAGTATTCGCTATAACGCTTAAACGCTTTTTCGCGGTCAGTGTAGGCCAATCGCAAAAGCTCCAGCCAATCGTTATCGCGTAGCTGCTTTTTAGCGACCGTTGGCTCGTGTTCGTCAATGTGCTGGTAGCAGGAAAACACACCGCGCTGGAGAAAGTCCGGCGATTTCTCGTCGACTGAAAACTGGAAATCTCCATAAGGAAACTGTTCCGCTATCCGTTCTTCGAAACGCTTTGGAAGCTCACTCGCCCGAATGATTTCAACTACACGTCGCAGTTTTTGGCGGGGAACCAACCGAAGCGTGACGCTGTCGATCAATCCAAACAATCCGTAACCCCCAATCGCAAGTCGGAACAATTCGCTGTTTTCGTCCCGGGAACAGCGCATCGACTCTCCCCTGGCGTTGATCAGGGTAAATGACTCAACATTCGAAATAAGGGGCTTCATCGTCAGTCCGCGCCCATGCACGTTTGAGGAGAGGCTTCCTCCAAGAGTAAATGTGTCTGCGCCGGTTTGTTTTTGCGCGATACCCCATTGTTTTGCGCTGTCTGCCTGAGCGTCCAGATAAGCGCGAATCAATTTTGGCCATTGGATGCCGGCTTCGGCTTCGATCAAACCATGCTCTTGATCGAAGGAAATGACGCGGTCGAGTGACCGCGTATCGATGCAAATACTGTCCGTGGCGAATTGCTGACCACCCATCGAATGCCGGCATCCGGAGACGGAGATGGGTAAACCTTTTTGTGACGCAGAACGCACAATCTGTGCGAGTTCGTCTCGAGTGTGTGGTGAAAGAAGCTCACGAACGCGGGTCCGATTGAGCTGCGAATGAACGTCGTTTACCCAAGTCTCGCGTTCTGGCTCCGCCAGGATGCGCGGCGCCAGCGCGAAAAGCGCTGCTGTTCGTATAAAGTCGCGCCGGGTAAGCACGCGAAAGTATAATCGGCCCGATTAGTTTTAAGCCAGGCAAATTACCTCGCCTTTCGCGATCCTTTCGTTGAGGACGAGCCCAAGTATTTGGATCGCGATTCAGAAGAACAAGAGTCGCGGCAATCCACAGCACCGTTTGGCTAGCTTGATTGGTTTGCGCAACGCAAGATGCGGCGCCCTTTTTTTATTCGCGCACGCTGACGTTACCGGGACTCCTTATCTTTGCTTCAGCGGTAAGGAATTCACGGACGTGATTTAATTCATCTCGTGAACTGGCAGCTTTTGCCGATTGCGAGGCCAGTTTGGCGTAATAGCGGCGCGCATTCTCTTTGTCGCCGTTTTGCTCGGCGGCTCGGGCCGCTCCATATAATCCTCTGAACCGGCCTGGGTAGATCTTAAGCGCAGCTTCAAATTCTTGCTGCGCTTCCTTTGATTGACCAACCTCGAGTAGGAGACTGCCGAGTTGTTCGCGAATGGGAACAAACGCTCCAGGTGAAACGGGATGTTTGCCCAGAATATCTTCGGCGTCCGCGGCGCGTCGCAGCATTTCAATGGCTTCGTTCTTTTTACCTTCGGCTGCTGCCACCCAGGCCGAAGCAGCTTGCATCTGCAGATCGAGATGGTTCTTGAAATAGTCGAACTTGGAATCCTTGGTGGCGTCGCGTAGTTGCTGCATTCGCGCGATTGCTTTCCGCGCGCCGTCGAGATCGCCAGTGTGTGCTCGTCCGAGGGCGTGACCATATTCAATCAGAGCCTCCATGAATGGAAACGAGGACCAGTGCGGAAGGTTGGGAACGGTCAATGCCGCCGCCGCGGGCCAATCGTTTCGCTCAAATGCGTAACGGGTCGGAATAGCTGCCAACGCGTACGCCGCGCTGAATTCCAGTTCCGGATTTGTTTTCCGCACTTTCGCCGCAAGATCGACGATCTTTTTCGCATCAGCGTCCCTGGCCTCCTGCAAATAGGAGTAAACCATGTAATCAAGCGCGTGTAACTCTTCGGCTTCGGTGGCATCGCGATGGCGCATGGCTGCGTATGCGCGCGATGCTTCAGCCGAAGCCTGGTTGGCAGCCACGGATTCATCCCACATTCCCAGGCGCGTGAAGATATGCGACGGCATGTGCAGGGCATGAGGCACCCATGGCGCAATGGAATCATAACTTTGTGCCGCGGTCAGCCCGCGCTGGGCAAGGGAAGGATAATCGTAGCAATGGATCAGGTAATGAACTACGCCCGGATGATTTGCGTTTTGTTTCCGCAGGTTCTCGAAGATTGCAGCCGCTTCCAGCTGCTTCGACAAATGCGTGTCATTGGGTGTCGCGTACCCGACCGACAGTACGGAGAAGGCGTAGAAGGTCTGGACTTCGAAATCGTCAGGATACTTGTCGCGCAGCTGCTTCATCGCGTTTTCGTAAGCAACCACGCGGTCACGCGGTCCAACTGGACCATGACACGATTGCCCAACAGCAGCCGCGCTCGAACCGTCCGGCGTATTGTAATAGACGTTAAGTGCCGTAATGAATCCTCGCTCCCGATCCGTGCCGGCGTCCATCGCCATGGCCTTTTCAATCGCTGCTTTACCGGCTTTCATTTCATCGGGAGTTGGAGGTGTCCAGATCGGATGCCACCACGTCATGGCAATTCCCCACTGAGCCATCGCGCATTTTGGATCGCGCTCGGCCACCGAAGTGAAAACGCGTCGGGCTTCTTCGTAAAAAAATGAATGCAGCAACGCCACGCCGCGGGAGAATTCAGATTGGACGGAAGACTCGCACGATATCGGAAAGTTTACTTTCCCAGCTGCGCGCAAATCGCCAGGTTCGGGAACGGATGCGGACTCGACGTGATGCACGGCGAGACAACTGGCTAGTCCAACGAGAAGAAGTACGCGGGGGCGACAGGGGTGAAACATTTTTGAGGCTACCTCCCTGTGCCTGTTGCTGCAAATTTGAAATTCAGTTCGGCGCCGAAGTAGCGTTGGTCAATTGTCAGTTCAAAATCGTCGACTAGTGCCATCGCCGGATGCGGATGTGGCGCCTCAACCTTGTTCGAGGGAGAGGGGGCGGGTGAGAGTTTGCCTGGGGGACGACTGAGCTTTCGGCTCGAAATCGCCGAAGTCGGCGCTGTAGCCACCGCCCTGTGGGCAGTCGTTCCCATGTGCTACTGACGTGGACGGGCCGCAGGCCCGCGGCTACATCTCGTCAAACTCGAAAATGACCTTGCCGGTTAGGAGGCAGCGCTCCTTGGATTTACAATTTCGATTTAAACATGCAAAGATCGTTCCACTACACGTTTGAGAGTCGCCTCTCCCTTCGAAGGGAGAGGGTGGGTGAGGGTTGCGTCACTGAAAGAGAACCCCTCACCTTAGTCCTCTCCCCTTCGAAGGGGAGAGGCGGGAACCCAGACGCCCTGGGAATCAGGTCAATCTCCGAACTCAAAAATGACCTTGCCGCTACGCTGGCCGCGCGCCGCATGTGCAACGGCGGTCTTTGCTTCGCTCAACGGATACGCTTTTTCTACTTTTGTTTTTAGCAGACCGCGTTTCGCCATATCGAACAAATGTTGAAACGCTTCCATTCGCTCCGCCTGCGTCGCGTTATCGTACCACTTGTTGATCCAAATACCGCGAAAACGCAGGTCTTTGAAAATGAGCAGTCCATTGGGGATCTTGAGCGGCTGCAAGCTCATCGCTCCATAAGTCACCAGCGTTGAGCCCGGGGCGAGACAATTTGCAAGACGCAGCGCGCTTTCGCCACCGACGGCGTTCAATCCCAGACGAATAGGCGGCCCTCCGATCGTGTCTTGCACTTCCTTACGAAGATTTTCGCTATCGACGAGGACGACATCACCACCCTCCGCTCGCAGTTCTCCAATCAGTTCCGCGCGCCGGACGATATTTACTGTCTTGTAACCGAGCTCGTGAGCGATTTGGATGACCGCGCGACCTGCGGCGGAATTCGCTGCGTTTTGAATCACCCAGTCGCCGCGGGCAAGATCGACATAATCGTGCAACAAACGCCACGCCGTCATCGGATTGATTTTCAGCATGGCCGCATCCATCGGTTTGATTCCCGCTGGCACGACAACCAATTCGTCTGCTTTCACTGCAACGGCATCCCGCCATGTTCCGACGTTGTGAGGCAAAATTACCAGAGCGCCATTCGATAGACCTTTTACGTCAGCACCAACCTCCACAATGTTTCCCGCACCTTCGAACCCGGGCGTTGCAGGAAGTTCTGCTCGCACCGGATATTTTCCCTCGATCTGATTTAAATCGGCAGGATTAATCGGCGCCGCGCGCATTTTCACGATGACCTCGCCGGCGGCTGGCGTTGGCCATGGTCGCGATTCGACGTGTAAAACGTCCGCGGGATTTCCGTGCGTTTCGTACACGGCTGCGCTTATACTTTTCATAATGTCCTCGCTCCAGAATCCTCACGCCTCCGCGAACAATCTGCAAACGGTTCGCGCGCCTGGCGGATTGACTTCATCTGCGTGGCAGACGGCTACACGGGTTGCCATTTTTGGAATGGTCGTGAATTCGATTTTCGCGGTGGCAAAGATTCTTGGCGGCGTATTTGGTCATGCCTACGTTCTCATTGCCGATGGCATCGAATCGGGCCTCGACATCGCTGGTTCATTCGTCATCTGGAGCGGGCTGAAAGTTGCCGCGCGCCCGCCGGACGCTTCGCATCCCTATGGGCACGGTAAAGCGGAGCCGATTGCTGCCGTGATTGTTGCAATCGGCGTGGTGGCGGCCGCAGTTGGACTTGCCATTCAAAGCGTTCGCGAAATTTTCCTGCCACATCACACGCCAGCGCCGTTCACGCTGGTGATCTTGATCGTGGTGATCGTGATAAAAGAAACATTGTTTCGTTACGTCAATCGGGTCGGCCGGAACGTCGAAAGTACCGCAGTCCAAACGGACGCCTGGCATCATCGCAGCGACGCGCTTACCTCTGTCGCTGCATTCGTCGGGATTTCAGCAGCGTTGATCGGGGGCGAGCGCTGGCAGAGTGCCGACGATTGGGCAGCCATTTTCGCCTGCGCTGTGATCGCGGCGAATGGAATCAGGCTAATGCGCCCCGCGCTTTACGAAATCATGGACACCGCGCCGCGAACAATCATCAAGTCCATTTGCTCAGTTGCCGCGACCGTCCCCGGTGTGATCGAAGTTGAAAAATGCCGTGCGCGCAAAATGGGTTTGGATTTTTACGTCGATCTCCACGTCGGAGTGGATGGCAAAATTTCCGTGCACGAAGGCCACGAGATCGCGCATCAAGTAAAGTCCGCAATTCAGCAAAGTGACTCACGCATTGCTGACGTGCTCGTTCACATCGAGCCGGCGGACAATATGTAACCAGGCACTGTAGCCGCCTCGCTGTGTCGAGGCGCTACACGGCGACACAGCGCCGTGGCTACAAGCTCCTAATAACAGTTACGAGTCCGTCTGCCAAAGTCCTTCGGGCGTGCGCGATGCGGCGCGCAAACCGAACCAGACGCGGGACGCGACCTGGATGCGTGAGTAGGTGTGTCGCTAACTTCAGCATTCGAGTTTGCTGCCGTTCCATATCGAACAGCACATTCGCCGGAGCCGGGAAACGGTTTTGCGGCGTGTCGCTGATTACTCGCAAAGAAAGCAGCGGGACGCCGCCGGCGGCGCAGGCTCGCGCGATGAATTCTGTCTCCATGTCCGCCGCGACTGCTCCCGACGTGGCCGCAAGTTTATTTCGCTCTTCAGGGGAATCGATCAATGCGGGGACTGTCAAAAGATTCGCGATACGAATGTGCGAGCCTGAAGGCGATGCGCGGATCTCACTTAGATTAACGGTCGAAAAATTCTCCGCCAAAAGGAGATCCCCGATTTTCAGATCATTGTTGAGCGCCCCTGCGAAGCCGGTGCTAATTAAACAGGAAATCTGCTGATCCTGTTCGTCGCGGCTGTTCCGTTCGTTTGCGCGGAAGGCGGCCAGAAATTTTCCAAGTCGTTCTCGGCACACCTTTTCGCCGACGCCGGTATGAAGAACTTCAATCGCCCGATCACCGATCTTCCCGCGAATTGTCCTGACACCGTTGCGATCCGTTCTGGACTTGTTGCGGAGCGATTGGACGAAATCCCGGCTTTCAGCCGGCAAAGCAAACGTGACCGCAATCATCTCGCGGCAAATGTAACGCGAGCCTCCGGCGTGCGCAGAAAGAGATTGCAAGCGAGACGCATGCGCTACTTCGATGCAGCCTGTTCGACAATTTGCACAACGAAACTCTTCTTCTCGCCTGTAGCCGGGATCGTCGATGCCGGTTGTTGCGCTGTGGCAACCGGGGTCGCTGCTGTAGCCGGGGTCGGCTTATCCGCTGTAGCCTTGGCGAAGGCGGGCGACCCCGGCTTTCCCTCCCCGGCCATCGACAAAATCGCTGCGCGAAATTCGGGCTCTCGATTTGACGGAAGATCGACAAGAACACTGAGCCGGCCGTTGTCTGCGAGACCTTTTGTAGCTAAACCGCCGAATCGTGTTGCGATGGCGACTACTTCGTCGGCAACTGCCTCCAGTTTCCCAGTTGCTGCGGGAACTGTTATTTCACTAACGCCAAGCGGTCCAGGTGTGAAGCTCGCTGACGCTGCCTGCTCCAAAGAATTCGTAATCTGCTTTCGCATTTGCTGTTCCAGTAACGCCCGATTCGGATTCCTTGTTTCGTGTCTTGCGATTAACCAGAGACCGATGCCGACGTTGACCGCCATGAGGATTATGAAGGCTGTGCCGACACGAAGGGCCATTTTGCGGCCTTCCTCAGTCATTTCAGAGCGTGGTTGGACCAGAACCTCCCGAGAATCACCGCGCATTCCCGCGTGAATCTTGCGTGCCACGTCCAGCTCGCGTTGCAGCTGTACGTCTGAAATTAATCGCTGTTCCAGCGCGGCGCGCTCCGCCGAAGGCAACCTGCCCTCAAGGTAATCAAAAAGCTTGTCCGGATTCATTGTTCGGGAAGTGGAAAGCGTCACGCCATCGGTCTCTGCACGCAATGCCGAAGTCGGAGATCCGCGCGAAATCTGACATTTGCTCTCTCAGAAGGCGGCAATACAGTCGTTCAGGTGTCCGAAAACGATCAGAAAGAGGTGCGGCGCCCCGGTCGGATTTGGCATCGTGTGTTGATCGGCCTCGCTGTGTGCGGGGTGCTGCTGTTCATTTTTCATCGTCCAATCCTGCTGGCAATCGGTCGGCAGATCGTATTACGGTACGCGGCGCGAGAAAATCTAAAGGTCGATTTTCGGCTCGAAGGGAATCCTTTTGGTCATCTAATCGTACGAAGCTTCCGGGCCTTTCCAACCGGGGCGTCAGCGATTGAATCGATCGATATCGACCAGCTATCTGTTGATTACAGTTTGTTTGGATTAACCCGACATGGGTTGCCTCACTTCCTGGAGGATGTCCAACTGCGTGCCGCGCAGGTTGTCTTGAATCCGGCGAGAGCGCCACTACGCAAACCGCATCCCAAACAAAAGCTGACATTGCCTTCGGTATTCCCGGAGCGAATCCGACTGACAGACGTAACACTGATCATAAGAAATAAGCCTAACGATTTCGTCGTCGAACATCTGGACCTTGATTTGAATCCGCGCAGTCCGGGCGAGATGCGGATCCAAAGACTCCAGCTTCCATCCGGCGACAGTTGGTCGAAAATTTCCGGACAAACTTCTTACGGAGGCAGGAACCTTATTCTTCGTGATGTGATTCTGAGCGAGGAGGAGCAGGTCCGTCTTTTAAATGTTGATGCATCACGCATCGACGACAAGAAACTCGGGTTCAAACTTGATTGCGCGATTGGCGGCGGCCAATTGTCCGCGTCCGCTGCGTTAGAAGAAACAGGGTCTTCGTTGAACGCGAACGTAAACGTGGCTGGGCAAAATATTGCGACTGAAGCGTTGAACAAATTCTTGTTGCTACCGGAGAACTCTCTTTCTGGCAGTATCGAGCGACTCGTTGTTGATGGGGCGGGAACAATTGATGTTCCGCGCACGTGGCGGGGATCGGTCTCGCTTCAGATCAATAATGTGGAGCGAGCGCCAATCCATTTCGATACCGGCGTTTTCGAAGTGTCGGCGGAACAAGGCCAGGCGATTCTGCGGTCAGCGGACATGGTTCAGGACAAGAACGAGTTTCATCTTCGCGGAACAATGGAGTTGCCTTCGATTATCGAAGATTTCGGCCGGACTCCGGCGAACCTGGAAATTGCCGGGACTGCGCCTGATCTTCAACGACTAACGGCAGGACCGGCCGTGCAATTAAGCGGCTCGGCCCAATTCACTGGCAGGATTGACATCATTAATTCGAAAATAGAGGCAAACCTTGGTGTGACCGCGCAATCCATCGCGTTTCCGGATGGAACAATTGAGAGATTGAGCTCCACGCTGCGCGCGTCCAAAGATGTGGCGCGCGGCGATACTAAAAGATCGTGGTTTGCAGATCTTCGCACTGCAATGGAGTTCGATCTGGCAGGGATACGTTATCGGGATCACATCATCGATTCGGTGCAAGGATCTCTAAATGGAAGTGACGACGTTCTTGGCCTCGACCGGTTTAGCCTGCGGCGAAATCAAAATGAACTGAGTGTTCACGGGCACTACAAGCTACCGGCGGAGGTGGGCAAAGCTGCTTCGCAACCCGCGGATCTGGATGTTGCGCTCAACGCGCCGGAACTTAGCGACTTTTGGGTCGCAGATTCTCTGAACAAGTTCAGTGGGCCATTGCAAATGAATGGGCAAATCCAATGGAGACAGGAGACAGCCAACGGCCAGTTTTCGGTTTCTGGATCAAATCTTAAGGCGCGGGACCTGGTCTTTCAGCAATTGAACGCACAAGGTTCCATCTCAAATAGCATCGTGTATCTAAACGATTGCAGGGCGAGTCTGAACGATTCCGATTTTGTTTACGCGACCGGGAAGCTGAATTTGAAACGGCCTTATCGTTATGATGGAAAGATTTCGGCGAGCGTAGCGAACTTATCAACGTTGCAACCATTGCTTCGCACGTTTGGTAATCAGAATGAATTGGCAGGCTCGGTTACGCTCGATTGGCAAGGAAACGGTGATGCGCAAATCTCCAAGAGCTCAGGAAGCCTGAAATTGGTTCTCGAGAAGGGGCGGTACGGAAATGCGCAATCGCTTCGTGCAAATATTGATGCGTCCTATTCTCCTGAAGGACTTGAGGTGCCCATCATCTTTTTCGCCAGTGGCAACACCGATTTTCAGGCAGTCGCGCAGGCAAAAAACGAGACGCTCGAGATCACCAGGATCCAACTCAATCAAGGGCCGGCGAGGTTTGCGTCAGGATACGTCTCTTTTCCACTGGTGTGGAGAAATCTTGGAACAAACGCCGCGACGATCCCGTCGTCCGGCAAAGTGTTCGCTACGGTTCAGTCGGAAAACCTGGATCTAAAAAAATTGTTCAGCGATCTCGGGATCAAAGCCGGGACATCAGGTGCATTAAGCGCGAGGCTGGACGCGGATGGAACAATCAAAGATTTGAATGCGAGCCTCAGCGTGCAGATGCGCGATTTGCGAAATGATCGCTGGCCGAAAATGGAGCCGGCCGCATTTGAGCTGAACGCTCAGGCCGTGCACGATCGCCTGACCGTGCTGGGCAAACTGCAGCAGGCTCGTATTCAGCCTCTCGAGCTCAACGCGGAGATGCCTTTTGATATTCCGAAGATTGCGCGAGCCCGGAAGTTGCCAGACGACACACCCATCACTGCAAAGGCGCGCCTTCCGCGCAGTTCGGTGAATTTCGTTAGGCAATTTGTTCCCGCGCTCGAACAACTTGATGGCAACCTTGGGTTGGATGTCGATGTCCGCGGAACAATTGGCAAACCGGTCTTCAGTGGAGCAGGCGATATGACGGTGAACGTGGCGCGTTTTACAAATGCAACGCTCCCGGCGTTAACGAATTTTAATGCGCACTTAAGCTTCGCACAGAATGCTCTTAGCCTGGAACGATTTGGTGGTGACCTGGCCGGCGGTCCTTTTACCATGAGCGGCCGTGTTACTTTTCCGAAGCTGACCGAACCGACCCTCGACTTACAACTAAAAGCCAACAGCGTGTTGGTGGCGCGAAACGACACGCTGACCGCTCGCGCCGACGCGGACATAAGGATCAATGGACCGGTTGCGACGGCAACAGTCAGCGGCAACGTCGCAATGACAAACAGTCATATTCTAAAGAACATCGACCTCATTCCTATCGGCCTGCCCGGCAGACCAGCGCCCGAGCCGCCATCCGAGCGTCCGGACTTTTCGTTCCCTGACCCGCCACTCCGTGATTGGAAATTCGACGTTTCGATTAAGACAAAAGATCCGGTGCTAATTCGCGGAAATCTGGCAACCGGTGGCGCAGTCGCTGACTTAAAGCTGACCGGAACGGGACTGCATCCAGGATTGGAGGGGACGGTTCGCCTGGAAAATGTAGAAGCAACACTGCCATTCAGCCGACTGGATGTTTCGCAGGGCTTTCTTTATTTCGACCCGAGCGATTCAATGAACCCGAGACTGGAGCTGCATGGCACGTCGGTGATCCGCGATTACACGGTGCGTGTTTACGTTTACGGGACTGTGCTTTCA
>Ga0081455_10004165_pt1 | contig 16324 bp, 17 predicted proteins | sample TabmetS3T2R1_FD_70207 | JGI IMG/M metagenome (GOLD analysis project Ga0081455, IMG submission 70207) | Tabebuia heterophylla rhizosphere microbial communities from the University of Puerto Rico - S3T2R1 | ecosystem: Host-associated > Plants > Roots > Rhizosphere ... | reverse complement strand
GGGACGAAGCCCCGCCATGACAATGCTGAGAGGCAATGCCTCACTCCGGCTTGATGTTCGCTGCCTTGATGATCGGCCACCATTTCGCGGCCTCGGCCTTGTGCCAGACGGCGAGCGCTTCAGGGGTGAGCTGATCGCGCTCGGGAATTTCGAGGCCGAGATCGACGAGGCGCTGCTTCACGGCCGGATCGCCGAGCGCCTCGACCACGGCCGCGTTGAGCCTGGTGATCGCCTCCTTCGGCGTGCCCTTCGGCACCCAGAGGCCGTTCCACAGCGTCATGTAGAAGCCCGGCAAGCCAGCCTCGTCCACGGTCGGAATATCGGGCGCCGCCGACAACCGCTTGCGGTCGGTGATCGCATAGGGACGAATGTTGCCGGTGCGGATCTGCTGCATCGAGTTCGAGGCCTGATCGACGATGATGTCGATCTGGCCAGCGACGAGATCGGTCAGCGCCGGCCCGGTACCGCGATAAGGCACGAACTGCAGCCGCAGCCCGGTGAGGTTCTGCATGTAGACCCCGCCGATATGCGAGCCGGAGCCCGCGCCGGCGGTGCCGGCGGTCGCCTTGTCCGGATTGGCTTTGAGCCAGGCGATCAGCTCCTGCAGGCTCTTCGCCGGCAGCGAGTTCCGGCTGACCACGACCATCGGATTGCTCGGCAGCAGCACGACCGGATCGAGATCGGTCAGCATGTCGTATGGCAGCGGATAGATCGCCTGGTTCGCCACATGCGTGCCGAGGTGCCCAAAGCTGACGGTGTAGCCATCAGGCGCGGCGCGCACCGCGCGCCCGACGCCGATCGAGCCGCCGGCGCCGGTGGCATTCTCGATCACGAAGGTCTGTCCGAGCGTCGCCTTCATGCGGTCGCCGAGAATGCGTGCCATCGCATCGGAGGGCCCGCCGGCCGCGAACGGCACCACGATGGTGATGGGCTTCGTCGGATAGGTCTGCGCCACAGCACCCGCCACGCCAGTGGCGGTCAGCAGCGCGGCCAGCAGCAACGTTCTCATAGCACCCTCACTCCATGCATTCTCATTCGGCCTTGATGCCGGCCGCCTTGATGATCGGCCACCACTTCTCGATCTCCGCCTTGTGGAACGCCAACAGCGCCGGCGGCGCGAGCTGCTCGGGCGGGAAGATGTCCTGCGCGAGATCGACGAGCTTCTGCCGGATGCCCGGATCGGCGAGCGCCTTCATGGCGGCGTCGTTGAGCTTGGCGACGATCGGCTGTGGCGTGCCTTTCGGTGCCCAGAGCGCGTGCCAGAACGAGAAGTAGAAACCCGGCAGCCCGGCTTCATCGGTCGTCGGGATCTCCGGCGCAACTGCGATGCGGCTCTTGGCGGTCACCGCATAGGCCTTGATGTTGCCGGAGCGCACCTGCGCCATCGAGACTGCGGGCGTATCGAGCGTGAGATCGATGTTGCCCGCCACCAAATCCTGCATCGACAATCCGGCGCTACGGTAGGGCACGAGCTGCCAGCGCGCACCAAGCGCATTCTGCAGGAACACGCCGGCCACATGGCTCGGCGTGCCGATGCCGGAATTGCCCTGCGACGCCTTGTCGGTGTTGGCTTTGAGCCAGGCGATCAGCTCCTTGAGGTCTTTCGCCGGATGGTTCTTGCGCGCGACGATCAGGAACGGCTGCGTCGAGATCAGCGCGATCGGCTCGAAGTCCGCGATCAGGTCATACTGGAGCGAGTAGATGGCACCGTTCGCCATGTTGGTGCCCCACTGGCCGATGCCGAACGTGTAGCCATCGGGCGTCGCGCGCGCGAGGCGGCCGATCCCGATCGTGCCGCCGGCGCCGGTGACGTTCTCCACGATGACCGGCTGGCCGAGCGAAGCGCGCATGCCTTCCGCCATGATGCGGCCGATCACGTCGGTCGAGCCGCCCGGCGCGAGCGGCACGATCATGGTGATCGGGCGCGCCGGATAGGTCTGCGCACTCGCATTGGCGAGGCCGGCGACGATTGCGGCTAGCGTAACGGCGAACAACAGCCTTGTCATGGTATCCTCCCGTTTTCGCGAGCCTAGCACGCCCTCACAGTGAGGCGAAGTCGATCGGCTTGTGGCGGTCGAGGGTGCGACGCGATGGCGGCAACGGGTATTTGAGCCCGGTCGCGCAATTGAACAGCACGGCACGCTCGTCGCGGCGGATATGGCCGTCGGCGAGCGCCTGCTTGTAGGCCGCGTAGGTGGCGGCGCCTTCCGGGCACATCAAGAAACCTTCCACGCGTGCCGCCTCATCGAGCGCCGCCGTGATGGCCTCATCGTCCACCGCGATCGCGAAGCCGCCGCTCTCGCGCACCGCGCGCAAAATCAAAAAGTCGCCGACCGCCTGCGGGACACGAATGCCGGCCGCGATCGTATGCGCGTTCTCCCAGCGCGGCGCATGCTCCTCGCCCGCCTCGTAGGCGCGCACCATCGGGGCGCAGCCCGAGGCTTGCACCGCCACCATGCGCGGCCGCTTCTTGCCGATGAAGCCGATCGCCTCGAGCTCCGCGAATGCCTTCCACATCCCGATCAGCCCGGTGCCGCCGCCGGTCGGATAGAGGATCACGTCGGGCACATCCCAGCCGAGCTGCTCGGCGAGCTCGAGCCCCATCGTCTTCTTGCCTTCGATGCGATAGGGCTCCTTGAGCGTGGAGACATCGAACCAGCCGACTTTCGCTTTGCCTTCGCCGACGATCTTGCCGCAGTCATCAATGAGCCCGTTGACCCGATAGACGGCAGCGCCTTGCAGCGCGATCTCGCTCACGTTGACCTCGGGCGTATCCTCCGGGCAGAAGATCGTGGTCTTGATGCCGGCCCTCGACGCATAGGCGGCGAGCGCCGCCCCGGCATTGCCGTTGGTCGGCATCGCCATGTGCTTGATGCCGAGCGCCTTCGCCATCGATACCGCCATGACCAGGCCGCGCGCCTTGAACGATCCGGTCGGCAGCCGCCCTTCGTCCTTCACGATCAGCTCGCCGCCCGGCGCTGCGAGCTTCGGCAGCGGCACCAGTGGCGTCATCACCTCGCCGAGACTGACGATGTCGCGCGGGTGGCGCACGGGCAGAAGCTCGCGATAACGCCAGAGATCGGCGGGCCGGCGCGCCAGCATCTCCTTGCTCAGCGCATCGCGCACGCCAGCGAGATCATAGCGCACGAGCAGCGGCTTGCCGGCGCGCGAAAGGTTGTGCACCTCATCGGCCGCATAGCGCTCGCCCGTATAGGCGCATTCGAGATGGGTGACAAAGGTCGGCCGATCGGCCGTCAGGTTTTCGCTGTGCAGCAAGGCGAGCCCCTCCTTAAGAATTAACGCGACGGCTTTTCCTGGCGCCGGAACACGACCAGATGCGACAGCGTGAAGTCGACGATGAAGCTTGCGCCGATCGCGGGAAGCTTGGCCATCCACGCCGGCATGAAATAGGACAGGACGAACACCGTCGTGGTGTTGGCGATCAGGCCGCCGACCTGGGAGAAGATGAAAGTAATGTAAGCTTTTCCGGTGAGCCGGCGTCCTGTTTCCGCCGCAAAGGTGATCATTGAATTCATGACATAGGAGTTGCTGACCGCCATGAGCCAGGCGATCGGATTGGCAACAATGATCGCCCAGCCCAGATAGTAGTGAGTGAAAGTGAACACGCCGAAATCGATCCCGGTGTTCACAAGGCCGATCATGGCAAAACAAGCCGCTTTGACCACAATGGCGCGATCGAGCCCAAGGCGGCGCAGGAGGCCGTCGAATGCGTGAAGAATTCCCATGGCGCGCTCCGCTTAGCACGGCTGGCGCGCCGCGCCGAGCCTCACCATCTATCTATTTCCCACCACCCATAGGCGGCATGAACGCGCGTTAAGGAAAGCAAACAAAGCAAAAAAAGCGCAGCCGCACCGCACGACAGAATGGACGGCATGCGCTATAAGCAACTCGCAGCCGCATGAAGGCCGAAAGGCGACCCAAAATGGCAGCCAATCCGATAACCTTAAGCGTACCGGCGCCCCTGGCGCGGCCGCGCGGGCGGGCGGAAGCCGGCCTGTCGATCGTGGTCCCGGTCTACAACGAAGCCGGGAACCTGCCCGGGCTGCACGCCCGTATCGTCGAGGTGGCGACCGCGTTGCGCAGCAAGTGGCGGCTCGTCAGCGAGGTCATTTATATCGACGACGGCAGCCGCGACGATACGCTCGCGGTCGCGCGCCAGCTTCCGGCCGACGCGCTCGACGTTCAGGTCATCTCGCTGTCACGCAATTTCGGCAAGGAGGCTGCGCTGCTGGCCGGCCTCGATCATGCGCGGCTCGGGGCTGTGCTGTTCATGGATGGCGACGGCCAGCACCCGCCGTCGCTGGTCGACACCCTGGTCGGCCATTGGCTCGATGGCGGCTACGACGTCGTCTACACCGCCAAGGCTCACCGCGAGAACGAGCCCTGGATGCGCCGGCTCTCGGTGCGCGGCTTCTATGCCATCATCAACTGGGGTGCGCGCCACAAGATTCCCGAGGACGCCGGCGACTTCCGCCTGCTCTCGCCCCGCGCTGCCGCCGCGCTGCGGCAGCTGCCCGAGCGCAACCGCTTCTTCAAGGGCTTGGCGAGTTGGATCGGCTTCCGCCAGCTGCGCGTCGACTACGAGCCGGCCGCGCGCGGCCACGGGCGCAGCACCTGGAATTTCTATTCCCTGCTCGGCCTGTCGATCGAAGGCCTCACCTCGTTCTCGGTCGCGCCGCTGCGGCTCGCAAGCCTGCTTGGCCTGCTGCTCGCGAGCGCCGCGCTCGTTTTCGGCCTGCAGATCCTGATCGAGACGGTGTTCTTCGGACAGTCGGTCCCGGGCTATCCATCGCTCGTCGTCGGCCTCATGGTGCTGGGCGGCGTGCAGCTGATCATGATCGGGATCATGGGCGAATATATCGGCAAGATTCTCTCCGAGCTCAAAGCGCGCCCGGTCTATTTCGTGGCCGAGCATGAGATCAAATCGGCCGAAGGCTCCGACCGCGCCGCCGACGAGCCGCGCTCGGCAGCGGAATGACCCGCATCTGGCTCTGCGCCGACGACTACGGCATTTCGCCTGCGGTCAATGCCGCGATCCGCGACCTGCTCGTGCGCGGACGCATCAACGCCACCTCCGTGATGGTGGTGGCACCGAGCTTCCATCGCGCCGAGGCGCTCGCCTTGCAGGCGCTCAACACGACGACGCGCCGGGTCGCGATCGGGCTGCATGTCACGCTGACCGCGCCCTTTCATCCGCTTAGCGGTGGATTCCAGCCGCTGCGCGATGGCGCATTCCCGGCACTCCCCGCGCTGCTGATGCGAGCCTGCCTGCGTTCGCTCGATCAGACCGCGCTCGCAGCGGAGATCGCGCGGCAGCTGCACGCCTTTGCGGAGCATTTCGGCCGCCCGCCCGACTTCATTGACGGACACCAGCATGTCCAGCTGTTTCCGCAGGTGCGCGAGGCACTGCTCACGGTCGCCCGGCGCGAGGCGCCTGACGCTTGGGTGCGCCAATGCGGGCGCGTGCAGCCGTTCGTGCGCGCGCGCGATGACCGCAAGGGAGTACTGCTCGATATCCTGAGCCGCGGCTTCCGCCGCCGCGCGGCGGCGTTGAGCGTGCGCACCAATCCAGCCTTCGCGGGCACCTACACGTTTCGCGACCAGGCGGATTTCGCGGATACCTTCCCGCAGTTTCTCGACCGGCTCCCGGACGGCAGCGTGGTGATGTGCCACCCTGGCTTCGTCGACCCTGAGCTACAAAAGCTCGATCCACTTACCACCTTGCGGGAGCAGGAATACGCCTTTTTCGTCCAGGACTCCTTTCCCGGCTTGCTGGCGCGTCACGGCGTCGCCCTGGCCTAGCGCATAGCCCGCGAAGACGGGGTTAACGCCCTTTCGCCCGGATAAAGTGGGAACCGGTTTTCCGATAGGGACATGCGCCACTCAAGTTAGCCCTCCTGCCGCTTGTCGCAGGACTAAATATTTGTGGAATCGGTCATTCCGCGGCCACCCCCGCTACCTACATAGACGCTTGCGTTACAGGAGGACCCCCGATGACCCCAGAGGAACGCAACCAAGTCACCGAGCTGTTCGAGCGCCTGGCAACGCTTGAGGAAAACCCCCGCGATCGGGAGGCCGAGCGCCTGATCCAAGACGGCCTCCGCTATGCCCCCAACGCGCCCTATACGATGGTGCAGACCGTGCTGATCCAGGACGAGGCGCTCAAGCGCGCGGATAACCGCATCCGCGAGCTCGAAGCTCGACTCGGCGCCGGCGGCGAGCCGCCGCGGCAAGGCGGTTTCCTCGAGAGCATGCGTGAGAGCGTATTTGGACGGCGCGCGGGCTCGGTCCCGACCGTGCGGCCCGGCGGCGAACAGCCTATGGGCGCTCCTCCCGGCTATCAGGCGCAGCCGATGCAACAGCAGCCCATGGGACAGCCTATGGGACAGCCCATGCCGCAACCGTCGCCTGGCGGCTCCTTCCTGGGGACGGCGGCCGCAGCCGCAGTCGGCGTGGTCGGCGGGGCCCTGCTTGCGGACAGCATCCGTGGGATGATGACGGGGCATCGCGGCGGCCAGGCGCATGCCGCGTTCGAGCCGTCCGGTGGTGGCAGCCAGTCGACACCCTGGGGCGGCAGCGGCGGCGATGGCAATCTCGCCCGCGAGCTGGGAGCCAACGACATCGGTCGCAGCTCGGGCAGCGGCGGCGGCGCGCCGCGCAGTCAGGGTCTTGTCGACAGCGACAGCAACGAGACCGCTGACAAGACATCCGGTGATGCGAACTATGTGAGCGACGACGACCCGAGCTATGCGGCCGGCGATCAGAACGATGCCCCCGAGTTCGACGACAGCGAGAATGACTTTGGTGGCGACTTCGGCGGCGATGATGGTGGCGGTAGCGAGGAATAGCGCCACGACATCGTGCTGAAATCGAGCCACATGCTCGGGCTGTTGGCCTGAGCATGTCTTGTCCCCAATCCCGTTTGCGCTAGAGTTGGCGCTGGGCCGCCGTCATGAGCGGTCGGACATCGCGGGAGGGACCTCCATGACAAGCGAATTGATGACGCGCGGATCGCGCGCGGCAGCTGCGATCGTCGGCATCGCAGGGTTGTTCTCCACCCAGGCGGCTTTGGCCGAGCCGAGCGTGAGCGATCTCGCGGCCCGCACCGAGCTGCGCCCGATCGAGACGCTGACGCTCAGCGACCAGCAGTTCCTGACCGGCGACAAAAACGGCAAGGCGGTCACGATTGCAGGCGAGCTGCGCCTTCCGCGCGGCGTCACCGGAAAGATGCCCGCCGTCGTGCTGCTGCATGGCTCCGGCGGCGTCGGCCCAGGTCCCGAGCTGTGGGCCAAGCACTTCAACGAAATGGGGCTCGCTTCGTTCGTGCTCGACAGCTTCTCGGCGCGCGGGATCACCAGCACGTCGGCCAATCAAGCGCTGCTCGGCCGCCTCAACATGATCCTCGATGCCTATCGCAGCTTCGAGATGCTCGCCGACCATCCGCGCATCGACGCGGCGCGCATCGCCGTCATCGGCTTCTCGCGCGGCGGGCAGTCGGCGCTCTATTCGAGCATGCGGCGGTTCCAGGAGATGTGGAGCCCACGCTCGGTGTTCGCGCTGCATATTCCACTCTATGCGTCATGCTCGGCGACCTTCATCCGCGATACCGACGTGACCGGCCCGATCCGGCAGCACCATGGGCTCGCCGACGACTATGTCACGATCGCGCCATGCCGTCCCTATTTCGAGCGACTGCGCGCGGCCGGACGCGACGCGCAGCTCTTCGAATATCCCGACGCACATCATGGCTATGACAATCCGTTCGCAGCCAAGACGCCAACCATCGCCAAGGGCTCGCAGAGCACGCGGGCGTGCACGCTCAAGGAAGAGACCGCCGGCGTGGTGCTCAGCGTCTCGACCGGCCAGCCCTTCAGCTACAAGGACCCCTGCGTCCAGACCGATCCTCATATCGGCTACAACGAAGCCGCCGCCAAGGCGACCCAGAAGGCGGTGAAGGATCAGCTGCGGGCGACCTTCAAGCTCGACTGACCGGCGACAACGCTCGTCCCGTAGCAAGAAGGCCGCCCCTCGAGGCGGCCTTTAACTATCTCCGTCATCCTGACAGAGTGTGAAGCTTTCCATCTCTCCGACCTCATCCTGAGGAGCCTGAGCGAAGCGAGGGCGTCTCGAAGGATGGCCGCGAGTCCGAACTTGCTGCCATGGTTCGAGACGGCGCACTACGCGCGCCTCCTCACCATGAGGCCGAGCGTTTTGGAACGCGATACTCATCTTGAGGTGCCCGCGCGTCACACGACGCTCACTGCATCACGAGCGCTTCCAAGCGCGGGCCTCGAAGGGTGACGGAGGACCCATTGCGATGAGAGCGCGCCGACCAGGCGCGCTCATTCCAGTGGTTCAGATCACCACCACCTTGGTGCCGACCCTGACCCGCTCATAGAGATCGATCACGTCCTCGTTGCGCATGCGGATGCAGCCGGACGACACCGCCGTTCCGATCGTCCAGGGCTCGTTCGAGCCGTGGATGCGATAGAGCGTCGAGCCGAGATACATGGCGCGGGCGCCGAGCGGATTCTCCGGCCCGCCTTCCATGTGGCGCGGCAGATCGGGACGGCGCCTGAGCATTTCGGGCGGCGGCGTCCAATCCGGCCATTCACGCTTGCGCGTGATCTGACGAACGCCCGCCCAGGTGAAGCCGGGCCGGCCGACGCCGATGCCGTAGCGGATCGCGGTGCCGTCGCTCTGGATCAGATAAAGAAAGCGCTCGTTGGTATTGATGATGATGGTGCCGGCTCGTTCCCTGCCATCGTAGTCGACGACCTGCTTCAGGTAGCGCGGATGGACCGTCTGCTCGCCCGGTCGGCCGTAATAGTCCTGCGGCTCGGCTGGCTGACGCTGAAATGGGTCGTAGCGCGGCGCGTCATTGTTGCGCGGGCCGCGGAACAGCAATTCGAAGAATCCGCCGCCGAAATTGGGGCCCTGTGCGAGCCGGATCGGTGGGGTCTCCACGTTTCCGATCGGAGCCGCACCGCCAACGCTTGGTGGATTGGGATTTGGCGGATTGAGATTGAGCGGGCCGGCGGTCGCTGTGGTGAAGGTGAAGGCCGCGATGATTGCGGGCAGGACGAGACGCTGCATGGATGCACTCACTCTACTCAACTGGATACACAACAGTACTGGATATGCTTGGAAGCGCCACTCGATCGCCCCCGCTTCGCCATAGTAAATCCAAAACCAACGTCGCTTTGGTTAATTCGGCGGCGACTTCCTTAACTACGTCGGCGTGGCCGGCTTCGTTCTTTCGCTTATAGTTTAGTTCAAGTTAAGCGCCACGCCGTATGGTTAATCAAATGTCGGAGCGCTTCTTCGCTCTGTGCCATGAACCGCATGTTAAGCGCGGCTGCGCTAGAGCAATCCTCCCCAGGTTGCAGGCACACGACACATGCCAATCCAACGCAAGGTTTTTCGCGTCGAGCAAATGGGCTCGACCGAGACATCAACAGAATCGGCTGCCGACGCCAATCGGCGGGCGTTCAAGATCGAAGCCGATGGGCTGCGCCAGCTCCAGCATGAGGCCGAAGCGATCCACAACGCGATCGCGCGCACCAAGCAGGAGATCGCGATGCTGCATGCAGGTCACGGCCGGCCGCGCGCCGCGCGCGAGCTGCACGCCGTCGTCGACGGCACCGAGCGCGCCGCGCATCAGATCATGGACGCTGCCGAGACCATTGCGAAAGCCGCCAAGGCCCTCACCGCGTCCGGCGATCGGGGTCAAAATAGTGAGCTCAGCCAGCAGATCCGGGACCATGTGCTGCGCATCTTCGAAGCCTGCAATTTCCAGGACCTGAGCGGCCAGCGCATCACCAAGGTGCTGGCGATGCTGCAATACATCGACGAAAGCATCGCCCGGATGATGGAAATCTGGGGCGGTGCCGAGGCGTTCAAGCACTATGCCGGCGCGTCCAAGGACGAGCCACATCTCCTCAATGGTCCGAAGCTCACCGGCGAGAGCGGTCACGTCTCGCAGGCCGATATCGACGCCATTCTCGAGGCCAGCTAGACCTTCGGCGGCCGCAAGGCGACAAAGCACGTCAACGCGCTCAGCGCGAGCGCCGCAACGACGGTCAGCACCGCTCGATCGGAGCCATGCTCGGCGACAAGCGCGAGCACCAGCGGCGCGATCGCCTGCATCACCAGGAACGGGCCGGCTATGCGTCCGATCAATGCACCGTAGCCGCTGGCGCCGAACAAAGCGAGCGGCACGGTACCGCGCGCGATCGTGATCAGGCCGTTGGCCATTCCGAACATCACCATAAAGGCTGCCGCGACCGCGAGCGAAATGCCGAACAGCGCCATCAGCGCGAAGCCTGCGAGCAGCATGCCGACCGCAAAGCGCGCCACCAGGAGCGGATGGACGGTGCGCGCGAAGAGGAGCTCCCCGATGCGCGCGAGGACCTGCGAAGGACCAAACAGCGCACCGATGACGACGACGATTCCCGCATCGATGCCGGAGCGGCCGAAGATCGCAAGCAGATGCGCCGAGAGCCCGGACGGCACGAATGCGTAGGCGGCGAACCCCGCAGCGACGAGCGCGAACGGCCATCCCCGCGGCGGCAGCACCGTCGCCGGCACAAGCGACGCGCCGCTTGGCCGGGCGTCGCGATCGGCCCGCTGACGCGGCAAGGCGAATGCGTGCAAGGGCGCGGCAACGAGCGCAAGCAACAGCGCATAGACGAGATAGGTGCCCCGAACGCCCCACAGATCGATCAGCAGATGGGTTGCCGGCCAGCTCGCGGTCGAGGCAAAGCCGCCCACGAGCGTCAGCGCGGTGATCGGTCGGCGCGCCGCGGCGCCAAAGATGCGACCGAGCGTCGCGAAGGCGGGATCATAGAGGGAGGCCGCAGTCGCAACACCAAGCAATACCCACACCGCCAGATAGACTAGCCAATGCTCCGCATAAGCAAGCCCAAGAAGCCCGAGCGCCCCAAGCAACGAGCCCACCGGCATGATCCGGTGACCGCCATGCCGGTCGATCAGGCGTCCGACCAGCGGCGAAACGAGGCCAGCCACGAGCAGCGCGAGCGAGAAGCCCGCCATCACGAAGGTGATCGACCAGCCGCGGTCCGCGGCGATCAGCGGCAAGGTCAGGACCGGCGGATAGAAGATTGCACCCCAGGCCAGGATCTGGGTGACGCCAAGCACCAGGACGGCGCGCCAGGGGCCGAAGACGAAGTCACGAATGGTTGGCATGGAATCGATGCGCGCCTGCTGCGGAGCGCAGAGACATGCTGCTATTCGAGCTCTTTGACCATCGCCTTGGCTGCAGCACAGGCCTGCGAATGGAATTGGCTGCTGGTGCGTATCGCATCGGGGACGGCGTCGCGGGTTAAGGCCGCATAGCCTGACCGCACAAAGTAGTCCGGCTCCTGCGCGAGAAGATAGATCGTGTCACAGCCGCGCAACCGGGCCTCCTGCTCGATCGCCACCACGATGGCGCGGCCGAAGCCCGAACCCCGCCGTGGCGGCAGCGTCACGACCGAGCGCAGCAACGCATCCGGCCCGTGCAGTTCCAGTCCGCCAAAGCCGGCCGGCATGTCGTCGTCGGTATCGAAGCGCCAGAACAGCGGACCGGATTGTTCGACATCCTCACACGGAAGTCCCGCCTTTCGGAGCGCAGCCTTGAGGCCATCGCGCTCGAAGGTCGCAAGCGGCACGGCCCGGAGTCGCGGAAGGGAGCGCACCCAATCTCCTTGAGCCTCACGTACAGCACCGATCAGGCGCGAAAGCGCACCTTGCGGCGTGCCAGATCGGCAGCGTCATTTTTTCTGGCCGGATGCGACGGTACCGCTTTTCTGGCCGGACGCGACAGTGCCGCCGGCGCTCGGCGCGCAACGTACGTAGATGCCGGTGCCGTAGCGGCCCGAGATCTCGGGATCGACGAACACCATGGTCATGACCCGGCCATCAAACGACGTGATCTCGCGATCCTGCGGCCCCGGCGTTTGACCGGCTGGCCCGATAAAGTTCTTGCCGCCCGGACCGCCCTTGACGCGCAACTCCCGCAGCTCCGACTGGTCGGCGAGATACATCATCACACCGCCGGTCGGCCCCTGCCCGATGACGAAGGGATGGTTGCACTGCGAGCGCGCGGCCGCCTCCGTGCGCGTACGATCTTCCGGCTTGTGGAAAGCCGCATAGCCCCACCGCCCGATCACCTCGGACACCCGGATGGTGGCAGGAATTTCCGGCCCGGGTTGTTCTGCCTGAGGGGGCTGGTCAGAGCTGCCGAAGCCCCAGCCGCTGCTAAGGCTGCCTCCGGAGCAGCCTGCCAGCGCCAGCGCTGCAGCGATCGCCGCGACTGGCGGCGAAAAATGACCGAACGTCCCCATATGGGCCCCTCCTTAACGCTGAAATCCCCGGAGCGTGGCGCCCAAACTCCACGGGACGAATACGACCGCACGTCCCGCCGTGGATGTGCGCGGTCAGCCCAGCTCGCGCGCCTTCGGCTCAGCCGGGCTTTGCAGCCTAATACCACCAGCAGAGTAACGCCAGGGCGAGGCGGATTAAGGGCGGTGGAGAGCGGCGGCGAACTATCGCACCCACCCCGGTCACAGCCCCATGGGCAAGCTATTTCTTGCGCGGATCGCGTAGCGGTGGATCCTTCTTGATGTTGAGCCGGCGAACATCCGCCGGGCTGAAGTCGTCATCGGGCAGGAACCCGCCGGCGCGAATGCCGTCCATGGCGCAGAGATCGTCAACTTCGTTAACGTCGCCGGTGACCCCGAGCGCACCCACGACCTCGCCCGACTTGTCGCGGATGAGCTGGCCGCCGCCTTCGAGGAACAACGGCCCGTCCGACAGTTCCGCCAGCGAAGCCATGAAAGCCGGCTTCTCCTTCTGCTTCTGCAGCACCTGCCGCGAGGAGCGATGGAGCCCGAGCGCGGCGAACGCCTTGCCATAGGCGATCTCGAACCGCAACAGCGAAGCGCCGTCCTGCTTCTGGAACGCTTTCACACGTCCGCCCGCATCGAGCACGATCGCCGCCAGCGCATAGGCCTTGCGCCGCTTGGCGGAGGCAAAGGTCCCCTCGATGATCGTGTTTGCCTCGGCAAGGCTGATGGCGCGCATGCGTGTCCTCTGATGTGACCAATGGCCCGGTATCGACGATAACGGCCGATCTGTTAGCATGCCGAACTCAAGGCAATACAGTGCCCCATTGGAGGAACGCATGACCCGTCGCCCGCGCTTTGGAGCCCTGCTCGGCTCGCTCGTCCTGCTCACCGCGGCGGTCACGCTCGTCAACCCCGCCTACTCCGCCGATCTCGTGACGCTGCGGATCAACGCCTTCCCCAACGCCAAGGCGCTGCCGCTGCATGCCGGCATCGCCACCGGCATTTTCGAGCGCCGCGGCTTCAAGATCGAGCTGGAGCTCACCGAGGGCTCGCGCCCGCAGCGCGAAGGGCTCGCCTCCGGCAAGACCCATGTGGCGCATTCGGCGGTCGACAATGCGCTCGCCATGATCGAGGTCGCCCGCGAGGACGTCGTGATCGTGTCGGGCGGCGACAGCGGCATGAACGAGTTCTTCGTGCAAGGCAACATCAACGGCTTCACCGACCTGCGCGGGCGCACCCTCGTGGTCGATGCGCCCGACACCGCCTATGCGCTGCAGCTCAAGAAGATCCTGGCGCAGCACGGGCTCAAGGAGGGCGACTACAAGATCAATCCGGTCGGCGCCGGACCGTTTCGCTTCAAGGCGCTGATCGAGGACAAGACCAATGCCGGCGGCATTCTCAATCTGCCGTTCACGGTGCAGGCCGAAGCGACCGGCATGAAGAGCCTCGGGCGCACCATCGACATGCTCGGCGCCTACCAGGCCGCCGGCGCGTTTGCGATGCGCGCCTGGGCGGAGAAGAACCGCGACGCACTCGAGCGCTATCTCGCCGCCTATATCGAATGCATCCGCTGGGTGCGGTCGCCGGCCAACAAGGCGCAAGGCATCGCGATCCTGATCGACAAGCTCAAGCTCTCCACGCGCGAAGCCGAGCGCACCCACGAATTGCTGCTTGATCCCGCCTTCGGCTTCACGCCTGACGCCGCCTTCGACCGCGAGGGCTTCAAGAACGTGCTCGCGCTGCGCGCCGAGCTCGAACGCAAGTCTGGCACTGCCGTGCCGGCGCCCGAGCGCTATGTCGATCTGAGCTACTATGACGGCGCGACGAAGCTCGTGGGGCGGTGAAACAGTGAGTGAGTAGTGAGTAGTGAGCAGCCTCCAGGCGCGCGCTCTGCCCTACTCACTACTCACTACTCACTACTCACTACTCACTAGTCGCGCGTGAGCATCTCCTTGGTCGGAACGAGCTCGTCCTTCCAGGCCGACGGCAGCACCTCCTCGTCGAGCGCCTTGCGCACGTAGTAGTTCCACAGCTTCTTGATGTGCCAGTCGCGCATTTCCATCTTCTCGATCTGCGCGATCTCGGCCTCCGTCAGCGGGATCGGCTTGGCGCCCGCCTGCAGCGCTTGCATCTGCGCGGTCGCGTTCTCCTTGAAGTGAACCGCATCAACGAACAGCCCGCGCACCGACTCGGCGACGAGGCACAGGCCGTGCGCCCGCATCAGCACGGCGTGATGCGGCCCCAACGTGCGGGCGAGCGCCCGGCCCTGCCCGGGCAGCTTGATATGGCTCGGATCAGGATCGGTCGGAATGCCGCTCTTCCAGCGCGACGCGCGCGCCCGCATCGGCAGGAGCTTGACGCCCTCCATCATGGTGAACGCGATGGCAAGCTCCATGTGCGAATGCAGCACCGACTGCACGTCCGGGCGGGCGCGGAGAATCTCGAGGTGGATCGGCAGCTCGCTCGGCGGCTGGCCGTCGCCCTCGAGCACCTTGCCGTCGTAATCGACGACCAGCATGGATTCCGGCGTCACCTCGGCGCGCGAGGTCGAGCCGACCTGGATCACGAACGCCTCACGGCCGGGAATGCGGGTCGAAACGTGGCCGCTGTAATCAAGGATGCCTTCGGCTTCGAGCAGCCGAGTGGCGGCCGCTGTTTCAAGCATCACCTTCTGGGTCGCCGAATTCGAGCCACGCACGGCTCTTGTCATTTCCGTAACCGACATTCCGTTCTCCGATCCTCATCCGGGTATCGACGCACCCGGTTCGCACCCTATCCAGCACGAATGCGCTGCCTTTGAAAGCAGCGTTCGCTTGACTCCTGGAACAGTTGGACCTATCTCCGCGGCAGCCATTGGCACTCGTTGCGTGTGAGTGCTAGTAGCGTAGCAAGAGGCCTTATTTTTCAAAGCCTTAGCCGGGCTCCACGTACGAGGAAAAAATGGCAAAGACCAAGTTTCGTCCCCTCCACGACCGCGTGGTCGTGAAGCGCATCGACGCCGAGGAGAAGACCAAGGGCGGCATCATCATTCCCGACACCGCCAAGGAGAAGCCGCAGGAAGGCGAGGTCGTCGCCGTCGGCCCGGGCGGCCGCGATGAAGCGGGCAAGCTCATTCCGATCGACCTCAAGCCCGGCAACCGCGTGCTGTTCGGCAAGTGGTCCGGCACCGAGGTCAAGATCGATGGTGACGAGCTCCTGATCATGAAGGAGTCCGACATCATGGGCGTGATCGGCTGAACCTTTCTCCTCGTCCTGAGGAGCGCCCGCAGGGCGCGTCTCGAAGGACGAGGGCACGGAATCACGGGCCTCATCCTTCGAGACGGCCGCACGCAGCCCAGTGCACGAGACTGCGCCTGCAACAGCGGCCTCCTCAGGATGAGGGTCAAGACAGGAACCTCAACGGAGAGAGAATAGAAATGGCTGCCAAAGACGTAAAATTCTCGACCGACGCGCGCGACCGCATGTTGCGCGGGGTCGACACGCTCGCCAACGCGGTGCGCGTGACGCTCGGCCCCAAGGGCCGCAATGTCGTGCTCGACAAGAGCTTCGGCGCTCCCCGCATCACCAAGGACGGCGTCACCGTCGCCAAGGAGATCGAGCTCGAGGACAAGTTCGAGAACATGGGCGCCCAAATGGTGCGCGAGGTCGCCCAGAAGACCAACGACCAGGCCGGCGACGGCACCACCACTGCGACCGTGCTGGCGCACGCGATCGTGCGTGAAGGCGCCAAGGCCGTGGCCGCCGGCATGAACCCGATGGACCTGAAGCGCGGCATCGACATCGCGGTCAGCGCCGTGGTCAAGGACATCGAGAAGCGCGCCAAGAAAGTCGGCTCGTCGGCGGAAGTCGCCCAGGTCGGCACCATCTCGTCGAACGGCGACAGCAAGATCGGCCAGATGATCGCGCAGGCGATGCAGAAGGTCGGCAACGAAGGCGTGATCACGGTCGAAGAG
>Ga0081455_10004164_pt1 | contig 16326 bp, 13 predicted proteins | sample TabmetS3T2R1_FD_70207 | JGI IMG/M metagenome (GOLD analysis project Ga0081455, IMG submission 70207) | Tabebuia heterophylla rhizosphere microbial communities from the University of Puerto Rico - S3T2R1 | ecosystem: Host-associated > Plants > Roots > Rhizosphere ... | reverse complement strand
TGTGGAACGGCTGCTGACCTGGCCGCCGGCGGCCTGACCGCCTGATCGTTCACCTTCGAGGGGATCGACCGGCGCCGGAATCGCCTGTTACACAGCCATTTCGGCACCTGAAACCTCTACAGCTTGGCTGGCTTCCGCGCGGTGGGTGCGCCGCGCGGAAGCCAGCTGCATTCATTCGCCCCGATCCGGGATCTGGGTGTTCAGCTCCCGGCGGAGACGCTGTGGAACTGCCCGCCGAAAGCCATGATCCCGTCGCCCTTGGTCGTGGTGTCGAGGCCGTGCGAGAACAGGTACAGCGGGTGGCCGGCGTACGTGATCTGGAAGCTGCCGTCGGCCCGCTGGACGGTGCCGAGTTGGCTGGCGTTGACGCCGGGTCCGGCGATCGGCGTCGCGCTGGTCAGCAGCGGCGGCCAGGCGTTCGCGCACGCGCCGGTGCAGGCCGACATGGTGGCGCTGTCGTTGCCGAAGCTGTACAGCGTCGCGGTGGCCGCGCCGCCGGGGAACGGGTTGCCGACCGCGGCCAGGACGGTCGAGCTACCGACGGTTTCGGTGGTAACGGTGATCGGGCCGGTAGCCGGAACTCCGGTGGGCGCGAGGGTGTCCCAGACACCGAAGGCCGGTGGGTCGATGAAGTTGTCGCCGTTGTTCGTGCTGGCCGGTGAGCCGGCGGCGAGGTCGAAGGCGAACATGTAGACCGGCTTGCCGAAGTAGGTGACCTGCTGGGTGCCGTCCGGACGGCGCAGCACGCCGAGGCCGTGGTTGTCGACCCCCGTGCCGGCCGACGCCGGATGGTTCGTGAGCACCGGCGGCCAGATCGCGGCGCACTCGGCGGTGCAGCTCGTCATGTTCGTCGGGTCTGCGGACAAGACGTACACAGGTCGCGCGGTCGGCCCGTTCCGCGTCTCGAGGATGGGTCCGTTGACGGAGAGTCGCAGGTTGACCGAAGCGCGGTCGGTCGCCGGCCCCCCGTGCACGGAGACGAGCCGGAAGACACCCCTGAACGCCGTGACGTCCTGTCCGGTCATCTGGCCGGGGGCGGTGTCCTTGACGAAGCGGTACAGCGGCTCGCCCGCGTAGGTCACCTGGGTTCCGATACCGGGACGGTCCTCCGTACCCAGGCGCGAGGCGATCACGCCGTCGGTCGCAACCAGCGGCCCGGTTGCCAGCACGGGCGTCCACACGCTCGTGCACGGCGCGCCCGTCGGCGAGACGTTGGTCGGCAGCTGGCAGCCGGTGAGCGCCTGGAAACCGTCGCCGGCGAAGTCGTACAGCGAGACTCCGTTGCCGTCGACGAGCACCCGGCCGGCTCCGACGGCGCCGGATCCGGCGCTACTGATCACTACCGATCCCGGAGGTGGGGCCGCTCCCGCGATCGAGGGCGCTGCGGCGCTCAACGCGGTCACCGCGAGTGCCGCCGCTGCGCACATCACCCCCTTCCCTCCAAATCGGTGCACGGCGGTGCCGAAAATGGCGCTACGTCGCATGGGTTACCCCTCTGTTCGGGTGCGTTCGCACCGGTGCGGCCGGTCCCGTCCGGCTACTGGGGCCGACCAGGCAAATGACGGATTTGTGTGCCGCCGGTGTGAAGTACGTAGCGGCGACGCCGCGGGTTCAGCGGGCCGAGCCGGCGGTAGTGACATGGACGCGGTCGTCGACGATCACTGGGCCGGACGTCAGCGCCGCGTCGGCGCGGAACGACCAGGGCGTCACGATCGCCCTGCTGGCCGGTCAGCGCTGCCGAAAGGCGACGGTCGGAGAATGCCCGCGACTCATCACGTCAGCGAGCGAGCCGGACAATGACGTGGAGACGAGGGGAATCGAACCCCTAACCCCCGCCTTGCAAAGGCGGTGCTCTGCCAATTGAGCTACGTCCCCGGGACGGATCCCGCGGGATCAGACTACGACTGCGACGCGGCGGGCGGGTTGTCCTTGGTCGCCTCACGCCACAGCGCCGAACGGGCCTGCCCGGACGCGCGCTTGCGGGCCAGCGTGGCGACCCCGGCAACGGCGGCGACCAGCACGAGCAGCTTGGGCACGGGAGCACCTTTCGGTCGACCGGACGTGGGCGCCACGCCCGGTTCACAACATGCGGTGGGCCTGGGAGGACTTGAACCTCCGGCCTCATCCTTATCAGGGATGCGCTCTAACCGACTGAGCTACAGGCCCGCTGGGACGCGAAGGATCAGCCTACCGGGCGGCAAATCGGCGCTCCAACCGGTATCCGGCCAGGGCTACTCGCGTTCGGACAGGGTCACTTCGATACCGCCGACGAGGTCGGCGCACAGGTTGTAGACGACCGATCCGACCGTCGACAACGCGATGAACAAGACGACATTGATGACGCCCAGGATCGCCGAACCGCCGAAGACCAGCCCGGGACTGATCGGGTTCTTCGAGCCGCTGCCGTTGATCGTCGTAACTGCGTTGTTGATCTGGTCGATCACGCCGGCCGCCTGCAGGATGCCGTACAGCAACCCGATGGTGATCAGCCAGACGAAGAACAGCGCGACTGACAGCACGCACGAGAACTTGAGCACCGTCCACGGATTGATGTGGCGCAGCTGCAGCTTGGCCCGACGCGGTCCGCGCGCCCGCTGCTGCCCGCGGGGGCGAGCCGGGGCCGGCGCACCGACACCCATCGGCGGACCCATCGGTGGGGCCATGCCACCGACCGGACCCCCGGTCGGTCCCGCGACACCCATCGTGGGATCGCCGAAGCCGCCGCCCGGCCCGGACGGGCCGTGGTCGAAGTTCGGTGGGCGATCGCCCAGGCCCGGACGATCGCCGAACCCACCAGGGGGTTGGGCGTAACCGGTCGGCGCGTCGCTGAAGTGCGAAGTATCGGCAAAGCTCGTGGGCACGTCGGCGTAGCTCGCCCCTTCCGGGAAGCTCGGCCCCTCCGTGTAACTCGTCGGCGCGTCGCCGACGGGCGGGCCGGCGTACCCGGTGGGCATATCGCCGAAGCCCGGATCGTTCGGCCCGGCCGGCGGCGGACCGTCCGGTCCGGTGACCGGCCCACCGGCCAGCGTCGGCTCGCTGAAACCGTCGGGCCCGCCCGGAGGCGCCGGCTCGGTCAGGTGCGGCGGGGCGAACGGCCGCGGCTCGAAGCCGCCCGCCGGCCCGGTGCCGGGAACCCCGAACGCACGCGGACGCGTCTCCTCGACGTTGTCCTCAGGCGCGCCGTTGGGGGCGTGGCCCGAGCCGTTGGGCTCGTCGCCGCCGGGGAAGGTCGACTCGGGCGGCGCGAAGGTCTCGCGCGGGTAACGCGGCCCAGTCATGCCGCACCCTGCCTGGTCGTACCAGTCACTACCTAATCACTCATTCCTGCTCGTCCGGCTCGTCGGCATTGCGGGCGATGGCGACCAGGTTCACGCCGTCGGGCAAGTTCATCAGCCGCACGCCCATCGTCTGCCGTTGTGCCCGGCGGACCTCCGCAGCCTTAGTTCGGATGACCACGCCGTCGGACGTGATCGCGTAGATCTCGTCCTCGGGCCGGACGGCGATGGCACCGACCAGCCCACCTCGCGTGGACACGATACGCGCCGTGAGCACCCCCTTGCCCCCTCGGCCCTGCTGCGGGTACTCCTCGATCTTGGTTCGCTTGGCGTATCCGCCCTCGGTGGCCACCAGGATCTCGGCGTTCTCGTCACGCACGACCTCCATGGCGAGCAACTCGTCGTTACCGGCAAATCGCATGCCGATAACGCCCGAGGTGGCCCGGCCCATCGGCCGCAGCGTGTCGTCGTCGGCCTTGAACCGGATCGACATGGCCCGCCGGCTGACCAGCAACAGGTCGTCGTCGGCCGAGATCAGCGCGGCGTCGATCAGCTCGTCGTCCTCGCGCAAGTTGATCGCGATGACGCCGCCGGCCCGGTTGGAGTCGAAGTCTGTGAGCTTCGTCTTCTTGACCAGCCCGGTCCGGGTGGCCAGCACCAGGTACGGCGCCACCTCGTAGTTGGGGATGGCGATGACCTCGGCGATGGTCTCGTCCGGCTGGAAGGCCAGCAGGTTGGCAACATGTTGCCCGCGCGCGTTGCGGTTGGCCTCGGGCAGCTCGTAGGCCTTGGCCCGGTAGACGCGACCCTTGTTGGTGAAGAACAGGATCCAGTCGTGCGTCGAGCTGACGAAGAAGTGCGCGACGATGTCGTCCGTCTTCAGGCCGGCGCCCTGCACGCCCTTGCCGCCCCGGCGCTGCGCGCGGTACAGGTCGGTCTTGGTGCGCTTGGCGTAGCCGGTCCGGGTGATCGTGACGACGACGTCTTCCTGGGCGATCAGGTCCTCGATGCTCACGTCGCCGTCGTAGGGGACGAGCCGGGTACGCCGCTCGTCGCCGTGCTTCTCGACGATCTCGGCCAGCTCGTCACGGACGATCGCCCGCTGCCGGCCCGGCTTGGCCAGGATGTCGTTGTAGTCGGCGATCTCGGCGGCGATGCGGTCGTGCTCGTCGATGATCCGCTGCCGCTCGAGGGCGGCCAGCCGGCGCAACTGCATGTCGAGGATCGCGGTGGCCTGCACCTCGTCGATGTCGAGCAGCCCCATCAGGCCGGTGCGGGCGACCTCGGCCGACTCCGAGGCTCGGATCAGCGCGATCACGGCGTCGAGCTGGTCGAGGGCCTTGAGCAGGCCGCGCAGGATGTGGATGCGCTCCTCGGCCTGGCGCAGCAGGAACTGGGTGCGCCGAACGATGACCTCGACCTGGTGCTCGACGTAGTGCGTCACGAACTGGTCGATGCGCAGCGTGCGCGGCACGCCGTCGACGATGGCCAGCATGTTGGCGCCGAACGTCGTCTGCAGCTGGGTGTGCTTGAACAGGTTGTTCAGCACCACCTTGGCGACCGCGTCGCGCTTGAGCGTGACGACGATGCGCATGCCGATGCGGTCGGACGACTCGTCGTTGATGTCGGCGATGCCGGCGACCTTGCCGTCCTTGGCCAGCTGGGCGATGTTCTCGACGAGGTTGTCGGGGTTCACCTGGTAAGGCAGCTCGGTGGCGACCAGGATGGTGCGGCCCTTGACGTCTTCCTCGACGTTCACCACGGCGCGCATCCGGATCGAGCCACGGCCGGTGCGGTAGGCGTCCTCGATGCCGTCGCGGCCGACGATCAGCGCCCTGGTCGGGAAGTCCGGGCCGGGGATCAGCTCGATCAGCTTCTCGAGCAGCTCCTCCTGGGTGGCGTCCGGGTGGTCGAGCGCGTAGGCGACGCCGGCCGCGACCTCGCGCAGGTTGTGCGGCGGGATGCGAGTGGCCATGCCGACCGCGATGCCCTCGGCACCGTTGACGAGCAGGTTCGGGAACCGGGCCGGCAGGATCACCGGCTCCTCGGTGTTGCCCGCGTAGTTGGGGGTGAAGTCGACGGTTTCCTTGTCGATGTCCGCCAACATGTGCATGGCCAGCGGGGCCAGCCGGCACTCGGTGTAGCGGTAGGCCGCCGCCGGGTCGTTGCCGGGCGAGCCGAAGTTGCCCTGCGGGTCGATCATCGGGTAGCGCAGCGACCACGGCTGGGCCATCCGGACCAGGGCGTCGTACAGGGCGGTGTCGCCGTGCGGGTGGTAGTTGCCCATCACGTCGCCGACGACGCGCCCGCACTTGACGTAGTTGCGGTCCGGGCGGAACCCGGAGTCGTACATGCCGTAGAGGATCTTGCGGTGCACCGGCTTGAGGCCGTCGCGCACATCGGGCAGGGCTCGCCCGATGATCACCGACATGGCGTAGTCGATGTAGCTGCGCTGCATCTCCGCCTGGATGTCGACAGGCTCGATGCGGTCGAAGCCAGTGGTTTCAGTCATACGGGTGCCTTTCCAAACCAGCTACGGCAGTCTCAGATATCCAGGAAGCGGACGTCGTGGGCATTGCGCACGATGAACGACCGCCGTGCCTCGACGTCCTCGCCCATCAGCACGCTGAACAGCTCGTCGGCCGTCGCCGCGTCGTCGAGGGTGACCAGGCGGAGGATGCGCCGGGCCGGGTCCATCGTGGTCTCCCACAGCTCCTTGGCGTTCATCTCGCCCAGACCCTTGTAGCGCTGGATCGCCTCGTCCTTGGGCAGCTTGCGCCCGGCCTCCAGACCGGCCTTCATCAGACCGTCCTTCTCCCGCTCGGTGTACGCGTACTCGGGATCGGACTTCGTCCACTTGATCTTGTACAGCGGAGGGGCGGCCAGGTACACGTGCCCGTTCTCGATCAGCGGTCGCATGAACCGGAACAGCAGGGTCAGCAGCAGCGTGGTGATGTGCTGGCCGTCGACGTCGGCGTCGGCCATCAGGATGATCTTGTGATAGCGCAGCTTCGTGATGTCGAAGTCGTCGTGGATGCCGGTGCCCAGTGCCGTGATCAGCGACTGCACCTCGGTGTTCTTCAGCACCCGGTCGATGCGTGCCTTCTCGACGTTGATGATCTTGCCGCGGATCGGCAGGATCGCCTGGAACATCGAGTCGCGGCAGGACTTCGCCGAACCGCCGGCCGAGTCACCCTCGACGATGTACAGCTCGCTCTCGGCCGGGTCGGTCGAGCGGCAGTCCGACAGCTTGCCCGGCATGCCCATCGTGTCGAGGGCGTTCTTGCGGGCCAGCTTGCGCGCGGTCTGCGCCGCCTTGCGGGCACGCGCCGCCTGGGTGGCCTTGGTGACGATCACCTTGGCCTCGCTGGGATTGCGCTCGAACCAGTCGGCCAGCCAGTCGTTGCACACCTTCTGCACGAACGACTTCGCCTCGGAGTTGCCGAGCTTCGTCTTGGTCTGCCCCTCGAACTGCGGCTCACCGAGCTTGATCGAGATGATCGCCGCCAGACCCTCGCGGATGTCGTCGCCGGTAAGGCGGTCGTCCCTGGTGTCCTTGATGATCTTCTTGTCGATGCCCCACTTGTTCACCACGCTGGTGAGCGCGGTACGGAAGCCCTCTTCGTGGGTGCCGCCCTCGTGGGTGTTGATCGTGTTCGCGAACGTGTAGACGCTCTCGGAGTACGTCTCGTTCCACTGCATCGCGACTTCGACCGACATGCGGTAGCGGTTGTCGTCGCTGTACTGGTCGGTGAAGTAGATGACCGACTTGTGCATCGCGTTCTTCGTCGCGTTGAGGTGCTTGACGAAGTCGGCGATGCCGCCGGCGTAGTGGTAGGTGACCTCCTTGGGGTCACCGTTGACCTCGGTGCCGTCCTCCGAGATCGAGCCGGGCCGCTCGTCGCGCAGCACGATGGTCAGCCCCTTGTTGAGGAAGGCCATCTCCTGCAGCCGGCGGCTGATCGTCTCGAACGAGTACGTCGTGGTCTCGAAGATCCCCGGGTCGGCCCAGAACGTCACCGTCGTACCGGTGCGCTTGGTCTTGGCCCCCTTGGAGAGCGGCGCGGCCGGCTTTTGCGACTTGTACGGCTGCGACCACTCGTAACCGTCGCGGGCGATCTCGACGTTGAGCTGGGTCGACAGCGCGTTGACCACCGACACGCCCACCCCGTGCAGTCCGCCGGACACCGCGTACGCCTTGCCGTCGAACTTTCCACCCGCGTGCAGCACGGTGAGGATGACCTCGACGGTCGGCCGCTTCTGGGTCGGGTGCATGTCGACCGGCATGCCGCGGCCGTTGTCGGCGACGCGCACACCACCGTCGGCCAGCAGGGTCACCTCGATGTGATCGGCGAACCCGGCCAGCGCCTCGTCGACGGAGTTGTCGACGACCTCCCACACCAGGTGGTGCAGGCCGCGCTCGGACGTCGACCCGATGTACATGCTGGGCCGTTTACGAACGGCCTCTAGGCCTTCGAGGACGGTGATGGAGCTGCCGGTGTAGTCCGATTTGCCATTCTTCGATGTGCTGGTCGCCACCGACGCAACTCCTTCACACCTCACCGCTCGGACGCGGTTCGGAACGCTCTTACGCTGGACATGAACAAGGGGACGAAACCCCGCCGAGTGACCCGGCGTTGCACCGACCCCATGTCGACACTTCATTCTAGTGCATGGACCGCCCTGATCGCCCGTGCGACGCGGCCTATTCGGCACACAGAGCGTCGCGTAGCCAGGGGGTCACGGGAACCCACATGCGATGGGGGTGCTGCGGCTCAGCGCTCGATCCAGGGCGCCCGCGCTATCCGACCCGCAGGGCCGCGGCGAGCTGCTCAGGTCGGCCCGCGGGCGTCCGTCCACTTCGGACGCCCGGACGGCGGCCAGTGCCGCCGCGGGACAGGCGGGCAGGTCGTCGGTCATTCGCTGTCATCCGTACGTGTCGCGCGGGCCGCGTCCCTGAACCGACCAGGCGCCGTGCTTCCAGCTCGGGCCGGTGGGGCCGCTGATGTGCAGCCGGGTCACGACGTCCGGGCCCAGGTGCGCGACCAGCTTGGCCAGCACTGTGCTGGACATCAGCCGTAGCTGGGTGGCCCACGCGGTCGACTCGGCGGCCAGCCGCAGCTCGCCGTCGCGCAGGCCCACCGGCTTGCAGCGACTCGCGATCTCGGGGCCGACCAACGTCGCCCAGTCGGCGAACACCCGAGCCTCGGCCACCGGCCGCTTCCAACCGCGCTCCTCGAACAGCCCGGCCGCGACCTGACCGACCGGCTGGGGATCACGCTCGTCCGGGCCGGCGCCGGAGTATCCGCCTCGGCGCTGCCGGTCGCGACGCCGCCCGCCGCGAGTTGTCCGACCCGTCCGTGATATCCGCTGGGCCCCGGCAAGAGCACTCTGAGCAAGGTCTTTTGCCGGATTCGCCACGGACGGTGACGGTCCATCCACAGAGTTCAGGGGTTTTCCACTGTCCACTGTGGACAAGTGTGTGACGTCCGTCTCGTTGTGTTCAGACTTATCGGACACGACGTATCTCTCCGTCATGAACGTCGAATCGGGCACCAGCCAGGGGTTCCGGGACGTCTGAGGGTACCGCCGCGGTGATGATCGACTGCTCGGCCTTGCCGGCGACCAGGGCCAGCTGGTCGCGCCGACCGACGTCGAGTTCGGCGAACACGTCGTCGAGGACGAGCACCGGGTCGCCGGTCGATCCGGTGCCCGCAGTGTCGTCGCGCAGCAGCTCGTAAGAGCCCAGGCGCAGCGCCAGCGCGGTCGACCACGACTCGCCGTGGCTGGCGTATCCGCGCACGGCCATGTCGCCGAGCTGCAGCAGCAACTCGTCTCGATGCGGGCCGACCAGGTTGACGCCACGCTCGAGCTCCTGTGGACGCAGCCGGGCCAGCTCGGCGAGCAGCGCCGCTTCGAGCAGATCGGCGGTGCGCTCGTCGGGTAGGCCCTCGCTGAGCGAGCTGAGGTAGGTGAGCCCGAGCGGCACGCTGGTAGGGGCCACCTGCGCGTAGGCGGCGGCCACGTGTGGTCGCAGCGCCTCGACCAGTTCGAGCCGGGCGGCCAGCAGCTGCGCGCCGTGCTCGGCCAGGTGCCCGTCCCAGACGTCGAGAGTGCGCAGATCGCCGGTGCCGCCACCGCGTCGGGCGGCGCCGGCGGACTTCAGCAGCGTCGACCGCTGCTTGAGCACCCGGTCGTAGTCGGCTCGGACGCCGGCCAGCCGCGGGGCCCGTTGCACCAGCAGTTCGTCCAGGAAGCGACGGCGCTCGCTGGGATCGCCGCGCACGATTGCGAGATCCTCAGGAGCGAACAGCACGGACCGGACGACGCCCAGGATCTCGCGCGGCCGCGGGACCGGGGCCCCGTTGAGCTTGGCTTTGTTGGCCCGCCCCGGAGCGATTTCGACCTCGACCCGGAGCTCGCGCCCGGACGAGACGACGGCGGCCCGGGCGACGGCTCGCTCGGCACCGACGCGCACGAGCGGGGCGTCGTTCGGGACGCGGTGGCTGCCGAGCGTGGCCAGGTACCCGATGGCTTCGACGAGGTTCGTCTTGCCCTGACCGTTCGCCCCGACAAGCACCATCGGTCCGGGTTCGAGCGCGACATCGGCGCTGGCCCAGCTGCGGAAGTCCGCTACCGATAGGTGCCGGATGTACACACGCTCACCGGCTCATCGCGGCAAGCGCATCGGCATGATCAGGTAGTAGTACTCGTCGTCCGATTCGGCCGGGCGCAGCACGGTCGGCTTGTTGGCCGACGGGAACAACAGCCTGGCTGTAGACGTGTTGAGCACGCCCAGACCGTCGAGCAGGAACGACGCGTTGAAGGCGATGGTGATCGGGTCGCCGTCGAAGCTGACTTCGAGCTGCTCCTCGGCCCGGCCCTCGTCGTCGCCGCCGGCGTTCAGGCTGACGGCGCCGTCGGCGAACTCGAGCCGCACCGGCGTGCTGCGGTCGGCCAGCAGGGCGACGCGCTTGACCGCCTCGACGAACGGGGCGACCTCGACCTCGGCGGTGGAGGCCCACTCGGTCGGCAGCAGGCTGCGATACGGGGGGAATTGAGGGTCGAGCAGCCGGGTGGTGGCCCGGCTCGCACGGCCGCCGGTCGTGCCGATGAACCCGATGATGCCGTCGCCCGCGCCGGCCGAGGCCGACAAGGCGATCGTCAGCTCGTCGCTGTTGGCCAGGCTCTTGGCGGCGTCGGCCAGGGTTCGGGCCGGGACCACGACCTGGGCCGAGGCCTCGGCGGCGTTGGTCGGGTTCCAGGTCAGCTCGCGCACGGCCAGCCGGTACTTGTCCGTGGCGGCGAAGGTCAGCTTCTCGCCGTCGATCTCGACCCGGACGCCGGTCAGCATGGGCAGCGTGTCGTCGCGGCCGGCGGCGACGGCCACCTGCCCGACGGCCGAGGCGAACGTGCCCGCGTCGACGGTGCCCGCCGTGGTGGGCATCTGCGGCAGCTTCGGGTAGTCCTCGACCGGCATCGTCGGCAACGTGAATCGCGCCGAGCCGCACGCGATGGTCAGCCGGGCGCCCTCGACCGCGACGTCGACCGGGTGCGGGGGCAGCGCCCGGGAGATGTCGGCGAGCAGCCGACCGGACACGAGCGCGCTGCCCGGGGTGGACGTTGCGACCTCCACGTCGACCTGGGTGGACGCCTCCAGGTCGAATCCCGACACCGACAGCGTGGCGTCGCCGACCTCGAGCAGGAGGCCGGCGAGCACCGGGATGGTCGGGCGGGTGGACAGGCTCCGGGCCGCCCACGCCACTGCGTCAGCCAACGCGTCGCGTTCGACCCGGAACTTCATGGCGCCTCCATCTGTGGAATCAGTCTGTGGTCCCAGCTGTGTCCCCAACAAGGGCTGGCTGGGTGTTCTTGTAGTTCAGCTCTTGGAAGAACAATCTTCATCTGTAGTAGTCACGGTTGTGGATTCTGGGGAGAACCACACGCCGGCCAGTAAACACGCGGGGTGTGACTGTGCACGATAGGCGTGCACGACGCTCGTCAACGGGCCGGGGTCGGTGGAAGAACAAGCGACGTCCCACGGCGTCCACAACGGCCGGCCGCTCATCCACAACACTGCCCACAGTGTGTGTATGACGTGATATCACCGACGGATCGAGCGCGGTCACGCGCGAGCTCGGGACTTGATCCGGCTCGTCAGCTCGGCCACCTGGTTGAACACCGAGAGCCGCTCGGTCATCAGGCCGCGCACCTTGCGGTCGGCGTGCATGACGGTGGTGTGGTCGCGGCCGCCGAAGGTCTGCCCGATCTTGGGCAGCGACAGGTCGGTGAGCTCGCGGCACAGGTACATCGCGATCTGCCGGGCGTTGACCAGCACCCGGCTGCGGGAGCTACCGGTCAGGTCGTCGATCGACACCGAGAAGTACTCGGCGATGACAGCCATGATGTGCGCCGCCGTGATCTCCGGGCTGTCCGACTCGCTGATCAGGTCCTTGAGGACGATCTCGGCCAGCTGCATCTCGACGTCCTGCTTGTTCAGGCTGGCGAACGCCGTGACCCGGATGAGCGCGCCCTCGAGTTCGCGGATGTTGCTCTGGATCTTCGTCGCGATGAACTCGAGCACCTCGGGCGGCGGGTTCATGCCCTCCTGGGAGGCCTTCTTGCGCAGGATGGCGATGCGCGTCTCGAGGTCGGGCACCTGCACGTCGGTGATCAGGCCCCACTCGAATCGGGTGCGCAGCCGATCCTCCAGCGTGGACAGTTGCCGCGGCGGCCGGTCGGAGCTGATGACGATCTGCTTGTTCGCGTTGTGGAGCGTGTTGAACGTGTGGAAGAACTCTTCCTGCGTGCGCTCGGCCCGCTCCAGGAACTGGATGTCGTCGATCAGCAGCAGATCCTGGCTGCGGTAGCGGCCCTGGAAAGCCTGCATCTTGTCGTCGCGCAGCGAGTTGATGAAGTCGTTGGTGAACTCTTCGCTGGACACGTAGCGCACCTTGATGCCGGGGAACAGCCGCTGCGCGTAGTGCCCGATCGCGTGGAGCAGGTGTGTCTTGCCCAGCCCCGAGTCGCCGTAGACGAACAGCGGGTTGTACGCCTTGGCCGGTGCCTCGGCCACCGCGACCGCCGCCGCGTGGGTGAACCGGTTGCTCGACCCGATGACGAAGGTGTCGAACGTGTACTTCGGGTTCAGCCGAGCCTCGCGATCGCTCGGCCGGCTGGGCACCCGGTCGGCCAGCTGTGGCGTGCCGTTGCGCGAGGAAGGCGTCCACTCGTCGTAGCGGGTGCCGGGCAGGTCGTCGAGCGGTGGCGGCACGTCCAGGTGCGGATCGGGTGCCGGCTCGGGTTGCTCGTCGGTGTGCTGCACGGTGACCGCGACCCGGATCTCGCGGCCCAGCTCGTCCGAGAGCGCAGTGGCGATCAGCGGCCGGAGCCGGTTCTCCAGGTAGTCCTTGGCGAACTCGTTCGGCGCGGCCAGAAGCGCAGTGTCCTCCACCAGTCCGAGCGGTCGGGTCAGCCCGATCCAGGCGCGGTGGTGCGGACGGATGGTGTCGTCATCGAGACGGCCGATGGCACGTGCCCAGACGTCGCCGAGGTCGGTGCTGTCGTCCACTAGCCGAGTCCATTCCCCCACTGTCGCGATGGTCGTTCGCTATTCGTTGGCCGCTACAGACCATCTCATGCACGCTGGTACGCCGCACGCCGACCGGGGGCGGATCGACTCGACTCCACACGCTCAGTCCACAACGTCGTCCACAGACTGTGTATGGCAGACGCCGACAAGGGCTGCGAGATCCTCTCCCACGTTCGCAACGCCGTGCGCCACACGAGCGAGTGGCACGGGTGGAGAAACTAACAGCGCCTGTCGAGCCCTCACAACACCGCCCGGCGTGTCGTAGCGCTGCGCCACAACGTACGCACACTATGCTGAGCGATTCGCCACAAGTGCCCAGCACGAGCCACCGTACGCGGCCGTCCCGGCGGTAGGTCGCGGCCCCCGGGCGGCAGGGGGCGGTTTGACCCGGGGCGGTCACGGTCCGTACCGTAGATCGGTCCCAGGCTGTGGACGCCGCGCCGTGCTGCCCGCACGTGTCGACGCCAGTCTGGTCCCAAGTTCGTATCTTGCAGCAACGACCGTTATGGAGCTTCACCGTGAGCAAGCGGACCTTCCAGCCGAACAATCGCCGGCGTGCCAAGACGCACGGCTTCCGCTTGCGGATGCGCACCCGCGCCGGCCGGGCGATCATCGCTGCGCGTCGCCGCAAGGGCCGCGCCACCCTCTCCGCCTGACCTGATCGGTTCCGGTGTTGCCGCCCGCTTTTCGGATGCGGCGGTCTGACGATTTCACGTCGGTCGTCCGGGCCGGCGCGCGCTCGCGACGCGGCTGCGTCGTGGTGCACCTGTCCCGCGAGCTCAACGAGGGCGCTCCCCCGCAGGTCGGCCTGATCGTCGGCCGCTCGGTCGGCGGCAGCGTCGTGCGGCATCGGGTGGCCCGGCGGCTGCGCGGTGAGATGGCCGGCCGGCTGGCGGCCCTACCCGAAGGCAGCGGCGTCGTAGTCCGGGCCCTGCCCGATGCGGCGGAGGCCTCCTCGGTCCGGCTCGGCGCGGACCTGGACGCCGCGTTCGATCGGTTGCTGCGATGAGCCGGGGCAGCCGAATCGCGGTGCGCATGATCCGCGGTTGGCAGGTGTTCGTCAGCTCCTGGCGGCCGCCGTCGTGCCGGTACACGCCGTCTTGCAGCGCGTACGCGATCGAGGCGGTCGAGCGATTCGGCCTGGCCCGCGGGAGCTACCTGGCCGTCCGCCGGCTACTACGCTGCCACCCTTGGCACCGCGGTGGGCACGACCCGGTTCCGCCACTCGTTGGCGATTCGGCGCAGTCCACCCCGTCCGTTCCCGTGACCTCGTAGGAGACGCGTTCCGTGCTCGACTTCCTGTACACCGCAGTCTCCTGGGTGCTGCTGCGCTGGCATCAGTTGTTCACGGCCATAGGCCTGGACAAGGACAGTGGCCTGAACTGGGCGCTGTCGATCGTGTTCCTGGTGATCACGGCCCGGCTGCTGATGTTCCGCTTCTTCGTCAAGCAGGTGCATTACCAGCGGCATATGCAGGCGATGCAGCCGAAGATCCAGAAGCTGCGCGAGCAGTACAAGAACGACCGCCAGGGCATGCAGCGGGAAATGATGAAGCTGCAGCAAGAAGAGGGCTTCAACCCGCTCTCGGGCTGCCTGCCGATGCTGCTGCAGATCCCGATCTTCATCTCCCTGTTCCACGTGCTGCGCCACCTGGCGAACTCGGTCAACATCCCCGTGGACTCGGGAAACCCGAAGCTGACGCTGTACACGTTCACCGCGCAGGAGACCCACAGCGCGGCTACGGCGAAGCTGTTCGGCGCTCCGCTGGCCGCCTCGCTGCGCGACAGCGCGGAGAAGATCCAGCAGCTCGGCGGCGACATCACGTCGACGCGCGTGGTGACGGTGGTGCTCGTGCTGGTCAGCGCCGCCGCGACCTTCCTGACTCAGATCCTGGTCCGGCGCGGACAGGCAACCGTACCGGAGGGTACGGCGGCCACCGTGCAGAAGGTCATGCTGTACTTCATCCCGCTCAGCGTGCTCTTCTCCGGCCTGATCTTCCCGCTCGGCGTGCTGCTGTACTGGTTCACCAGCAACGTGTGGACGCTCGGCCAGCAGGCCTACATCAACAAGTTCCACCCGCACACCGAGCCCGAGAAGGAGCCCGTCGGCGAGCTCGGCAAGAAGCTCGCCCCGAGGCCGGGGCAGAAGCCGGTGCGCCCTGATCGCACGATCAACGTCAAGCCGGCCGAGGTCGTCGACGACAAGGTCTCGGACAACGGCAGCAGTAGCTCGACGCCACGCACGACGACACCGCGACCCGGTGCTCGACCCAACCGTGGCCCGAACCGGCCGGGCGGAAAACGCCCCAGCCAGGCCAAGAAGCGACGCTAGAACCGGAAAGGAAACGCCCGTGAGCGACATCGAGGTCTCCGCCGAGGTCGAGTCGTCCGAGTCCGTTATCGAGCCCGCGACGGAGCCGGTGACCGAGTCGGCGACGGACGGCGAGTTGCTGGTCCGCGAGGGGGACATCGCGGCCGACTACCTGGAGCGGTTCCTCGACATCATCGACTACGACGGCGACATCGACCTCGACGTCGAGAACGGCCGGGCGGTGGTCGCCATCATCGGCAGTGACCTGCAGCCGCTGGTCGGTCGCAACGGCGAGACGCTCGACGCGCTACAGGAGCTGACCCGGCTGGCCGTGCAGCAGCAGACCGGCGAGCGTAGCCGGCTCATGCTCGACGTGAGCGGGCACCGGCAGGCCCGGCGGGCCGAGCTGGGATCGCTGGCCGAGCGCACCGCTCGCCAGGTGCTCGAGTCGGGCGAGGCGGTGAAGCTCTCCCCCATGAACCCGTTCGAGCGCAAGGTGGTGCACGACGCCGTCTCGGCGATCGCCGGCGTGCGCAGCGAGTCCGAGGGTGAGGAGCCGCAGCGTCGCGTCGTCGTGCTCACCGAGCAGTGACGGCGGCAGCGCTGCGTCGACGCGGCGCGTGACGGTCGAGGCTGGGCTGCCGGCACCACCTGCGGCGGCTGAGCAGGTCTTCGGTCCCGGGCTGGATCTGGCGGTTCGCTACGGCGAGCTGCTGGCCTCGGCCGGGGTGGTGCGCGGGCTGATCGGCCCGCGGGAGGTACCCCGGCTCTGGGATCGGCACCTGCTCAACTGCGCCGTCCTCGCGGAGGCCGTTCCACCCGAGGTGACCGTGGTCGACGTGGGCAGTGGCGCGGGGCTGCCGGGGGTTCCTCTTGCCCTGGCTCGGCCGGATCTGCGGGTCGTGTTCCTTGAGCCGATGGAACGTCGCTGCGTCTTCCTCCGTGAGGTCGCGGACACGCTCGGGATAGCGGACCGGGTGTCCGTTCTGCGCGGCCGCGCGCCGGACGTCGGAAAGGGCTCGGACGGGCTACGGTGGGATATCGCCGTGGCTCGGGCAGTGGCGCCCCTGGAGCGGTTGGGCGGCATGCTGCTTCCGATTGTTCGATCCGGAGGTGTCATGCTTGCGATGCGGGGTTCGCGCGTGGACG
>Ga0081455_10004162_pt1 | contig 16329 bp, 8 predicted proteins | sample TabmetS3T2R1_FD_70207 | JGI IMG/M metagenome (GOLD analysis project Ga0081455, IMG submission 70207) | Tabebuia heterophylla rhizosphere microbial communities from the University of Puerto Rico - S3T2R1 | ecosystem: Host-associated > Plants > Roots > Rhizosphere ... | reverse complement strand
AAAAAAATTGGAGCCATAACTTATTCGTAACGCAACGCCTCCAGCGGATGAAGGGCGGACGCTCTCCGCGCCGGCCAAAAACAGGCAGCGATCGCGACGATTAATAACAATGTCGCTGCGCTCAGGTAAATTGCGGGATCAGTCGCGGAAACGCCGAACAAGACGCCCGAAAGAAATCGCGTCAGCACTAGTGCGCCACCGGCCCCTAAGAGTGTGCCAATGACAGCCAGAACCAACCCTTCGCGCAAGATCAGCTTGAGCACGTCCTTTGGTCCTGCACCTAGCGCCATGCGAATGCCAATCTCGGTGGTTCGCTGGTTTACGCCATAACTCATCACGCCGTACAAACCGACCGCGCTTAATGCGAGCGCAAGTAATGCAAACGTGCTAATCAATCCGAGATTGAACCGGCGGGTTGCAGTGGAATCGCGCAACTTTTCTTCAAGCGTCGCCACGTTTCCAAGCGGCAGATCGTTGTCGACGTTGCGCAGCTCGGCCTTGATCGCAGGAAGATACGAATTCGGTTCGCCCGCCGTTTTTACCGCGAAATCCATCGCACGCAGATACTCCAAATCGACACTCGGCCCCTGACTCATTTGCAACCATGGCTGATAAACTTCGGCGCGCGTGTGTCCCTCCAAGCCATAATGCCTAACGTGCCGTACAACGCCGACGATCTCGCGCCACGGCTCGCCTTCACCTTTGAAGCGCAACCGCCTTCCAAGGGCGGCTTGTACGTCGCCGCCGAAATGAATGCGGACAAACTCATCGTCCACCAAGACTACCGGCGGCGTATCGCGGGTGTCTCTTTCGGTCAACATCCGCCCAGCGAGAAGAGGAATGCCAAGCGTCTTGCAGAGATCTTCGTCTACAACGTACGTGAGCGACACTGGCCATTGCACTTCGTTGGTCGGTTCGGCCCGACCTTCGAGCCAATAACGCATGGGGTTATCGCGGCCTAACGGAATGCCGCTGGTAATTCCTACGCGAGCGACTCCGGGCAATTCGCTGATGCGTCGTCGCAATTCCCTGACCGCGCGGATCGACATCTCAGGGTTGTCATATTTCGAATCGGGCAAACGCAGACGAAACGTCTGCACATGCTTGGGGTCGAACCCAGGGTTAACGCTCGTTAGTCTCCAAAAGCTCTCCACCAGCAGTGAAGCGCTAATCAAGAGCATCAGCGCAAGGGTGAGCTGACTGACAATCAAAGTTTTGCGCACGCGCGCCAGTCCACCGCCGCTGCTCCGCCCGCCCGACTTCAACGCCGGCTCGACCTTCATGCGAGCGGCCTTCCACGCCGGCAACAACCCGAAAAGCACAGTCGCGACGAAGATTGTTGCCGCCGAAAAAATCAGCACCGGCACGTCGACGCCAATTTCGTCGATGCGCAAGATCACTCCGGCACCAATCGCTTTGAAAATCTCAACTGCCCAGATGGCGAGCAGTACGCCAAAAGCGCCACCGATCGACGCGATGAGCAGCGACTCGGTCATCAACAGACGAACGATCCGCCAGCGCGAGCTGCCGACCGCCAGTCGGACGGCGATCTCACGCTCGCGCGTCGAAGCGCGAGCAAGCGTTAGGTTCGCCACGTTCGCACACGCGATCAGCAGAACGAGAACGGCGCCGGCCGAGTTCACGAGTAACGCTTTACTGTCTTCGCCAACGAAATCGCGAAGCAGCGACCGAACTTCCACAGTCACACCCGTATTCGATACCGGATATTGCGCAGCCAGCCGCGCAGCGATTGTTTTCATCGCGATGTTAGCCTCGCGCTCGCTCACCCGGGCCCGCAATCGCGCGATCACCTGGCACGGATGCGAACCGCGGTCATGAATGACGCTTTCGTTCCCATAGGTTCCGACAAGCGGCAGAAATACATCGTTGTTCTCATTGCTCCGACCGTAGAAATCAAAGTTCGCCGGAAGAACGCCGACGACAGTCCAGCTCGCGCCGTTGAAATTGATCGCGCGCCCGATCACCGCTGGATCGGCATTGAAATATCGCCGCCATAGCGCATCGCTGATCACCATCACGCTCGGCGCGCCCACTTTGTCTTCGTCTTCGCTAAAGAAGCGACCGATCTGCGGCTGAATTCCCAACGTTGAAAAGAAGCTCGCGGTCACATAGCGGCCGAAAACTCGTTGGGGCTCACCATATCCAATGATAATACCGCCGGCGGGAATGCGCGCGCCGAGATCGACAAACACGCGCTGCTCGGCGCGCCAGTCGAGATAATCGGGATACGAGACCCACAAATCCGACTGCGATTTCGAAACGCAATTCACCACGACGAGGCGCTCGGCTTCCGGAAACGAGAACGATTTCAAGAGCACGCCGTTCACCGCGGTGAAGATCGAAGTGTTCGCGCCAACCCCGAGCGCGACTGTCATTATCGCCAGCAACGAGAACGCCGGATTTTTGATTAGCGCGCGGACGCTGTAGCGAAAGTCACTTAGAAACATATTGGCTTCTCTCGCACACTGCTGTCTTCAGAAACATGCTCACCAATTCGAGCACGTCGCGCTGGTCATCGGCAATTAGTATCCTGGTCACCGGCTATTTCTGAACCGCGTTTCCGGCGGTCTGTCAATCACGTGAGCGTAAAGGGACCGCTATTCTGTGCGTATCGCGGTGATTGGATCAACCCGGGTAGCACGAAGCGCTGGTAGCCAGCAGGCGATTAAAGCAACCATGGCCAATACAATGAAAGCCAGGCTTAAGGCCGGGCCGTCGAATCCGCCCACGCCGTAGAGCACACTTTGTAATCCGCGACCTGCTCCAATAACGCCGAACAATCCGACGATCAGCCCGGCAAGAACGAGCAGCATTCCCTGCAACAGAATGAGACGAAAGACATCCGCGCGTTGCGCACCGAGCGCGAGTCGAATGCCCATTTCGCGTGTGCGCTGAGTCACCGTCAACGCCATCACGCCATACAAGCCTACGCTGGCTAGCAGCAGCGCGATGCCGGCGAACGCAGTGAGAAGCGACATCATCATGCGCCGCGAGCCGAGACTTTTCGTTATATTACTTTCCATCGTCGAGATGTGGCCAAACGCCTGGTCAGGATCGAGCGCCTGGAGTTCGCGTTTGATTGCCGGGACGAGTGCAAGCGGGTTGCCAGATTTCACGCGTAGCAGCAGCATGTTGCCAGGGTTTGGCAACTGAGCGGCGGCAAAGGTCATTTGAGGCCAGTGATATAGCTCGACGTTATCTTCGCCGGGCGCTTCGTTTCGCGTGCGGGGAACCACGCCCACAATCGTCAGTGGAGGCGGATTTTTTTCGTCCGATCGATTGTCGTCGATCTGCTGCCCAATGGGATCTTTGCCGGGGAAATATTTTTGCGCAAGCGTTTCATCGATAATGACCGATCGCGGACGGCCCGCGCGATCATCCACGGTAAAGGCTCGCCCATGCACAAGCGGCATTCGCATTACTCGAAAATAATCGGGTGTAACGATGTTTATTTCGGCGGCCGGTTTTTCGCCGGGTGGATAAGGGGGCGTGCCGGTGAGATGGAAGGAACTATCCCATTCGTTGTCATCAAATGGAATGTTCAAACCGAGCGCAGCGGCTTCAACGTTGGGAAGGGCGCGAATTCTTTCGACAAGTTGATCATTGAAGTGTGCGACCTTTTCATCCGTGTCATAGCGCGCCCTTGGTAATAAAACGTCGGCCACGAGAATGTTTTCTGGATTGAATCCGAGCGGTGCACTTTGCGCGTTCCGAAAACTTTTCAAGGTCAATCCCGCACCGGCGAGCAGGAGCAGAGCCAGAGCGACTTGCGCAACGACCAGCCCCGACCGCATTCGCTGGCGTTGCAAACCATCGCTGGTTCCGCGAGCGCCTTCATGGAGAGAGAGTGTGAGCGAGGCAGAGCGCGAAACTCGCCACGCCGGCCAAACACCTACCAGCAGACCAGTCCCAATCGCCATTGCAGCAGTAAATGCCAGCACTTTGAAATCGAGACTTGCTTCCTGGAACCGAGTGGCATCAGACGGAGCAAAACTGGCCGAACCACCCGGCGCAATCGTCTTGATCGCATCCAATCCCCAAAGCGCGAGGAGAACACCCAACACCGCGCCGAGCACCGCCAGGATTGCGCTCTCGATGAACACCTGCTTGGCGAGTTGCCTCCGGCTTGCGCCAAGAGCGGCGCGCACAGCCAGCTCGTGTTCACGGCCCAGCGAGCGCGCGAGCTGTAAATTTGCCACATTGGCGCAGGCAATAAGAAGCACACAGCCGACCGCGGCAAGAAGCAAAGTGACACCATATTTGTAATCCTTCACCGCCGACTCGAGCAGGATCACCGCAGTAACACGACGTGCAGCATTGGAATCGGGATAGCGGCGTTCCAGCTCCGCCGCGATATTATTTAAATCGGCACTGCCCTGTGCGAGGGTCACATTCGGCTTGAGACGGCCGAGCACGGAGAATCCGGGATGATTTCCACGGTCCATGGAATCCTTGTCCGCGCGCAGATCGCCCAGCGTAATGTAAACCTGTGCTTTTCTCGGCAACTGAACGTTCGCCGGAAGGACGCCGACGATCTCGCGTTGCTCGCCATTAAGCACAATGGTTTGGCCGATAACGCCACGCGAGCCGCCGAAGCGGCTCTTCCATAATCCATCGGAAATCAGCGCGACCTTTTTGCAATGCGGCACGTCGTCTGATTCGCGAAAATCCCGCCCCAGCTCCGGCGAGACACCGAGAACAGAAAGAAAATTGTGACTCACGCGCGCTGAACCGACGCGCTCTGCTTCGCTATCACTGGTGACGCCGGACAGGTTCGCATCCCCGCGCCGGAAAAGAGCAAGGTCAGTGAACCCGCGTTGGTTGGCGCGCCAATCGAGATAATTAGGCAGGCTAACCGAACCGGAATCGAAGATCTTTGTGCGCTCGCGAACGAGGACGAGACGGTCTGATTGCGGATAAGGCAGGGGTCGCAGCAACACCGCATTAACTACGCTGAATATTGCCGTATTCGCGCCAATGGCGAGCGCCAGGGTTAGGATCGCGATCGCAGTGAAACCCGGCTGCTTTCGCAGCATGCGGAAGGCGTATCGAATATCCTGTTTCACACCGCTAGTATTAGTTAGGGCAAAGCAAAACTTCCGTGTCAGCTGTGCGAGACCATCTGAGTCTTTGCTGCTCGGCTGACAGTGTCTTGCTCAGGTCCAGCTGGCTGTATCCCAAGAGAGCTGTACGCAAACTCCCAGATCAACAACACAGCGCTGAGGATGAAAGCAACATAGAGAACTGTTTCAAGAACTCCACGGCCTTTCTCTTCTGAGCGAACTAACAGAGCGTAAGTAGATTCGAATTCATTGTTCAGTGTTTCGTGGTTCATGCATTTTGTTATGCAAGCGCCGTGCCACAAGGCAGGCTGTTATGTAAGCTGCTCATCCTCAAAATGATCCGACTTTGGCCTATTCGGCCGTTTCATGGCACGCGGTTCCGCGTTTGGGAAGCAACGGTTCCATTTTCGGGACGGTTGTGCGTTTTTTCCCGCTCCGCACTGATACGTGATGGTATCGCTTCAGAGCAGTTGAGTACGTCGATAACCGGGCAGCGAGTCCGAACGCTCAAGGCATCATCCAACAGAAGACCGGGATATTTGCGACCAACCAATTGGGTGAAGATCCACGGCGCGCAAATGTCGCTTTTGCTTTCGCTGCCGCAGTTGATCAAGCGCCAAATAAATCACCGGGGTTGTGTAAAGCGTGAGTATTTGGGAAACGATAAGACCTCCAACGATCGCAACACCGAGTGGCTTGCGCAGTTCGCTCCCGATACCCATCCCGATTGCAAGGGGCAACGCTCCAAACATTGCCGCCAGCGTGGTCATCATGATCGGACGGAACCGAACCAGGCACGCCTGATAAATCGATTGTTCGGGCGTGAGTCCCTCGTGCCGCTCGGCCTCGAGTGCGAAATCAACCATCATGATGGCATTCTTCTTCACGATTCCGATCAGCAGGATGATTCCGATGATCGACACGATGGACAATTCATCGCCCGTAACAAGCATCCCCAACAACGCCCCCAGCCCAGCCGACGGCAATGTCGAAAGAATGGTCAACGGATGAATGAGACTCTCATAGAGCATGCCCAGCACGATATAAACAGCGATCAGCGCGGTGAGAATCAACAGAGGTTCCGTCGCGAGAGAAGACTGAAAAACCTGCGCTGTGCCGGCAAAATTTCCTCGAATCGTTGAGGGCATCCCCAGTTCTCTCGCAGCGCGCTGAATGATCTGCGTCGCTTCACCTAACGAAACGCCGGGCGCAGTGTTAAACGAGATGGTGACACACGGGAACTGACCCTGGTGATTGACTGAAAGCGGCGTGTTATCCAGTTGGAAATGCGCAATCGTGCTGAGTGGCACCTGATTTCCGGACGGCGACTTGATATAAACCCTGTCCAGCGACCCTGGATCGACCTGGAATTTCGGATCGACCTCCAACACGACGTGATATTGGTTTTGCTGCGTGTAAATAATCGAAACCTGCCGCTGACCGAACGCACTGTAGAGCGTGCTGTCGACCGCTTGTGGTTGAATGCCAAGACGCGCCGCGGCATCGCGATCAATCATCACAGTCTCCTGCAATCCTCGAAATTGCTGGTTACTGGTAGGGTCTTTGATCTGCGGATATTCGCGCAACTTGCTTACCAGCTTGGGCGCCCAGGAATTCAGTTCGTCGATATTCTGGTCCGTAAGCGCGTACTGATAGAGCCCCTTCGATATTCGTCCGCCGACGCGAATGTCCTGATTGGGCGTAATAAAAAGCTGAGCACCTGGAATTTTCGCGAGCTTCTGCCGCAACCGGGCAATCACAATGCCAGCGTCATCCTTGCGCTCGTCCTTACCAAAGCCTTTTGGCTTGAGACTGATGAACATGCGCCCGTTGTTCAACGCCGCGCCGAACGCGCCACCGCCAAAGAATGAGCCTACTGCCTGTACGGCTGGATCGGCCATGACGATTTTCACGACTTGCTCCTGTTTCTCTTTCATCGCTTCAAACGAAATATCCTGCGCGGCTTCAGTCGTCCCGGACATTTGCCCTGTGTCCTGTTGCGGGAAAAACCCTTTTGGCACAATGAAGTAAAGATAGACGGTCGCGACGATTACAACAGCGGTTACGACCAGCATCATGTACTCGTGTTGAAGCACCCACTTCAGAGAACGCTCGTAAAATTTGTGCATCGCCTTGAAAGCACCTTCGCTAAGGCGATCGATCAATCCACGCTGGCGACCGTGATCTTCGGTTTTTAGAAATTGACCGCAGAGCATCGGCGTGAGTGTCAACGAGACGACCATCGAAACGAGAATCGCGACGCTCAGCGTCACTGCGAACTCATGAAACAAACGGCCGATCAATCCGCCCATGAAAAGGAGCGGAATGAACACGGCAATCAACGAAAGGCTGATCGAAATGACAGTAAATCCAATTTGCCGCGCGCCTTTTAATGCCGCCTGCAAGGGCGGTTCACCCTTCTCGATGAAGCGCACAATATTTTCTATCACCACAATGGCATCGTCGACCACGAAACCGGTCGAAACGGTCAATGCCATGAGTGACAGATTGTCGAGGCTGTAGCCGCAAAGCCACATCACACCAAACGTACCGGCTAGTGCCAGCGGCATCGTGATGCCGGAAATAAAGGTGGGCCAAAACCGGCGCAAAAACAGAAACATAACCATCACCACAAGTCCCATGGTGATGACGAGCGTCAGTTGCACGTCGCGCACAGAAGCACGGATGGTCGTCGTGCGATCGCTCATTACATCGAGATGCACGCTTGGCGGAAGCCAGGTGCGCAGCTGGGGAAGAATGGCGTGAATTTGATCGGTCGTGCGAACGACATTTGCGTCCGGTTGTTTGAAAATCACCAACAACACCGCGCGCTTATTGTTAAACAAGCCGGCTTGATCGCGATTCTCCTGGGCGTCGATCGCGGTGCCAACGTCCCGCAATGGCACTGCGGCCCCATTATGCTGGGCGACAATAATCGGAAGATATTGATCGGCATGCGCAAGTTGGTCGTTACTAGAAATAACGAAACGCTGCTCCTCGCCGTCGAAGGCTCCTTTTGGTGAAAGAACATTCGTCTGCGAGAGCGTGGTACGAATGTCTTCGAGACTCAAACCCATCGAAGCAAGCGCCACCGGATTCATTTGAATGCGAACGGCTGATTTCGCGCCACCGCCAATCACTACCTGGCTGACGCCTTCAACCTGGCTGATGCGCTGGCCAATGATTTGATCGGCCAGATTGTAAACTTCCGACAGCGGTTGTGCATCCGAAGTCATCGCCAACACCATGATCGGCGCATCAGAGGGATTGACTTTGCGATAAGACGGCGGCTGCGGAAGGCCGCTCGGCAATTCACCCGCTGTAGCGTTGATGGCGCTCTGCACATCCCGAGCTGCGCCGTTGATGTCGCGATTCAAATCGAACTGAATCGTAATGGACGAACCACCTAACGAACTAACCGAAGTGATTTCCGATACCCCAGCGATTTGTGCAAATCGGCGCTCCAGCGGTGCCGCAAGCGAGGACGCTGCAGTCTGGGGATCCACCCCGGGTTCTTGTACAGCCACCGAAATAGTGGGAAAATCTACCTTCGGCAGCGGTGCGACTGGCAAGAAGTAATACGCCACGGCTCCCAACAACAACACTCCAGCCGCCAACAGCGATGTCCCGACTGGTCGACGAATGAATGGCTCGGAAATGTTCATTGAAATTTTTGACGAGATCGACACGCTGCGCCAATCACGCCGCCCTCAACCTTGAATAGAAAACCCATCTCAAAATCCCAGCCGATGGTCTTCACCGTTTACTCCTGCGAATTGCGGTTCGGGTTCGAGCTCTGTTGTCGTTCCCAGGGGCAATTCGGTCTGCTCAATCTCACGACCGCGCCGCTCTTCGATCCAACGCCCAAACCGGTCAAGATAGAGGTAAATCACCGGTGTCGTGTAGAGCGTGAGAAATTGCGAGAGCAATAATCCGCCGACGATGGCGATGCCCATGGGCCGCCGCAGCTCGCTGCCAGTGCCAGATTCCAAAGCGAGTGGCAAAGCGCCGAGCAGCGCAGCAGCAGTCGTCATCATGATGGGGCGAAAGCGCAACAGGCATGCCTGATAAATCGATTCCTCCGGCGAGAGCCCTTCTCTGCGTTCCGCGTCCAGCGCGAAGTCGATCATCATGATCGCGTTTTTCTTTACGATTCCGATAAGCAGGATGATCCCGATGAGCGTAACCAAGGAGAAATCGATCCGACAAATGAGCAGCGCCAGGAGTGCACCGACGCCGGCGCTCGGCAGTGTGGAGAGAATTGTAACGGGATGGATATAACTCTCGTAGAGGACGCCGAGCACGATGTAGATCACGATCACGGCAGCCAAAATCAACAGCGGCTCGCTGGTGAGCGACGAACGAAATTCCGCGGCGGCGCCGGTAAAGGTCGTCGTAATTGTATCAGGCAATCCGATTTCGCGCTCCGCTTTTTGAATCGCCGGAATTGCATGGCTAAGCGAGCTGCCGCTGCGCAGATTGAACGAGATGGTCGCCGCGGGAAACTGTCCCTGGTGAGGGATCGACAATGGCGTATTGCTCACATGCATCGTGGCGAACGCGCTTAATGGAACCGGCTGGCCGCTGCTCGATTTCACATAAATTTTGTCGAGCAGATCCGGCGACTGCCGGAATTGCGGTTCTACCTCCAGAATCACGCGGAACTGGTTGAGCTGCGTAAAAATGATCGAGACCTGTCGCTGCCCGAATGCATCGTACAGGGTGTCGTCGATTGCTTGCGTGAGTACGTTCAACCGGGACGCTTTTTCCCGATCGACATCGACGTTCAACTGCAAGCCGTTCACCTGCTGATCGCTTGCGACGTCAGTGAGTTGCGGCAGTTGACCAAGTGTTTGCACAAGTTTCGGCGTCCACCTGGCGAGTTCAGTCGGGTCGGCATCCTGCAAAATGTATTGGAATTGCGTACGACTGGTGCGCGCGTCGATCTGCAGGTCCTGCGCTGCCTGCATGAACAGCGACACTCCCTCAATATTGCGTGTAGCGTTGCGCAGCCGCTCAATAATCCTCTCGGCATTCGCGCGTTGGTCGTGCGGTTTCAGGACAATGTAAAGTCGTGCCGTGTTTACGGTCGCGTTCAGCGTGCCGGCACCCACGGAAGCGGAGACACTCGCTACATCAGGATCTTTTCGGACAATGTCCGATACGGCGTGCACTCGCTGCATCATTGCCTTGAACGAAATGTTTTCGGCAGCGTCGGTTACGCCGATAATCACGCCGGTGTCTTGTTGAGGCAGAAGACCTTTGGGCACGATTATGTAAAGCAAAATGGTCGCGGCGAGCGTGACAACCGCGACGAGCAACACTAAGCGCTGATGCGCGAGCACCCAGCGCAACCCGTATTCGTACCAATTTCGAAAACGCGTCCAGTATTCCTCCGTTCTCTGGTAAAATTTGCTCTTGTGCTCACGTTCCGCCTCCGTTTCAACGCGTAAAAGCTTGGCGCACATCATCGGTGTAAGCGTCAAAGAAACGAACGCCGAGACACCTACGGCGACGCTCAAAGTGACTGCGAATTCACGAAATAATCGGCCGACGATCCCGGTCATGAACAGAAGCGGGATAAAAACGGCTACCAGCGAGACACTCAACGACACCACCGTGAATCCGATTTGCTTCGCGCCTTTGAGCGCGGCTTCCAATGGTCGGTCGCCCGCTTCGATGTAGCGCACGATGTTCTCGATCATCACGATCGCGTCATCAACGACAAACCCGGTCGAAATGGTGAGCGCCATTAACGAGAGATTGTCGAGACTGAATCCGGCGAGATACATGATGCCGAATGTGCCGATGAGCGAAAGCGGCAGGGCAACGCTGGTAATGACGGTGGTCCAGAGTTTTCGCAGAAACAGAAACATCACCATCACGACCAGTGCGATGGTAAGCAGCAGCGTGAATTGCACATCACGCACCGACGCACGAATGGTTTCAGTACGATCAGCCAGGATATCGACGTGCACGGATGGCGGCAGCGTGTTGGTCAGCCGCGGGAGCAACTGTTTAACGCGCTCGACGGTTTGAATGATGTTCGCGCCGGGCTGACGCTGAATGTCGAGCAGAACGGCCGGCTTTTCGCCGCTCTTCGTACCGACCCAGGCCGCAAGCTGATCGTTCTCTACGCCGTCGATGATCGTGGCTACGTCACCGAGGCGAATCGGAGCACCGTTTTTATAAGCGACAATGATCGGCTTGTAAGCCTCAGCGGAGAAAATCTGATCGTTCGATCCAATGGTGAACGATTGTCGAGGTCCTTCGAAGCTTCCTTTTGGCGCGTTTACATTCGCCTGACCAAGAATTGTGCGCACATCTTCCAGGCTCAGTCCGAGCGCTGAAATCGCTGCGGGATTGACCTGCACCCGCACGGCTGGCTTTTGGTTGCCTTGAATGGTGACAAGACCGACTCCGGTGACTTCGCTCAGTTTTTGCGCGAGCAGTGTGTCGGCAAAATCATTTACCCGATCCAGCGGTAAACTGTCCGACGTGATCGCAAGTGTGAGAATCGGCGTGTCGGCTGGATTTACCTTGTTGTATTTGGGCGGATTCGGGAGGTCCTTCGGCAGGAAACCGCCCGCGACATTGATCGCTGCCTGTACATCCTGCGCAGCAACGTCGATCGGCCGGTCGAGAACAAACTGCAAAGTAATCGTCGATACGCCAAAGGAACTGGTCGAATTCATCGACGACAGTCCCGCGATCTGGCCGAACTGGCGCTCGAGCGGCGTCGTGATTGCCGAGACCATCACATCGGCGCTCGCACCGGGATAATAGGTCGTAACTTCGATCGTGGGAAAATCGACCGTCGGCAACGCCGAGATCGGCAGCAATTTATAACCCAGCACTCCCAGCAAAATCACGCCGCCCATCAGCAACGAAGTCGCCACGGGGCGGCGAATGAACGGTTCGGAAATGTTCACGGTTTTCTTGCACTCGCCGTAGCATGCGTAGGTCGTCCCAGCTGTGGAGATCGCTTTTGCTGTGATGGCTGCGGTGTCGTCAGCTCCACATGTGCACCAGGTTGTAATTTATATTGTCCATCGACCACGACTTGCTCTCCCGGTTCTAATCCTTCATCCACCAGCGCAAGATTTCCTTCCGTTTGCGCAACCTTGATCGGTCGCATTTCCACAGTTTTATCGGGCTTAATCAGGTAAGCGTAGGTTCCCTGCGGCCCGCGTTGCACTACGCTCGAAGGAATAACGGTCGCATCCTTTCGTGTGGTCAAAACCAATCGGGCGTTGACGAATTTTCCAGGCCAAAGTTTCAGTTCATTATTTGGAAACGTGGCCTTGAGTTTCACCGTGCCGGTCGTCGGATCGATTTCGTTGTCCACGACAGCAAGCGTGCCTTCGTCGAGCGTACTGGTGTTTCCCCGATCGAGGGCAAGAACCTTTAGTCCACCCTTCGCCCCGCCCTGGTTCAAAACTTCCTGCAAATTTTGTTCGGGTAAGGTGAAAACAACCGAGATCGGATGCAGTTGCGTGATGACGACGATGCCTGTCTGATCGCTTGCGTGAACGATATTGCCGACATCGACGAGTCGTACGCCAGTGCGTCCGTCAATTGCTGATTTGACCTGCGTATAATCGAGTTGCGTACGGGCGTTCTCGATCGCGGCCTGATCCGCTTGCACCGCCGCCTGGAGCGAATCGGTTGAGTATTTCGATGCGTCGAAATCCTGCTGAGCGATTACTTTCTTTTTTAGTAGATCGCTGTTGCGCTCAAGGACGACTTTGGCATTCGCCAATTGCGCTTCATCCTGCGCTTTTTTTGCAATCGCCTGATCGAGCGCTGCTTGAAAGGGCCGCGGATCGACAACGCCAAGCAGATCGCCAGCTTTCACATCCTGGCCTTCAGAAAACAACACCTGCTGCAACTGGCCGTCCACGCGGGTGTGAACAGTAACCGTATTGAATGCCTGCACAGTTCCCAAACCATCAAGGTAGATCGGCATATCTCTTTGCTCGACCTTGCCCGCGACCACGGGCACTACACCGCCCGCTCCAACTCCTCCACGTCTGCCAGAGGTCCTTGATGTTCCGGTCGACCCGGACGGATCAGATGAAGCGCGTTGATGAAAGCTCCACCACGCGATCAAGAGCACCAGAGCGCCGACGGTTCCAAGAATAAATCGCTTAGACATTTTTTACATATCTCATCTGCATCTCCGCACAGGACGGATTCGTCCCGCCGTACGGCGGGCGAACCGGAACGCTCATGATTTGTGACCTCCAAAAGAATCGTTTGGTTACAAAGAATGTATCGGATGCGGTTCGAGAGCCGCCCGGGTTAGGCCAGGCGGATTCCTACAAATCTCGCACTGCCGGAAGCAAGTTCCGGGCGAATTACCCTAGCGCACCAAACGCAAGCCCCAGCCCGTAGGTGACGACAGCGACGATGATGCCGATCCAGGTCATTTCCAGACCGGATGCCCACCAGGAACGAATGGTGATGAGCGATTTCAATGCGCCCACCAGAAAGTGCGCGACCAAACTGATACCGAAGGAAATAATGACGGCCGTCATTCCACCCGAAAAAAAGAACGGAATGATGGGAACAAAAGCCCCGATCGCGGTAGAAATCGCGGCTGAGATCGCAGCAGTCCATTGATTTGGAAACCGATGCTCCGACAAACCAAGCTCGCTCTGCGCCATCGCCTGCACAAATTGTTCTGGTTGTTGCGCGAGACGTTCTGCCATTCTCTGCGATTCTTCCGGAGTGAACCCTTGTAATTGATAGAAGAGCGACATCTCTTCGATTTCTTCCTCCGGATTTTCTTCCACTTCCGCTCGCTCGCGCGAAATCTCGGCTTCATAGACTTCCGCCTCACTTTTTGCTGCCAAGTAAGCACCGGCACCCATGGAGAGGGTCGATGCAAGCATGCCGGCAAGCCCTGAAATTAGAATGTAATGCTGCTGATTGTTTGTGGCGCCCGCTACGCCCGAAACAATTCCAAAGACCGCGCCCAACCCATCGTTTGCGCCGTAAATCGCGTCGGCGACCCAGCTGCCGCCGCGACCATGCCAGCGTTCGCGCTTCAGAATCTTGTCTAACGCAGTGCGTGGGCTGACAGGCGGGGCCATGGCACTAAGAGCGCGCGCGTGCGCCTTTTCCTCGAGCGCGCTTTTCCGCAGAAAATCCTGCACGTCTTGTTCGCCGGCAAAAGCGCGCTCCGCCTGCGCATGAAATTCGGCCTCCTGACGCTCTTCTGTTGCTTCCATCCGGCGAATAGCGACTTCGGCTCCAGCAATCTTGTTCCACCATCGGCTTAGCCGCCGCCCGATCGTATCCTTCAGAACCGGCGGTTCTTCGCCCAAATCGCACAGTTTTTTCTCCCAGCGTTGCGCATGTCGTTCTTCTGCCTCCGCCATTCGCAAAAGAACGCCTCTCCGTTTGTCGTCGGTCTCGCGCTCGGCCAGGTCGCGATATGTCTGCGCGGTCTCCACTTCGGCCTGCCAGTTACGTCTAACAACTTCGATGGTTTGGCGCCGATTTTTCGAATCATGAAGCGGAGTTTCGCTGTTCATTTCCGTGCTTAATCTGCCGGTTCGATTGCTGACCCAATTGAGGGCTCCGCTCTTGCTCTCAGTTGTTGCATGGTAATCACAATCGCGACTGAACCGATAATCAGCGCGGCAGCAATTAGAACGCGAATACTCAATTTTTCTCCAGCAAAACCGGCGCCTAACAAGACCGCCACAATCGGATTTACATACGCATAAGTCGCAACCTTCGCCGGGTCACAATGACGAAGCAGCCAAATGTATGCTGTGTACCCAACCACGGCTCCAATAATTATCAGATAGATGAAGGAAGCGAGCGACAACATCGAGACTGCGTGCAGGTGAAAACTTCGAAGCTCGCCCGTGAGAAGACCAGCGAGCAAAAGCAGCAGTCCGCCGCAGAGCATTTGTTGGGCCGCCGTCAAAAAGGGGGAAGCTGCATGCTTCGCGCTGCGCGAATAAAGCGACCCTGCCGACCAGATGAAGGAGGAAACGAGAAGGATTGACATTCCGATCGCAGGATGTCGTCCGCTGTTTGAAGAAAAACGAAGAGCTGGCCCAAGCAAAAAGCCAACCCCGGCAAAACCGCCAATCAGACCAAGCCAGACAATCGGTGCCGGTCTGGGGGCAGTTCCTGTCGCCCAACCGAGAATAACAATGTAAATCGGGACAATCGCTACAATCAGAGCTGCCAAGCCCGAATCAATATATTGCTCCGCAATCGTGACGCCGCCATTGCCCGCGAGTAGAAGACAAGCACCGACGATCAGCGATACGCGCCAGTTCGCCCAGCTCGCCTTATACGCGCCTTGCGACCAGGCGATGGCGAACATGATCACTCCTGCCAGCAGGAAACGCGACCCGGCCATGAGAAATGGCGGTATGCTTTCGATGGCGAAGCGGATGCCAAGATAAGTCGAACCCCAAACCAAATAGAGCGCTGCGAAGGCAATGAGGATTCGAATTTTTGTAGGCGCAGCCATGAAGCAATGACAATCTCGCATTCACGAATTGGAGCAAACCGACAGCGATTCGAAATCTTCCAGCCAAAATGAGTATCGAGGCGTTATGTGCCAACGCCATTGAGCATTAGGCCAGCGCTCACCGCGGCGAGCGCCGCTACAACGTGACGTGCGCTTATGCGCCGCGTTTGGAAAACAATCGATACAGCAGCAACAAGATCACGGCGCCGACGACTGACATGATCCAGCCGGCGGTGTAATTCTCACCTGCAAAAACGCGACCAATCCAGGTGCCAACAAACGAACCGGCTATACCGAGCAGAATCGTGACGATGAAGCCACCGGGATCTTTTCCTGGCATCAGCAGTTTCGCAATGGCCCCGACGACCAAACCGATAATGATGGTCCAAAGAATATGCATAATGAAGCAGGTTGTATCGCGTTGACTTGAAGTCAGCAAGAAAATACATCCAGGAAACAACTTACAATTGAATCACCTGCGCCGAGTGGATGTCTTCGCTTGCACAGAGTTTAGTCAACAACTCTTCATTCGGCGCAGCGTCGAGATTTAACACGGTGAGCGCCGTACCGCCGGCCTGATTTCGGCTGAGCGACATCGTTGCAATGTTTACCCCATGATCGCCAAGCAACGTCCCAATTCGTCCAACCATTCCAGGGCGATCGGTATTTTCCAATACCAACACGACGCCGTGCGGTCGCGCTTCTACCGGACGGCTGTTAATGTTTACAATTCTGGGAGTGGCC
>Ga0081455_10004161_pt1 | contig 16329 bp, 15 predicted proteins | sample TabmetS3T2R1_FD_70207 | JGI IMG/M metagenome (GOLD analysis project Ga0081455, IMG submission 70207) | Tabebuia heterophylla rhizosphere microbial communities from the University of Puerto Rico - S3T2R1 | ecosystem: Host-associated > Plants > Roots > Rhizosphere ... | reverse complement strand
CGGCGGACGAAAGCGAGCCCGGCGGCGAGGCACCGGGCTCGCGCTCACTGGCGATCGCTCAGACGGTGTCGTCCATGACGACCTCGTACGTGTCGACCGACACGCGGCGGCCGCGGACGTCCTCCGGGATCTCGTCGCCCATCGCTTCGAAGCGCTGCTCGGCGCCCTGCATCGCGTCGCGGCTGTCGAAGAAGGTCACGAACAGGCGCTTGTCGCCCTGGAGCACCATTGCGCGCGAGACGCCGTCGGGCAGCGCGTCGCCGCCGGCCATTCGCTCTTCGGCCATCCGCCGCAACTCGTCGACATTGCCGCCCTCGAACGTCGCGATTCGTGCGAACACACTTGCCTCCTCGGGTTGGGACCGTCCACCAGAATGCGCCCTTCCAGGCCCTCGGTCAACCAGGCTGGTTCGCGGACTACGCCGGCGCCGGCATGTCGCGCACGAGATCGCGGCCAAGCCGCTCGACAAGCTGCTGGAGCTCGGGATGGTCGGTCGGCTCGAGTCCGTCGAGAAGCTCACGGAGGCCGGAGCGACGGGCTTCCAGGAGCCGCTCGTAGCCTGCCGCTCCAACGGGCGTGAGGACGATCGAGCCGCGGTCCTCTGCCTCGGCATACCCGTTGCGGCACAGCGCGTCGAGCGGACCGTCGAGCTCGGCGCCGTCGATCCCGAGCTTCGCCCCCAGCTCGGCGAGGCTGGGCGCTGAGCTGACCAGTTCCGCCGGGTACTCGCCGCCGGGCGGCGTCGTCGTCAGCCCGTAGCTGCGGTGGTGCCGCTCGTCCCAAACCATGAAACAGGGCAGGTGGCGGTCCTCGGGGTCGAGCGCCCGCTCGATCAGCGAGATGTAATAGGAGTCGTCGCAGAAGCGGCGCCCGCCGGCGTCGACGATGACGCAGCCGGGGAGCGCGTACTCGGGGCCGTAGGTGAAGCCGGGCTCGTTGTCGGCGGGCCAGCCGGGCAGCATCGGCACGCGGGTGCCGGGGATGCGGGCGATGTCGGCACCGGCGGCGCGGGCCAACTCGATCCCGTCGCCGCGCAGGCTGCGCGGAGCGACGCTGCCGTAGTTCTCGGCCTCGATCCCGAGCAGGTCCTCGACCAGCGGCAGGCTCCAGTCGAAGGAGCTGGTCGCGAGGACGACCGGGCCGTGCTCGACGACCGGGCCGTCCGCCCCCTCGGCGACGGTGCCGATCACCGCGCCGTCGTCGTCGCGCAGCAGCTCGACGACCCGCTGCGCGGTGCGGATCTCGACCAGCTCCTCGGCCAGCGCCGCCCGCAGGAACCAGGCGACGACGCCGGTGCCGAAGGTGAGCGGGTCGCTCTCGTCGTGGGTCTGCTCGAGCATCGCCGCCCGCCGGCCGACCTCGGCGATCCGGTCATAGGCGACGCCGACCGGGAAGTGCGGGCTGCGCCGCAGCCGGCCCTGCCATTCGCCGAGCTCGCGACCGTCGATCGGCCGGTTGGTCAGGTAGCGGCCGACACCGAGCGCCCCATCGGCCTCGGAGTGGTAGTCGGTGAGGCCCGGAATCACCATCCAGCCGATCGCCCCGGCGTCTTCCCAGTACCGGGCGGCGGCGGGAGCGGTGCTCAGCCAGCGGCGCATCGCCGCCTCGTCGAGCAGCTCGGGTTCCTTCGCAGCGATCCCCCGGACGTAGGCCTCGACCCGCTCGAGGTCGTCGTCGATCCCGGCCGCCGCGGCGACGTGGTTGGCGCCGATCCAGACCTGGCCGCCGGAGTAGGCGGCGGCGCCACCGACCATCTCGTCGGCCTCGAGGACGATTGCCCGGCGGCCGTTGCGAGCGGTGCCGATCGCGGTTGCGAGACCGGAGAGGCCGGCGCCGACGACGATCACCGGACCGCCGGCACCGCTCACGGCAGCGGCCACTGGATGTGCTTGACCTCGAAGAATTCGCGGAAACCCTCGTCGCCCGACTCGCGACCGACGCCGCTGCGGCCGAAGCCACCCCACGGCGCCTCGGGCCGGATCCGGCCGCCGCCGTTGATCGTCACGTTGCCCGAGCGGATCCGGCGGGCGACGTCGAGCGCCGCGGCGGTCGGCCCGAAGACGTTGGCGTTGAGCCCGTATTGCGAGTCGTTGGCGATCGCGATCGCCTCCTCGACGTCGTCGTAGGGCAAGAGCGCCCCGACCGGGCCGAAGAACTCCTCCTGGCAGAGCTCGCTCTCGTTGCCGAGGCCGGCGAGGAGCAGCGGCCGCATGAAGGCGCCGTCGGGAAACTCGGCGGGGGGCTCACCGCCACCGGCGACGACCTCGGCGCCGTCGGCGAGGGCGCGGTCGACGAATCGTTGGACCGCGGCGAGGTGCGCCGCGTCGACCAGCGGCCCGACGATCGTCGCCGGGTCGCGCGGGTCGCCGACCGCGACCCCGTCGAGGTAGCGGGCGGTGGCGGCGCGGAACTCCTCGTAGGAGTCGCGGTGGACCAGCGTCCGCGAGGTGGCGCCGCAACGCTGGCCGGCGTTGGTGATCAGCCGCAGCATGCTCGGCTCGACCGCGGCGGCGACGTCGGTCCCCGGCAGGAGGATGTTGGGCGATTTGCCGCCCAGCTCGAGGATCACCTTCTTCAGCCCGGTGGCGGCCTGCTCCATGATCCGCTCGCCGACCGCGGCCGAGCCGGTGAAAGTGACGAGGTCGACGTCGGGGCTGCTGGTCAGCCGCTGCCCGACCTCAGCCTCGCCGAGCACCAGGTTGACGACGCCGGGCGGCAGCTCGAGCCGCTCGATCAGGCTCCACAGCGCCAGGGTCGAGAGCGTCGCCCGCGGCGAGGGCTGGAGGACCACCGTGCAGCCGGCGGCGATCGCGGCGCCGAGCTTGAAGGCGACCAGCGAGTAGGGGAAGTTGTAGGCGGTGATCGCAGCGACCACTCCCGCCGGCTCGCGGACCAGCATCCCGTGGCTGACCAGCCCCGGGTGGGTGCCGCCGCTCGGCGCGTCGACCGTCATCCCGCGCTCGTACCAGCCGTCCGGGCCGACCCGGGCGGCGTCGGCGAACCAGCGGAAGTTGAACAGCGCCCCTTCCAGCTGCAGCGGCTTCGCCAGCGATACCGGCGAGCCGACGTCGGCTCCGACCACCTCGACCAGGGCCGGCATGTGCTCTTCGATCGAGTCGGCGAGGCGGTGCAGGATCGCGCCGCGCTCGGCGCCGCCGAAGCTGCGCCAAGGGCCGTCGTCGAAAGCGCTGCGGGCGGCGGCAATCGCCCGGTCGACCTGGGCCTCGGTGGCGTTGGTCCAGGAGCCGAGCTCGGTTCCCGAGGTGGGGTTGAGCTTCGAACGCAGCTCCCCCTCCCCGCCCTCACGGCGGCCGTCGATGAAGCAGCGGCTGTTCTCGATCAGGGCCTCCGCGTCCTCGCCCAGCCGATAGATGCTCTCCGCCGTCGCCAAACCTGTGTAATCATAGCAAGGAACTACTGAGGAGGGTTCAGTTTTGTCTGACGTGACGAGCACCGAGCAGACGATCGCCGCGCTCGAGCGGCGCCTGCGGCGGCTCGAGGACCGCGAGGAGATCCGCGCCCTCGTCGCCCGCTACAACTGGGTGATGGACGACCGGGACCTGCCCGGCATCCGCGACCTCTTCAGCGAGGACGTTAGGGTCAGCTCAAGCGACGGCGCCCTCGACTCGCAGGGCCGCGACGAGGTGGTGAGGATGTTCCAGGGCCGCTTCGAGGTGCTCGGCCCGAGCCTCCACTGGGCCCACGACCACCGGATCTGGTTCGAGGACGACGATGATGCCGCCCGCGGCCTGGTCAGCCTCCACGCCGAGATGACCCGCTTCGGCGTCGCCGCGATCTCGGCGATCCGCTACGAGGACGGCTACCGCCGCGGCGATGACGGCAACTGGCGCTTCTCCTCCCGCCGCCTCTCCTTCTTCTACTTCATGGATCCGCGCGAGTACGCAGAGGTACTCGAGGGGCCGCTGCGGGTGCGTTCGTCGGACGAGCGCGCTGCCGGTGGGTTTCCGGAGACGCTGGAGACGTGGGGGCGGTACTACGAGGAGTTCCCGCGGCCCTAGGTCCGCGAGGGGGATCGCCGGGGTGTCTCCCCCGGACGGAAAAATTTCCTCCGAAAATTTTTCCTGGAGTGTCCGGGGGAGACACCCCGACACTCCCCGCACTCGCGAATCGAGCACCCACAAACGCCCAAGGGACGGAGTCCCCACCCCTTTGTTAGAGCTTCGAGCGAGCGCCGGTGACTCGAAACGCGCGCCGCTCTGACCGCGAGATCGTTGAGGTTGCCGAATGGCCCGGTATCCGGGTCAAAAGGCAACCTCGATGAGTTGGGGGAGGCTCGGTGGGGCCGAAGACTCGGCGTGCGCTTCGCACTGCCGCCTGCGCCTCAAGGAGAAGAAGCTCCAAGACAAGTGCGGGGGTCTGAACCCTGGGCCTTGGTGGCGTTGGCGGGGATCGGGGGTCCCTCCCCGGACACTGAAGAAACAAGCCCGAAGGGATTGTGTTTCGTCCGGGGAGGGACCACCGAGCACCGCCCTCGAATCCCCCCGACGTCCCTCGAACTCACGCCACCGGCACCAACCGCGCCGACTCCGTGTCCAACGCACTCCAGTCGTCATGACGGCCGTAGTGGTACGGCAGGAAGACGTCAGCAGGAGTCGTCGCGACCGACTCGCACTTGCCGATCAGGTCGCACTCGAGGTAGGTCGCTTTGGTCACCGAGCGGACCGGGATCTCGTCCAAGGGGTCGTGGACGGTGCCGCGGAGGACCACCGAGCCGGCGCCTTCGAGCGAGGCGGTGGCGTGGACGTCGAACTTGGCCCGGGTGAGGATCGCGTCCTCCTCGAGGCCGTGACCGTCGGCGGCGGGGCGGGCCTTGAAGTTGAAGTTGTAGCCCTCGGCGTCGAAGGGGCCGGTGTCGTTGCTCATCTCGCCCTGCAGCTCGATGATCCGGACGCCGCCGCGGTCGACCCAGCCGCGGAAGGCGTCGCCGCGGCGCAGCAGGGCCGAGTCGGCGATCTTCTTCGGCTCGCCGAAGAGGTCGCGGCCGTAGATCGTCGGCACGTCGTTGTCCATGAACATCGCCAGCACGTACTCGCCGTCGATCCCGTCGTGGCGGGCGGAAACGTAGATCGAGCCGCCGTAGAAGTCGCCGACGCAGTTGGACTGCCAGCGGCCGACCATCGCGCGGACGTTGGGCGCGTCGGCGGGCTCGAGCGGCGGCGGCAGCACCTCGGCGACCACGCTCTCGTCGGTGGTGAACTCCACCGAGAGCATCTGGCCCCCTACGAATCGCGGGAAGCTGAGGGCATGCTCGATGCGGGCGATCTCCTCGGAGCTCTTGACGAATCCCATTTCTCTTCCTCCTCGTGCGGCGCGGTCGAGATGACGGTATTCGGCCCCGAATCAGTGGTGTAGGAGAGATCGAGGATCTCTTGGTGGAGATCCAAACCGCGTTTCTCCCAGGCCGTGCGCCAGTCGTTGATGTGCCGGCGCATCACCGCCGCGGCGGTATCGGGATCGCGGACTTCGATCTCCTCGACGATGCGGCGGTGGTACTTGGTCGCGTATTCGGCCATCTCCTGGGTGTCCATGAAGCGGTAGAGCGCCGGGATCAGCACCTGCGAGACCGGCTCGCGGGCGATGATCAGCGCCGGGTTGGCCGAGATCTCGGCCAACATGGCGTGGAATTCGACATCGAGGCGACTCCACTCGGCGAGGTGGCCGAGGTGTTCCTCCTGCGCCGCCAGCGCCTGGTTCAGCTCCTTGATGTCGCTGCGGTCGGCGCGGATCGCGGCGAACCGGGTCAGCTCGGGGTCGAGCACCATCATCGCCTCGTGCAGGTGGTGGAAGGTGACGTTGTGCTGGCGCAGCGCCCGCCGCAGCTCGCGGAACCCGGGGTCTTCGCTGCGGTCGGCGACGACCATGATCCGCGGGCTCGCCCGTTCGACCAGGCCGCCCTGTTCGAGGATCCGCAGCGCCTCGCGCACGGTCGAGCGGCTGACCCCGGCCTGCTCGGCGAGGGCGCTCTCGGAGGGGAGGCGGTCACCGACCCGCAGATCGCCTGAGGTGATCCGCTCGCGCAGCAGCGCCGCCAGCTGCTCGTACGCCCTGGCGATCTTTATCGGTTGAACCAGGCTGGGCCGAGTGCTCATCGAATTTCGTGCGGCAGCGGCATTGGAAAAGCCTATCCCGCGGTCCCGCGGCCTTCTGGAGCGGCTGCGGGGCGTTTGGAGATTGGCAAGAACGGCGCCGCCGGCGCGTTGCGCCGGGGCGCGGGCTTGGATCGATTTGTGCGCATTGTCGCTAACTAAATGTCAGAGTGTCCGATTGTCTTAGGCGTAAAATTCGATTTGACGCCAGCATCCTCGGACTGTAGGGTCGATAGTCAGACGATAATGGAGCTGGCGCGTGAGGGAGCGTCGGCGCGGCTCGTCCGGGGAAGAGGGAGCAGCAGCAGTGATCACCGGGGTGGTCTTGCCGGAACTGGGGCACAGCAGGTGAGCGGCGCCGCGCTCGTCGTCGGCGGCTCCTCTGGGATCGGCCGCTCCTGCGTCGAAGCGCTCGCCGCCGCCGGCTGGTCGACCGTCGTCGCCGATCTCCAGCCGGCTCCCGGCGAAGAGGCGATCGCCCTCGACGTCCGCGACCGCGAAGCGGTCTTCGCCGCAGTCGGTGAGGTGGCCGCCGCCGAGGAAGGGCTCGGCGCCGTCGTCTACGCCGCCGGCACCGCCCGGGTCAAACCACTTCTCGAAGTCGAGGAGCGCGAGTGGGAGCTCGTCCTCGGGGTCAACCTGACGGGGGCGTTTCACGTCCTCCAGGCCGCCGCCCCCCACATCCCCGAGGGCGGCTCCTACACCGCGATCTCCTCGATCGACTCGCAGTCGCCGGTCGACGGCCTCGCCCCCTACTGCGCCTCGAAGGCCGGCATCGAGGCGCTGGTCCGCTCGGCCGCGCTCGAGCTCGGACCGGCCGGCGTTCGCTGCAACGCGGTCCTGCCGGGCCTGGTGCGGACGCCGCTGATGGCGCCGCAGCTCGAGCGCCCCGGGGTCGAAGAGGCCTTCATCGCCCAGACGCCGCTGCGCGGCATCGCCGCCGGCGCTGAGGTCGCCGACGTCGTCGCCTTCCTCGCCTCACCGGCCGCGCGCTGGATCACCGGCGCCTCGATCCCGGTCGACGGCGGCATGTCGCTGACCGAGCACCCGAAGCTTCGCTAACAAGAAAGGACCCCCCGAAGAATGGCTACCGAGCAACAGTCCCGACCGGCCGGCATCAGCGTCGAGCGGGCCGAGCAGCTGCTGAAGGAATTCGTCGCGATCCCCAGCGTCAACGGCGACCAGACCACCGCCCACCTGTGGATGACCCAGCAGCTGGAAGAGATCGGGATGAGCGTCGAGCACTACCCCGTCGAGGGCAAGCCGAACCCGCTGGTGCTCGGAGTGCTCGAGGGCGAGGGCGACGGTCCCGGCGTCCTCTTCGACGCCCACTTCGACACCGTCCACGCGGTCCCCGAGGACTGGTCCCACAACCCCTGGGACCCGCACGTCGAGGACGGTGTGCTCTACGGCCGCGGCGCGGTCGACTCGAAGGGGACGGTGGTCTCGATGCTGATGGCGGCCAAGGCGGTCGCCAGCTCGGGTCAGCGGCTGAGCGGGCCGCTCTACCTGATGTCGGACTCCGACGGCGAGGACGGCTTCCGCGGCGCCGCGCTGATGCGTGACATCGGCATCATCGACCGGCTCGGCACGGTCTGGTCGGCGGAGGCGACCGGCAACAGCCGGGTCGAGATCGCCTACCCCGGCATCTCGACCTGGAAAATCACCGCGATCGGCCGCACCGCCCATCCGACCGAGCCGGAGCAGGGGATCAACGCGGTGACGAAGATGGCGAAGCTGGTGACCGCGGTCGCCGAGGGCCGGCTCGAGCTGCCGCGCGGCAACTCGAAATGGTTCGAGCCGCGGGTCACGACCAACGCGATCCGCACCCGCCCCGGCGGCGGCTGGGCGATCCCGGCCCGCTGCGACGCGGTGCTCTCGATCCTCTCGCCGGCCGGCGCCTCGCTGGGCGAGGTCCGGGCGGCGATCGACGTCTTCCTCCGCCAGCTCGAGGGGGAGGACGGCGAGGTCCGCTTCGAGCGCAAAATCCTGCCGATGGGAGCCGGGCGGCTGTGGCTGCACCCCGGCGAGTCCGACCCCGAGAGCGCCGGCGTCAAGGCACTCGAATCGGCGATCCGCGCCGCCGGCCGCGAGCCCAAGGTGGGCAAGTTCAACGGCGGCTGGGTCGACGCGGTGGAGATGATGCACCCGGGCGAGGGCGACTACGACGTTCCCGCCACGATCACCTTCGGCCCCGGCGACTTCGAGCTCGCCCACGCGGTCGACGAGCACATACCCCTGGCCGAAGTCGCCGAGGCGGCGGAGATCTACGCCGCCGCGACCCTGGACCTGCTCAGCTGAGAGGAGAGAGAGCGATGTCCGATAGTCATATGCGCCGCGCCTTCAAGGCGCTGTCCGAGCTCACCCCCGCCGCCGCCGGGGTGACCAGCATCGACGAGCTGCTGCGGCTGGTCGCCGACCGCACCACGGCGCTGGTCGGGGTCGAGCGCTGCTCGGTCTACCTGCGCGAAGAGCGGGCGAACCTGTTCCGCGGCTGCGTCGGCTGCTGCAAGGGCAACCCGCTGACCGAGGACATCAAGCGCTGGGTCTGCGGCGTCCCCGCCGACGGTGTCACCCGCGAGCTGCTGGAGACGCGGCGGCCGGTGGTCGTCGCCAACGCCCGCCAGGACCCGCGGATGGTGAAGGCGACGGTCCGCCATTGGCAGATCCGCTCGCTGATGGCGGTGCCGATGGTGCTCGACGGCGAGGTGATCGGATTGATGCTGGTCGACGACCCCGACCGCCAGCACGACTTCGGCAGCCCCGAAGTGGAGCTGGCCAAGACCTTCGGCGACCTCGCCGCCGGCCTGATCGCCCAAACCCAGACGCGGCTCGAGCTGCAGTCGAAGCTCGGCGCGGCGAGCCGCCAGCTGAACGCGCTGCGGCGAGCGACCGCGGTCGACGAGCGGCTCTCCGACCTGGTGCTCGAGGGGCGCTCGCTGGCCGACCTCACCGCGACGCTGGCGCAGCTGCTCGGCAAGCCCTGCGCGATCTTCCGCCCCGACGGCGAGCGGGTCGCCGCGGCGCTGCCCGAGGCGGCGCCGGAAAGCGCGGTGCCGCGGCTGCTCGAGCCGGAGGTCGCGGCGCTGCCCGAGGTCCGCAAGGCGCTTGCCGAGAACGAGTCGAGCCGCGCCTTCGTCGCCGGCCCGGTGCCGGCCGCCGGCATCCTCCACCGCCACGTCGTCGCCCCGGTCCTGCTCGGCGAAGAGCTCTGGGGACGACTGGTGGTGATGGAGCACAAGAGCCGCTTCACCGGCGGCGACGTGGTCGCGGTGCGGCGGGCGGCGACGCTGATCTCGCTGCAGGTGAGCTCCGAGCGCAAGGCGGCGGAGGCCGACTGGAACGCCGGCGCCTCGCTCGCCGCCGAGCTGCTCGGTGGCGGCTCCGACGCCGCCGTCGCGCGGCGCCGCGCCGACCGGCTCGGGGTCAGCCTCGATGCCGAGCGGCTGGTGATCGTGATCGGGTCGCACCGCGAGGGAGAGGCGCCGGACTTCCGCGCCGTCGCCTCGGGCTTCCAGCGCGAGACCCCCGAGCTGACCGTCCACGTGACTGCCCTCGAGGGCGCGGTGGCGGCACTGGTCGAACTGCCGGAAGGCGCCGATGGGCGCGGCTTCGCGCTCGCCAACCGCGAGCGATTCGAGGCGGTGCGGGCCGGGCTGCGGCCGGCGGCACAGCTGATCGCCGGCGTCTCGACCGTCCGCAGCGGGCCCGATGGCTACCGCGCCGCGCACCGCGAGGCGCACCAGGTGGTCGAGTGCATCCGCCGCTTCTCGCCGCTCGACGGGCCGGCGCTGTTCACCGCCGACGAGCTCGGGGTCGGGAGCCTCCTGCTCTCGAGCTCCGATGGCGAGGCGATGGCGACCTTCGCCGAGCAGACGGTCGGCGAGCTGGTCCGCGAGCACTCGAAAGCCGACCTGCTGACGACGCTCTGCTCGTTCTTCGACAACATGGGCAGCATCCGCGGCTCGGCGGCGGCGCTCGACGTCCACGAGAACACGATCCGCTACCGCCTCTCGCGGATCGAGGAGCTGACCGGGCTGGCGGTGATGCACGACCCCGACGCGCAGCTGCGGGCACGGCTCTCGCTGCTCGTCCTGCTGCTGCAGGGTCGGCTGCCGAGCGGGATCGGCGCGGCACCAGCCGCGGTGGCCCTCCCCGAGCTGGAGGTGGTGCCGGTCGCTGGCTGATCGGCCGCTCGCCACACCCGCTTTTCCCCCCTTTGGGGGAATCCCGAGGACCCCACCGCCGCCCTGCCCGCGGGCGGGGGACGCCGGGCTATGTTCGCGAACGTGGCCGGGGTTCACCTCCTGGGAGTTGCAACGACGTCGCGGTCCCGGCGCCGCCGCGGGCCGGCCGTCCTCGCCCGCGAGGCGGTCGCCGCGGCCCTCGCCGACGCCGGCCTGACGCCGGCCGAGGTCGACGGCATCGCGATCGCCGCCGCCGCGGACGCTTTCGCCAGCGGCGCCGAGGCGGTCCTCGGTGCCGGGCACCGTCGCTACCGCTGCCGCTGCGGGCTCGGCACCGTGGCCCTCAACTCGGCCTGGAAAGCGGTCGCGGCGGGGGAGGGGGAGATGGTCGTCTGCGTCGGCTTCGACGACGCCGCGGGGCCGCCCACCGACCGCGGCGAGACGCTCGAGGCGCAGGCGGCGGCGGCGCGCGAATACCTGCAGCACTCCGGCGCCGGCGAGCGCCACCTGGCGCGGGTGGCGGCGAAGAACCGGCGCCACGGCGCCGCCAACCCCAACGCCCTCCTCAGCGGCGAGGTCAGCGTCGACGAGGTGCTCGAGAGCGAGCTGCTGCTCTGGCCGCTGCGGCGGCTGATGGTCGCCGGGTCGGCCCAAGGCTCGGCCGCCGCGGTCGTCCTCGGCGCCGCCGGGCGCGGTCGCGGACGCGGCGCCAAGGCGCCGCGGGTCAGCGCCTCGGTGATGCTCGACGGCGGCTCGGCCGGCGGCGCCGAGACCAGCCGTGCCGCCCGGCTCGCCTACCTCTCGGCCGGCCTCGGGCCCGACGACGTCGACTTGGCCGAGATCGAAGACCCGACCCCGGTCGAGGAGATCGCCGCCTACGAGGCCCTCGAGTTCGCCCCCGAGGGCTCGGGGCCGGAACTGGTCGAGAGCGGCTTCACCGCCCTTGGTGGCGTGCTGCCGGTCAACCCCAGCGGCGGCGCGCTCTCGCAGGGCGTCTCGCGCGGGGCCGGCGGCATCCGCCAGCTGGTCGAGCTCTCGCTGCAGCTCCGCGACCGCGCCGAGCGCCGCCAGGTCCCCGGCGCCCGCGTCGGCCTCGGCCTCTGCGGCGGCCCGGCCAGCCCGACCGGCCCGACCGCCCTCACCATCGTCACCACCTGACCCTCGCCGGGCTGTTCCTTATGCCCAACAGTTGGGCATAAGGAACAGCCCGCGGTTCTGTGAGGAGCACAAAGGGCGCGGGGCGATTTCGCTCGGCCGCGGCGCCGTGGTGGAATGGTGCGCGGGGATGTACCGGGCGCTGCAGACCGACTTCGAGAGCCTGCCGCAGGTCCTCGCCGTGCGCGCTGGCGAGATCGCTGACGAGCGCTTCGTCCGCGACGCCCACCAGGAGTGGAGCTACGGCGAGTTCCACCAGCGGGTGACCGAGGTCGCCGCCGGCCTGCGCGAGCTCGGCGTCGAGCAGGGGGACGTGGTCGGCGTCGTCCTCCCCAACAGCCCCCACTACCTCGAGGTCTGGTGGGGCATCCTCTGGCTCGGCGCGGTCTTCAACCCGGTCAACCCGGTGCTGACCGGGCGCGAGGCGGCCGGCATCCTCGCCGACTCCGAAGCGGTCGTCGCCGTCTGCACGCAGGAGGCGGCGGCGGCGCTCGAGGAGCACCGCGACCAGCTCCCTAAGCTGGGCGCGATAATCGCCGCCGAGGGCGGCGACCCGGCGGCGCCGTTGCGCGGGCGCGGCACCGTCGCCGAGCACGCCAAGATCGCCCCCGGCGACCTCGCCGCCTTCGTCTACACCTCCGGCACCACCGGCCGCCCGAAGGGGGCGATGCTCGGCCATGGCAACTTCCTCGCCAACGCTTGGCAGCTGGGCGAGCCGCTGCCGGTCAGCCGCGGCGACACGTTGGGGATGGTGCTGCCGCTGTTCCACGTCAACGCCCAGCTGGTGACGACCGTGATCCCGCTGGTGCTTGGCGCCCAGGTGGCGATGTGGGAGCGCTTCTCGGCCTCGCGCTTCTGGGAAGAGGTGGCGAAGTTCGAACCGGTCACCTTCTCCTCGGTGCCGACGATGCTGGCGGCGCTGCTGCACGCGCCGGGCGCCGACGAGGCCGAGTCGAACACCCTGCGCTTCGTGATCTGCGGCGCGGCGCCGCTCTCGCCGGCGCTCTTCCGCCGCTTCGAGGAGAAGTTCGGGCTGAAGATCATGGAGGGCTACGGGCTGACCGAGGGGACCTGCTGCTCGACGATCAACCCGTTCACCGGGCCACGCAAGATCGGCTCGGTCGGGCTGCCGACCCGCGCCCAGGAGCTGCAGGTGATCGACGAGAGCGGCGCGCCAGTCGCCGACGGCACCCCCGGCGAAATCTGCTTCCGCGGGCCGAACATGATGCACGGCTACTACAAGCGCCCCGACGCCAACGCCGAGACGATGGTCGACGGCTGGATCCGCACCGGCGACGTCGGCTACCGCGACGAGGACGGCTACTTCTTCCTCGTCGACCGGACCAAGGACATGATCATCCGCGGCGGCGAGAACATCTACCCGCGCGAGGTCGAGGACGTCCTGCTCGAGCACGACTCGGTCAAGGAGGCGGCGGTGATCGGCCGCCCCGACGAAGTCCGCGGCGAGGAGGTCCACGCGGTGGTGGCGCTGGTCGCCGGCGACGACGTCGCGGTGCTCGAGGAGCACTGCCGGGCGCGGCTCGCCGCCTTCAAGGTGCCGACCAGCTGGGAGGTGGTCGAGGAGCTGCCGAAGACCTCGACCGGAAAGATCGACAAGAAGCCGCTGCGCGAGAAGCTCGCCGCGGCGGCCGGGTGAGAGGAGAGGCCGTGGGGATACTCGAGGGGAAGGCGATCATGATCACCGGCGCCGCCAGCGGGATCGGCCGCGCCACCGCCCAGGAGGCGGCCGCCGAGGGCGCGCGTCTGCTGCTCTGCGACATCGACGACGAGGGCGGCGCCGCGGTCGCCGAGGAGATCGGCGAGGCGGCGAGCTATCGCAGCGTCGACGTCACCGACGAGGACGCGGTGCAGGACGCGGTCGCGGCGACGATCGCCGGCCTCGGCCGGATCGACGGCGCCTTCAACTGTGCCGGCATCCTCGGAGTCCTCGGCAACATCGGCGAACTGCCGCTCGACGGCTGGAAGCAGTTGATCGAGGTCGACCTCAACGGCGTCTTCCTCTGCACCAAGCACCAGGTCAACGCGATGGCCGAGCAGGGCTCGGGCTCGATCCTCAACATGGCCTCGGCCGCCGGGCTGATCGGCTGGCCCGGCGCTTCCGGCTACGTCGCCGCCAAGCACGGCGTCGTCGGGCTCTCGAAAGCGGCAGCGCTCGAGTACGCGCCGCAGGGCGTCCGCGTCAACGCGATCTGCCCCAGCTACACGATCACCCCGATGGTCGAGAAGGACCTCTTCGAGGACGCACTCGGCAACGACGAGGAGCTGATCGGGGCGGCGCGGGCCAATCACCCGATCGGCCGCTTCGCCGAGCCGAAAGAGATCGCCAGCGCCGCCACCTGGCTGCTCTCCGACAAGGCCTCGTTCGTGACCGGGACGGCGATGGCGGTCGACGGCGGCTACACGGCGCCATAGGCTCACGCTCCGATGGCCGACCGCGATAGCTTCGAGCAGAGCCCCTACGAGCTGCCGCCGGGCTCGACCGAGCTCGTCCTCGTCCGCCATGGCGCCTCCGAGGCGGCGGTGGTCGGCGCCCGGTTCCCGCTGGTCGACGGCCACTCCAACCCGGCGCTGGCCGAGGCCGGGCGCGAGCAGGCCGAGATGGTGGCCGCCGGCCTATCGGGCGAGGGCATCGCCGGAATCTTCGTCTCCAGCCTGCGACGGACCCAGGAAACGGCGCAGCCGCTGGCCTGGGCGACCGGGATCGAGCCCGAGGTGATCCCAGAGCTGCGCGAGGTCTTCCTCGGCGACTTCGAGGGCGGCGAGTACCGGATCCGCGCCGGTCGCGGCGACCCGATCATCAGGCAGGTCTTCGAGCAGGAACGGTGGAGCGCGATCCCGAACGCCGAGGACTGGGAGAGCTTCGGCGCCCGGGTCACGGCCGGGGTCGAGAAGATCGTCGCGCGCGTCGGCCCGAACGCGACCGCAGTTGCCGTCATCCACGGTGCGGTGATCGGCCAGCTCTGCCGTCAGGCGACGGCCAGTCGCCCCTTCGCCTTCGTGCACTCCGACAACGGCTCGGTCACCCGCCTCGTCGTCCACGGCGAGGGCAGGTGGCTGCTGCGCAGCTTCAACGACATCTCGCACCTGCGGGTCCGCACCGGCCCGGCCGGCTGAGCCCGGCCGGCTGAAAGGAGAGAACATGCCAGCCTTCCTCGTCCACGGCAACCCCGACTCCGCCCGGCTCTGGACGCGGACGATCGAACATCTCGGCGCCTACGGCGACGAGATCGTCGCCGCCGACCTCCCGGGCTTCGCCGCGGCGGCGCCGGATGGCTTCGCGATGACCAAGGAGGCCTACGTCGAATGGATCAGCGAGCAGCTCGAAGGGCTGGGCGGCGGCGTCGACCTCGTCGGCCACGACTGGGGATCGCTGCTGGTTCAGCGGGTCGCCTCGACCCGACCCGACCTGGTGCGGACCGTCGCCTGCGGTGGCGCTGCGGTCGACCGCAGCTACCCGTGGCACCCGCTGGCCAAGGTCTGGCAGACGCCGGGCGAGGGCGAGCGCTACATGGAGGAGGAGCTGACCGACGAGTTCGGCATCAGCCACCTGGTTGAAAACGGGGTGCCGCAGGAGGACGCCGAGGCCAATATCTGGACCACCCCGCACGGCAAGGACACGATCCTCGCCCTCTACCGCTCGGCGGTCGACATCGGCGAGGAATGGCAGCCGCAGCTGGAGCGGATCGAGGTGCCGGCGATGGTGATCTGGGGCAAGGACGACCCCTACGTACCGCTCGAATTCGGTGAGGCGCTGGCCGAGCGGATGAAGGGCGAGCTGGTGGTCCTCGACTGCGGCCACTGGTGGCCGTTCGAGCGCCCCGAGGAGACCGCCGAGGCGCTGCTGCGCCACTGGTCGAGTTAGGGAATTCACAAAGCCGCTGCTCCCGCGCTGGCGGTTCCCGGCCCTCCATGAGAATCTGGCCGAGGGATGTCGAGCGCTACCGATACCGAGCTGCTCGCGCTGCACGGACTGGCGGTCAAGAAGGCCGGCAGCCCGGCTGCGGTGGCGGCCGTGGTCGGGGCCGACGAGGCCGAGGTCGAGGCCTCGCTCGAGGCCGCGGTCGCCGCTGGCCGCGCCGCCGGCGCCAAAGGCACCTTCATGGTCGCCCCGGCCGGCCGCGAGTGGCTCGACGAGCACTATCCCGAGGCCTTCGCCGAGTTCCGCGCCGACCCCGCCGCGACCGAGACCTACGAGCGCTTCGAGCGGATCAACCGCGAGCTGCTGGCGCTGTTCACCGACTGGCAGATGGTCCCGACGGCGGCTGGCGAACGGATCCCCAACGACCACGCCGATCACGAGTACGACACCGGCGTGATCGACCGTCTCGGCGATCAGCACGAACGGGCGGAGCGGGTGCTCGACTCCTTCGCCGCGCTCGAGCCGCGGCTCGGTCTCTATAAGGAGCGCCTCGACTCGGCCTACGACAAGGCCCTGGCGGGCGAGCGCGAATGGGTCTCGGGCGCCCGCATCGACAGCTACCACACGGTCTGGTTCGAGCTCCACGAGGACCTGCTCCGGATGTTGGGGCGGGAACGCGAGGAGGCACCGTGAGGAGTTTGTGGTGACCGCGGTCGCCGACCGCGCCGTCATCCTCGACGGCGCGACGGTGCCGAGCAGGGAGGTGGTCGGCAACAAGGGGCGCAGCATCGCCTGGATGCTCAGCCTCGGCTTGCCGGTGCCGCCGGCGCTGTGCCTGCCGATCGAGGAGTGCCGCCGCTTCCATGCCGCCGGCGGCGAGCTTGAGCCGGACACCTGGAGCTCGGTGCTGGCGGGCGTCTCCGGCCTGGAGGAAAAGCTCGGTCGCAGCTTCGGTGGCGGCGAGCGCCCCTTGCTCGTCTCGGTCCGCTCCGGGGCCGCC
>Ga0081455_10004160_pt1 | contig 16331 bp, 15 predicted proteins | sample TabmetS3T2R1_FD_70207 | JGI IMG/M metagenome (GOLD analysis project Ga0081455, IMG submission 70207) | Tabebuia heterophylla rhizosphere microbial communities from the University of Puerto Rico - S3T2R1 | ecosystem: Host-associated > Plants > Roots > Rhizosphere ... | reverse complement strand
GGCCAGATCCAGGACTGGGCGTTCAAGTACGGCCTGGGCCGCAAGCCGCAGGTCGACGTCCCGGACGCTACCGCCGGCCTGATCCCCACGCCGGCGTGGCGGAACCGCGTCTTCCACAGCCACAAGAACCCCTACATCGACCGGCCCTGGAACCAGGGCGACAACGTGAACCTCGCCGTCGGCCAGGGCGACGTGATGGTCACCCCGCTGCAGCTCGCCCGGGCGTATGCCGCGCTGGCGAACGGCGGCGCCCTGGTCCGGCCGCACGTCGGCGGCCGCATCGTGAACCTCCAGGGCCGGACCGTCAGGAAGATCGATCCGGCGCCTCAGCGCCACCTCCACATCTCGAGAGAGACGCGCAACGTGATCCTCGACGGCCTCCATCGCGCCGCCGACGAGCCCGGCGGCACCTCCTACGCCGTCATGGGCAGCTTCCCCGTACCGGTTGCCGGCAAGACCGGCACGGCCGAGCGCCAGGGCCAGCAGGACCAGTCCTGGTACAGCGTCCTCGCGCCCTACCCCAACCCGCAGATCGTCGTCACGGTGACAGTGGAGCGAGGCGGGTTCGGCGCCGAGACAGCAGCGCCGATGGCCCGCGCGATCCTCGAGCGCTACTTCAACCAGCACGGTGGGGGCGTCGACACGGCCGGCGCTCACGCCGCGGGGCCGGGCTGATGGAAGCCGCCAAGCCCGCCCTCACGATCGCCCCGCGCCGCAGGCTGGCCGAGCGCCTCAGCCTGACCGGCATCGACGGCGTGATGCTCGGCGCGGCGGTCGGCCTGATCGCCTTCAGCATCTTCACCCTGGCGACGTCGACCCGGGGCGAGATCTCAGGCCGGCCCCTGTACTTCGTCGAACGCCAGACGTTGTACGCCGTCCTCGGAATCGCGCTGATGCTCGTGGTCAGCCGGATCGACTACACGCGTCTCCGGGAGCTTCGGGTCGGCGTCTACGCGTTCATGGTGGGCTCGATCGCGTTCGTCTTCCTGGTGGGAACCGCGGTCCGCGGCTCGAACCGCTGGATCGACCTGCCGTTCTTCCAGTTTCAGCCCTCGGAGCTCGCCAAGGTCCTGCTCTGCGTCTCCCTGGCGGCCCTCGTCTACGAACGGGTGCGCCGTCCGTTCGGACTGCGCCAGACCGCCGGCCTGCTGGCGCTCGGCCTGGCCCCGGCGGCGCTCGTCTTCCTCCAGCCCGACCTCGGGACGGGGATCGTGCTCGTCGCGATCGTGCTCGCGATCCTCTTCATCGCCGGGATCCCCTGGCAGCACTTCGCCGCGATCGGTGCGGCCGTTCTCCTGATCGGGGGCGCGACGTTCGCGGCCGGGTCCGCCGCCGGCGTCGAGTTCCTCCACGGCTACCAGCAGGATCGGCTCACCGCCTTCCTCCATCCAAGCGACGACCCGAGCGACGCCAGCTACCAGGTGAACCAGGCCGTGATCGCCGTCGGCTCCGGCGAGGAGGTGGGGCGAGGGAACGACGCGACCCAGACCGAGCTGCTCTTCCTGCCCGAGCGCCACACCGACTTCATCTACGCCGTCATCGGAGAGCGCTTCGGCTTCGTCGGCTCGGCCTTCGTCGTCCTGCTCTACGCGGCGCTGTTCTGGCGGGCCATCCGGGTGATGCGGATCTCGCGAAGCTTCTACGGGACGATGATCGCCGGCGGGGTGGTGGCGATGCTCTCCTTCCAGGTGATCATCAACATCGGGATGAACCTGGGGCTGATGCCGGTCACGGGAATCACCCTCCCGCTGATGAGCTACGGCGGCTCCTCGGTGCTGGGCACCTTTATCGCTCTCGGCGTGTTACAGAGCATCCACGCCGATTCGCGTAATGCGAGGGGGCGCCGATAGGCGCCACCCGTTTTATGCAGGGAACTTTTTCAGTCTCGTTGAACCTAGTCGCTACGCTCGCCCGCCGGGGATCGAACAAACCTTTGGAAGCTAGGAATTCATGTACCGCAAGCAAGTGCGCCGTCGACGGGCGGTGCTGTTGCTGCTCGTCGCCGCCTCACTGACACTGCTGAGCCTCTACTACCGCGAGGGCAACGCGGGGCCGCTGCATGGGGCGGAGAACGTGGTCTCGACCATCTTCTCCCCGATCTCCAGCGTCACCGACAGGGCGCTGAAGCCGGTGCGCGATCTCGTCAACTGGTTCAGCGAGACCTTCGACGCCCGCGGGGACAAGGCGAAGCTGGAGGACCAGGTCGCCGACCTACGGGACCAGCTCGCGCGGCAGCAGACCCAGCAGGGCGAGGCCAAGGAGCTGTCGGCTCTCAATGAGCTGACCAGCGGCGGCATCGTGCCCGATGGCACGACGCCGGTGACCGCGCGGGTCATCGGCCGCTCGCCGACCGTCTGGTACTCGACGGTGACCATCGACCGCGGCTCGAGCGACGGCGTCCGGGCCGATGACCCCGTGGTCGCCGCCCAGGGCCTGGCCGGGAAGGTGACCGAGACGACCCCCAACACCTCGCGGGTCACCCTGATCACCGATGCCGACAGCGCGGTGACGGCTCGCGTGCAGCCGAGCGGCGCGACCGGGGTCGTCGAGCCGAACGTCGGCAATCCCAACGACCTCCAGCTCGACTTCCTGGAGCGGGGATCGCAGATCGCCGAGGGCCAGATGGTGGTGACGGCGGGCTTCTCGACCGGGGACCTCGGCTCGATCTTCCCGCCCGGCATCCCCATCGGCCACATCACCCGGGCGACCGTGGAGGAGCAGCAGGCCTACCAGCGCGTGCACCTCGCACCGTTCGCCGACCTGCGGGACATGGACTTCGTCAAGGTGCTGACGACCCACGGCGGGGGTGGCGGCCAGTGATCCTGACCCCGGGGATCATGGCCCGCCTGGCCGTCCTCTGCGCGTTCGTGGCCATCGCACAGGTGGTCTGCTTCTCGAAGATGGACGTCTTCGGCTCGAGCCCGGACGTGGCCCTGCTGGTGGTCTTCTCGATCGGCGTCCTCGGCGGCAGCCTGACCGGAGCGGTCGTCGGGTTCTCGACGGGCCTCCTGATCGACTGCCTGCTGCTCCAGCAGCTCGGCGGGTTCGCGCTGACCCTGCTCTCGGTCGGCTACGTGGCCGGCCGCTACCGCGAGACGGTCGGGCGGCCGACCCGCGGCGCGGTCGCGCTGCTCGGCGGCGCGCTGACCCTGCTCGGCGTCCTGGTGATCGCCGCGATCCAGGTCGGCACCGGGATCGACGCCAGCGTGAGCGCGATTGTTCTGCGTGATGCGGTGATCAAGAGCCTGATCGGGGCCGCTCTGGCGATTCCCGTCCTACTTCTCGTCAGACTGGTGGTGCGCTCCGCACTCGTCGACGAGCGACGAGGGGCGCGCCGCACCACGGCGCCGCGCCCCGTGGAGCCTTAGGAGCTCCAACCGTGATGTACCTGCGCACACCCCAATCGGAGCCGGAGAGGAAGACCTCTCCGCTCGCGCTCCGCGTCTCCATCATCACCGGCCTGGCCGTGGCGGTCTTCGCCGTCCTCTTCCTGCGCCTCTGGTACGTCCAGATCCTCTCGGGCGACAAGTATCGGACCGAGGCCAACGACAACCGGATCCGGGAGATCCGGGTGCAGGCTCCGCGCGGCGACATCCTCGACCGCAACGGCAAGGTGATGGTCGCGAACCGCACCGAGCTCGCGGTCGAGGTCAGCCCGCAGGACCTGCCGGAGCCGGGCCCGACCCGCCGCCGGGAGATGCACCAGCTCGCGGCGGTCACCGGGATGACGCCCGTCGAGATCCACAAGGCGCTGCAGAACCCGGAGCGCGCCGCGCCTGGTGGTCCGGTGGTCCTGAAGAAGGGCCTGGGGGTCGACAAGGTCTATTACCTGCGGGAGAACCAGTCGAGCTTCCCCGGCGTGAGCGTCGAGCGCGTCTTCACCCGCGAGTACAAGGATGGGACCGCCGCGGCGCACCTGTTCGGGAACGTCGGCGAGGTCACCGCCGAGCAGCTCAAGCAGCCCCGCTACGCCGGGCTGCACCAGGGCGACACGGTCGGCCAGTCCGGCATCGAGTACGAGTACGACCGCTTCCTGCGGGGCAAGCCCGGGACCGATCGCGTCCAGGTGGACGCGCTCGGCCGGCCCACGGAGCAGCTACGCAACAAGCCGGCGCAGGCCGGCGACGACATCAGGCTGACCGTCGACTCGGGGTTGCAGAGCTACGGCGAGGGAGCCCTCAGCTCCTTCGGCCTCCCCGGCGCCTTCGTCGCGATGAACGCCCGCAACGGCGAGATCTACGCGATGGGCTCGGCCCCGACCTTCGACCCGTCGATCTTCACCCACCCGATCACCCAGAGCGAGTACCACGCGCTGACCTCGCGAAAGACCGATGCGCCGCTGGCGGACCGCGCGATCCAGGGCCTCTACCCGACGGGATCCACGTTCAAGATGATCACCGCGACCGCGGCGCTGCAGAACCACCTGATCTCCCCGAACGCGATCTTCAACGACACCGGGTCGCTGCGGATCGACAACAACCAGGTCCTCCACAACGCCGGTCATGCGATCAACGGCCCGGTCGACATGAGCGACGCCCTCAAGGTCTCCTCGGACATCTACTTCTACAAGCTGGGGATGGAGGCCAAGGCCTCCAAGGGCGGCGGCATGATCCAGGACTGGGCGAAGCAGTACGGGCTGGGGGAGAGGACCGGCATCGATCTCCCGGCCGAGGTCGACGGGCTGATCCCGAACCCCGCTTGGCGCAACCGCCTCTACCAGGAGCACCTCACCGACCGTCCCTGGACTGTCGGCGACAACATCAACCTGGCCGTCGGGCAGGGCGACCTGGAGGCCGACCCGCTGCAGATGGCGGTCGCCTACGCCGCCCTTGGCAACGGCGGAACGGTCGTCACCCCGCATCTCGGGGACGACGTCGAGACCGCGACCGGCCGGATCCTCGAGGAGATCCGCCCCGCTGCCCGGCGACATCTCGACATCTCCCCGACGACCCGCGACACGATCATGTCCGGGCTCACCCGTGCTGCCATGGAGCCGGGCGGCACGTCGTATCCGGTGTTCGGGCACTTCCCGTTCGACGTCGCCGGCAAGACCGGTACCGCTCAGCGACCGAACCAGGCCGATCAGTCCTGGTACATCGTGCTCGCGCCCGCCAAGAACCCGCAGATCGTCGTGGCCGTGACTCTCGAGCGAGGTGGGTTCGGCGCCGACACGGCCGCTCCGGTCGCGGCTCGCATCCTCGAGCACTACTTCAAGCTGCCGATCACGCCCGCCGCCTCGAGCACGACGAGCTCAGGGGGCACGCACGAGTGATGGCGGCGAGATCGGAACCGACCTCTACCCTCGTCACTGACTAGCCATGGAGGCAGCACCACTCACGCTCAGGCAGACCCGCTCGCGAATCTGGGAACGGCTCGGGATCGCCTACTTCGACGGCGTCCTGTTCGGCGCGGCCGCAGCGCTGATCGCTTTCAGTTGCTTTACCCTCGCGGTTGCGACGCCCAACGACGTGCCGGGCCAGCCGCTCTTCTTCGCCATGCGGCAGGGGATTTACGCATTGATCGGCGTCGCCCTCATGTTCGCCGTAGCCAAGATCGACTATTCGCGCTTTCGCGAGATACGCGTCGGCATCTATTCGCTGATGATCGGCTCGATCTGCCTCGTGCTGCTCTTCGGAGCGGCGGCGCGCGGCTCCCGCCGCTGGATCGAGCTTCCCTACTTCCGCTTCCAGCCCTCCGAGCTGGCCAAGCTGCTGCTCGTCGTCGCCCTCGCGGCGTTCGTGATCGAGCGCACCCGCCGCGGCACCCCAGCCCGCCAGACCCTCCGCATCCTGGCGCTCGGGCTCGCCCCGGCCGGACTCGTCTTCCTGCAACCCGACCTCGGCACGGGAATCGTGCTCGTGGTCATCACACTGACAATTCTTTTCCTCGCCGGGATCCCGTGGAGGCACTTCGCGGTCATCGGTGGCGTGGCGGCACTCGCCGTCAGCTTCGTCCTCGTCATCGCCCCGGCAACCGGCCTGCCGAGCCCGCTTCACGGCTACCAGCAGGACCGGCTCACCGCATTTCTGCATCCCTCGAATGATCCGAGCGATGCGAGCTATCAGGTCAACCAGAGCGTCACCGCGATTGGATCCGGCGAGAAGACCGGACGCGGCGACGACTCGACCCAGACCAAGCTCCTCTTCCTCCCCGAGCGGCACACGGACTTCGTGTTCGCCGTGGTCGGGGAGCGCTTCGGCTTCGCGGGTGCAGCGTTCGTACTGTCCCTATTCGCCCTGCTTATCTGGAGAATTCTCCGCATCCTGACGCTCTCCAAGAACTTGTTCGGGACCCTGATCGCGGGCGGCATCGCCGCCATGCTCATGTTCCAGATTCTCGTGAACGTGGGCATGACCCTCGGCATCATGCCCGTGACCGGCGTCACCCTGCCCCTGATGTCATATGGGGGCTCGTCGGTGATCGCCACGTTCCTCGCGATCGGTCTCCTGCAGAGCATTCACACCCAGGCGCGGCTCAACACATCTCCACGCAGCAGGGCGCCAACACCACTGTTGCGCTGAGCCACCAAGAGCACACCCACACCACATCCACGACCAGAGGCCCCGCTCAGAGCGGCGGCTCGGTCACACGTGCTCTCGGGTTCAGCGCCGAGAAAGGAAACAACCAATGAAGAAGAACATCCTCGTAAGCGTCGACCGGGGTGAGACCCGGGTCGCGACGCTCGAGGCCAATGGGGCGCCGTCGAAGAAGCGCAAGAAGGCGGCACCCAGCGACGAGTGGAAGGTCGCCGAGCTCTACGTGGAGCGTCGCGGCCGCCGCTCGATCGTCGGCAACGTCTACAAGGGCAAGGTCGACAACGTCCTGCCCGGAATGGAGGCCGCATTCGTCGACATCGGCCTCGAGCGAAACGGCTTCCTGCATGTCGACGAGATCGTGCTGCCCGGTGGCCAGGCGGTCCCCAAGCGGGGTCGCGGCCGCGGGCGGCGCATCGACGAGCTGATCAAGCCCGGCCAGGAGATCATCGTCCAGGTCGTCAAGGATCCGCTGAAGACGAAGGGCGCGAGGCTCTCGATGCAGCTCTCGATCGCCGGCCGCTATCTCGTCTACATGCCGCAGGGCGGAGGCATCGGTGTCTCCAAGCGGCTGCCGGACAAGGAGCGCCAGCGCCTTCGCAAGCTGATCGAGGCGGTGGACATCGGCGAGGGCGGCGTGATCGTCCGCACCGCGGCACAGGGCGCGAAGAAGGAGGACTTCTCCCGCGAGATCGCCTACCTGCATCGCCTCAACGAGGTGGTCACCGAGCGGGCCAAGAAGTCTGCGGCGGGCGAGATGGTCTTTCAGGAGGCCGACCTCTCGATCCGCGTCGTTCGCGACGTCCTGGTCGAGGAGTTCGAGGGAGCGATCATCGACGACGAGAAGCAGCACGACCGCGTCACCAAGTTCCTCCAGCGGACCGCCCCAGAGCTCGCCGACCGCGTCGAGCTCTACAAGGACAAGGAGCCGCTCTTCGAGAAGTGGGGCGTCGAGGAGGCGTTCGACTCGGTGCTCTCGCGCCGCGTCGATTTGCCCTCGGGCGGCTATCTGATGATCGACTACGCGGAGGCGCTGACGGTCATCGACATCAACACCGGCAGCTTCACCGGAAAGGGCAAGGGCCGGCTCGAGGACACGATCACCAAGGTGAACGTCGAGGCCGCCGAGGAGGTCGTCCGCCAGCTGCGGATGCGGGACATCGGCGGGATCATCGTCATCGACTTCATCGACATGGCGCGGTCCCGCAACCGCGACCAGGTCCTGAAGACGCTGCGCTCCGCCCTCGACGAGGACCGGACCAAGACCTACGTGGTCGAGGTCTCGCCGCTCGGCCTGGTGGAGATGACGCGGCAGAACGTCACCGACGGGGTGCGGGAGATCCTCACCAAGACCTGCCCGACCTGCGGTGGCGAGGGTGTCGTTCCCTCGGAGGAGACGATGGCGATTCAGATCGTCCGGAAGCTCCAGGAGGTGGTCGAAGAGGATCCGAAGCCCGAGGCCTACCTGATCCGGGTCAACCCCCGGGTCGCCGCCGAGCTGCTCAGTCCCGACTCGGGACTCACCGATCTCGAGGAGGAGACCGGCAAGCGGTTCCACTTCGAGGGAGGCGATGCCCTTTCGCTCGACACCTTCCACGTGGTCGAGACGGGGAAGCGAGAGGAGATCGAGGAGCGCGCGCTGCCCTTCCAGGTCGGCGAGGAGGTGCTGGTCTCGATCGAGGAGCCGCACATGTACAACGTCGACGACGCGGTCGCGCGGGTCGACTCCTACATCGTCAGCGTCGCCGGTGCCGGTCCCCACGTGGGCGAGCAGCGGATGGTCCGCATCGAGAGCGTCGGACGCTCGGCGGCGACAGCTCTGCTGCTGGACAGCGACGGGAACGTCGTGCCGGCGGGCTCGAATGGAGACCGCGGCGAGAAGCTAGAATCCTCGGCCTCCGGCGGACGCAGGCGTCGCGGCTCCAGAGGCGGCAGGCGGCGCTCGCGAGCCAAGAACTGATCCAACATCAACGGCGGCCACAAACACCGCCGCCGAATCAAGAAAGTCCCAATTGACGATGGCCGGCTACGCAGTGATCGAGACAGGCGGAAAGCAGTACCGCGTCGAGAAGGGTTCGACCCTGCTCGTCGACCGTCTCTCCGCCAAGGAGGGGGACAAGGTCGACCTTCGCGCGGTCGCTTTCCGCGACAAGGAGATGGTGCTCGGCAAGGACCTCGAGAAGGTCAAGGTCGAGGCGAAGGTGGCCGGGCACGAGCGCGGCCCCAAGGTGCGGGTCTTCAAGTACCGCCCGAAGAAGGGCTATCGCCGCCGCGCCGGGCATCGCTCCGAGCTCACGCGGCTCGAGATCACGGACGTGAAGATGCTGGCCCGGAAGCCGGCGGCGAAGTCCTCGTCGACCCGAAAGCCGGCCACCAAGAAGGAGCAGAGCGATGGCTCATAAGAAGGGGCTCGGCTCGAGCCGCAACGGGCGCGATTCCAACCCGAAGTTCCTGGGCGTGAAGGTGTTCGCCGGCGAGTCGGTGAACGGCGGCGAGATCATCGTCCGGCAGCGCGGGACCCGGTTCCGCCCGGGTGCCGGCGTCGGCATCGGCCGCGATCACACGATTTTCGCCATCCGGCCCGGCGTGGTGCAGTTCAGCACCGGGCGGCGCGGCCGCACCATCTCCGTGGTCGAGAGCGACTAGGACGTTCGAGAGCCAACCGCGGTTTCCCGGGCGCGATCCCGGGTAACCGCTGTGCTCATGCTCTCGACCAGGAGGAGGTGAGCTTCATGCTCACGATTTCCCCGGAGGCCTCGCACGCGATTCGCGGCATTCTCGACGCCTCGGACGCCCCCGACGGCTCGATGTTGCGCATCAGCCCCCAGCAGAGCGACGGCGCGTCGGCGGGCGCGAGCCTGGTGGTGTCGGTGATCGACTCTCCGCCGCCGGAGGACCAGGTCGTTGAGGGCGAGGATGAGGTGGCCGTCGCCGTCGAGCCGTCTGCCGCTGTGATGCTCGACGACAAGCAGCTGGATGCGACCGTGATCGGGGACCAGATCAACTTCAGCATCGGCGAGCAGGCCGACTAAGAAGGGCTACGGCCCGGCGGTCGTGGGCCGCCTCATGGCGTGTTAGGTTCGGGGCGTGCTCCGCCGGCCAGGAAGGTTGGCGGCGTGCCTCGCACTCGCCGCCCTCGTCTCGCTGCTCTTCGCCTCGACTGCCGGGGCCGACGTATCCCCGCAGCAGCAGCAGCTGGTGTCTTCGTACTCGCCGATCCTGAACCTCAGGGAGCAGACGGACGACGACAACTGCGACACCACGGAGGAGCAGTACACCCCGCCGACCACCGTTGACAGCGTGCTGGGGAATCCCGCCGTCACGCTGGTCCACTACGTCAACGGCAAGGAGGTCCCGGTCCAGAAGGCTCCGACGGCCGCCGACATCGCCGGGCTGGACGAGGACTACTACCTCGATCTGCCCGGCGATCCCCTGAGCGTCAAGTGCCCCCGCAAGGGCAGCTACGCGACGGACTTCGAAGCGCTGCGAGCGGCCGGCAGGACTCCGCCGATCACCTACGCCCACATCGCCACTGAGCCGGGCTCCTCGGGCCTGGTGGTCCAGTACTGGTTCTTCTACTACTTCAACCAGTTCAACGACGTCCACGAGGGCGACTGGGAGGGGATGCAGATCTCCTTCGACGCGGACACGCCCGCCGAGGCCCTCGCGCAGGGCCCGTCACAGATCGCCCTTTTCCAGCACGCGGGGGGCGAGCGAGCCGACTGGGACGACAGCAAGGTCCAGAAGGACGGAACGCACCCGATCGTCTACCCGGCAGCGGGTTCGCACGCGACCTTCTACGACGGCGCGATCTACATCCAGAACGGCTCCCACGGCTCGGGCGTCGGTTGCGACAACACCGAGGAGCCGCACACCGAATCCCGTCCGAGACCGGTGATCATTCCCACCACCGCCGCAGGCGGCAGCGAGTTCCAGTGGCTCAGCTTCCTGGGCCATTGGGGCCAACGGGAGAAGGGCTTCAACAATGGCCCGCAGGGGCCGACCACCAAGAAGCAGTGGCTCGCCCCCTTCACCTGGATGGACGGGATCCGCCAGGACAGCCCGCGGCTGCCCGGCGGCGCGATTCTCGGGCCGGCTGCCTCGACCGCCTTCTGCGGCGCGATCGCCGGCGTCTCGGAGTTCATCAACCTGCAGGCGAAGACCACGCTCGGCGCCATCGGCATCGGATTGGTGGTCCTGCTCCTGATCGTCGTTCCGCCGCTGCTCACCCGCTGGCGCCCGGTCGACATCTCCGAGCTGCGCCACCGGTGGGCGCTGGGCCAGCTGCTGCGCGCGGCACGCCAGCTCTACGGCCGCGACTGGCGCACGATGCTGTTCTTCGCCCTCTGCGGGTTTGTGATCCTCGGCGCGATTCAGGGACTGCAGTGGCTGTTCACGCAGGCCAACGGGGGCAGCCAGGACTTCACGGTGGGGTTCAGCCCCGGCGGGTTCGAGTTCAAGCTCGGCGGATCCTTCGGTGGGATCGCGGAGCCGATCGGCTCGGCGGTCGTCTCGGGAATGGTCGTCGCGTACATGCGGCTCCTCGTGAACGACCAGGAGCACGGGGTCAGGCACTGCTGGCGCGCCATGTACGAGAGGCTCTGGAGGGTGGTCGCGGGTCAGCTGCTCGGGACGGTGCTTCTGCTCCTGCTCGTCGTCACGGTCATCGGGATCCCGGTGGCGGCCTACATGTACATCGCCTGGCAGTTCATCCAGCAGGAGATCATGTTCAGGAACTGCTCGATCCGGGAGGCCTTCCGAGGGAGCGCCGGGCTCGTGCGAGGCAGGTGGTGGAGGACCCTGAGGGTGGCCGGCGTGCTCGCCCTGCTCAGCATCGTCGTCGGACCGATCCTCGGCTTCTTCCTGATCTTCCTCAACTTCTCGCCGATCATGGTCAACCTGATCGGCTCGATCGTCTTCGCCCTGCTCATCCCGTACGTGGCCATCGGCCGCACACTCCTGTACTTCGACCTCCGGGTGAGCGAGGAGGCCGAGGAGGCCGCCGGGCTGACCAGGCGCTACTGGTTCTCGCGGCCGCGCCCAAGCACCGCCTGACGGCGTCGGCGGCAACGGCGGCCGCCACACGAAGCGCGGCCGGCATCTAACGTCGCGGCATGCTCTTCGACCGGGCCAAGATCCACGTGGAGGGAGGCCGCGGCGGCAACGGCGTGGTCAGCTTTCGCCGTGAGGCGCACGTGCCTCGCGGCGGCCCCGATGGCGGCGACGGCGGACGCGGCGGTGACGTCGTGCTCGTCTGCGACGCGCAGCGGCGGGATCTCTCCTCGCTGGGCCGCAGCCGCCACTTCCGGGCCGGCCGCGGTCGACACGGCAAGGGAAAGCGGCAACACGGGGAACGGGGGGAGGACCGGGTGATCGCGGTGCCCCCCGGGACGGTGGTGCACGGCCTGGAGGGCTCGGAGACCGAGCTGCTGGCGGACGGCCAGCGCGTCGTCGTGGCCCGCGGCGGATCGGGCGGGCACGGCAACAAGCGCTTCGCGACCTCGACACGGCAGGCCCCGCGATTCGCCGAACGCGGGCTGGAGGGCGAGGCGGGGGAGATCGAGCTTCACCTCAAACTGCTCGCCGACGTCGGCCTGGTCGGGTTGCCGAACGCGGGCAAGTCGTCCCTGCTCGCCCGGCTGACCAGGGCGAACCCCAAGGTTGCCGACTACCCATTCACCACGGTCGAGCCCAACCTCGGCACGATCGAGCTCGACGACCGGCAGCTGGTGATCGCGGACATCCCGGGCCTGATCGAGGGGGCGGCGCAGGGCGCCGGCCTCGGGCACGAGTTCCTCGCCCACCTCGAGCGCTGCCGGCTGCTGGTCCATCTGGTCGAGGTGGCGCCCGCCGAGGGCGATCCCGAGTCGAACTACCGCGCCGTTCGAGCGGAGCTCTCCGGCTACGGCGCCGGGCTCGACCGCCTGCCCGAGATCGTCGCGCTCTCCAAGGTCGACCTGCTCACGGGGGAGGAGACCGAGCGCCTGGTCGCCGAATGGAGCGAGCGGCACGACTCGGACTCCGCCGCCGTCCTGGGCATCTCCGCGGCGACCGGCGCCGGCCTCGACGAGCTGGTCCGCGAGATCTTCGCCGCGCTGCCCGAGGAGGAGCCGGCCGCCGCGCCGCGCGGGGAGTTCGAGGCCGAGCACCGGGTCTACCGGCCTGGCGAGGACGAGGGGTTCGAGGTCGTCGAGGAGGGCGACGGGCGGTTCAGGGTCACCGGACGCGGCATCGAGCTGCTGATCGCACGCCACGACCTCGAAAACCCTGAGGCTCTGGATTACCTCGAGGGTCGGCTGCGGGAGATCGGCGTGATCGCCGAGCTTCAGCGCTCCGGCTTCGAGCCGGGGGATGAGGTGGTGGTGGGGGAGATCGAGTTCGAGCTCGAGCCGTAGCCGCCATCTGACGGTGTACCCGGCTCGCCGTTGCCCCCAAGCTGCCGGAGCAGCACGTCCTCACGGCTGTAGTGGCCGACCGAGTCGAACCAGCGCTTGGCATGGAGTCCGGTCCGCAGGTCGCAGTCGGCCGTGACGATCCCCTCCTCGTCATAGAGAGGTCCGGCGATCACCTCCGCGTCCACCGGCTCGATGATCGCTGCGCCGCCCCGCCCGAAGACCTCCTCTTCCGGCAGTTCGACCGGGAAGTCGTCGGGAAAAGCCGAGCGCGGGATGTATTGCGGGGCTGAGATGACGTAGGCACCTGACTCCAACGCGATATGGCGCATCGTCGCGAGCCAGCCGTCGGTGTCGTCCGCGGTCGGCGCGACCCAGATCTGCGGGCCCGTGCGGTAGACCGCGTAGCGGGCCAGGGGCATCATGTTCTCCCAGCAGATCAGGCCGCCGATCCGGCCCAGGGGCGTGTCGGTCGCGTCCAGGTCGCCACCGGCGCCGATCCCATGGAACAGCCTCTCGTGATGGGTCGGCATGAGCTTGCGGTGCTTTGCCAGCAGGCCCTCGGGGCCGATCAGGAGCAGCGCGTTGTAGATCGTCCCGGGCCGCTCGAGCTCCCGCTCGTTCACTCCGATCGCGCAATGGACGCCATGCTCCCGGCAGGCGGCGATCAGCTCGTCGACGAGCGGTCCCGGCACCTCGACGGAGTTGGACCAGAGCCGCTCCCAGAACTCATCGAAGCCCACGAACGACGCCGCCCGCTTGGCCCAGATGCCGGAGGGGTAGAGGGGCACGAAGGTCTCGGGCAGGACCACGAGCTCAGCCCCGTCCCCGGCGGCCTGCGCGATCAGGTCGACCGCCTTGCTGACCGTCGCGGGAGCGTCCAGGATGACCGGTGTCGCCTGGACCGCAGCGACGCGCACCGTCCGGAGCTCGGTCATGTGGCGAGCATACGCCCGCGAACGCGACATTTCCGTACCTACACTTGCCGCGCGATGACCGTGGTGGCGAAACTCGGCTCCTCCATCGTCGCGGGGGAGGAGGGAGCGCTGAGGACCGACGTCCTCGATCGAGTCTGCTCCCAGGTCGGGCAGCTGCACGCCGGCGGCGAGAACGTGGTGCTGATCACCTCCGGCGCGATCGCTCGCGGGATGCGGGTCCTCGAGCTCGGTCGGCGCCCCTCCGCGATCGACGAGCTGCAGGCCGCCTCCGCCGTCGGGCAGGGCAGCCTCTTCCGGGCCTACGAGGGGCGGCTGGCGGACGCCGACGTGAGGGCCGCGCAGGTGTTGCTGACCGCGTCGGACCTGCAGTTGCGAACCAACTACCTGAACGCGCGCCGGACGCTCAGGCGGTTGCTCGACTGGCGCGTCGTCCCGGTCGTGAACGAGAACGACACGACCGCCACCGACGAGATCACCTTCGGCGACAACGATTTCCTCGCGGCGCAGGTGGCGATCATGCTCGAGGCCAGGTTGCTCGTGCTGCTCACCGACCAGGCGGGGCTCTACACGAAGGACCCGCGGCGCAGCGACGAGGCCGAGCTCGTGAGCGAGGTGCGCGACGAGTCCGAGCTCGCCGAGTATCAGATCGGGGAGCACACCTCGCCCTTCGGGCTGGGCGGGATGCGCAGCAAGGTGGCCGCCGCCGGGATGGCCGGCGCATCCGGGATCGACGCGGTGATCTGCGACGGCACCGCCGAGGGGACGCTGCTGGCGGCGGCCTCCGGGGAGGCCGCCGGGACCCGCTTCGCGCCGCACCGGGAGCGAGCCTCGAGCTTCAAGCTCTGGCTCCGCTACGCGAAGCCCAGCCACGGCACGCTGCGCGTAGACGACGGCGCGGCCCGGGTCCTGCGCGAGGCCGGCAGCAGCCTGCTGCCGGTGGGGATCACGGAGGTCGAGGGGGACTTCGAGGCGGGAGACGCCGTCGAGGTCACCGCCGACGGCCGGACGATCGGCAAGGGGATCGTGAACTACTCGGCCGGGGAGCTCCGCCGAGTCAAGGGGATGCGCTCGGACAAGGTCCGCGAACTGCTCCCGCACGCCTCCGAGGAGGCCGTGCATCGGGACTACTTCGTGTTGACCTGAGACGAAGGCCAAGCTCCGCCGTAAGTAGCGTGAGGTCCGGGTTGCCGGACTTCGCCCTGTACAGACCGCTTCTCGCCGACCCTCGATTCAGGGCCCAGGCGCTGTCGGGCTTCCTCGCTCAGATCAGCCAGGGCGGCGCGGCGCTCGCGCTCATCCTGCTGATCCAGCAGACGCGCGGATCCCTGGGACTGGCGGGCGCGGCGACCGCGGGCTTCGCCGTCGGCGCCGCCATCGCCCGGCGCGCCGCGATGACCGAGGCCTTCAGCGCGAGCAGGTCGAAATGGGTCTCCATGATCAGCAGGTCGCTGCCGCCCTCGATGAGCCCCTCGGCCTGGACCTGGTAGAGGTCGCGCAGTTCGGCGAACCCGATCTGGCCGAGCGTGGGCGACTTGGTGCCCGGGCCCATCGACCCGGCGACGAACCGGGTCACGGCCCGGATCAGGGTCGGCCCGCAACCCTGCGGCGTGGTTGTCGGAGCGGACGCGCTCTGGGTCGACGGCTACGGCACCAACAACGTCGAGCGGGTCGATCCGACGCAGATGCAAGTCGTGGCGAAGATCCCGGTCGGCCCGAGCCTGTGGGACGTCGAGTTCGGCGCCGGCTCCGTGTGGGCGACCAGCGAGCTCGACGGCACGGTCAGCCGGATCGACCCCGCGACCAATACGATCACCGCACGGATCAAGGTCGGCTCCGGGCCGCGGCAGGTGCGTTACGGCGCCGGCGCAGTCTGGGTCGGGAACGCGGCGGGCAAGAGCATCTGGCGGGTCGACCCGGCGACGAACACGGCCCGCGCCGTCCCGATCGGGCTGCTCGGGCCGGACTCGCTCGCCGTCTCCGATCGTGCGATCTGGGTCTCCGCGCTCTCCTGGACCCGGAAGGTGTCGTCGACGTACTGGTCGATGAGCGCTTCGTAGTTCGAGCGCGTGCGGTTCTTACGGTGACCTTCCTTGCCCTTGCCAGGTCTCGACTGGCGCAGCTTCTGCTTCAAATCGATGACGAGTTGGTCGAGCTGCGCGTTCTGGGTCTGGCAGATCGGATTGACCTGGGCGGCGTAATCGGCGCGATCGGTGGTCGCCACTGCCATTGCGGGTGTGATCGCAAGCGCGATCATCGTGATCGCCACCGCGATCATCAATTTTCCGCTCTACGCGCGAGTCGCGCGGGCGGAAGCGAACGTGCGACGCGAGGCCGGTTTCGTGCAGGCCGCACGGCTCTCGGGCAACAGCGAGGCACGCATCCTGCTGGCGCACATTCTGCCCAACGTGATGCCGATCATGGTGGTGCAGATGTCGCTCACCATGGGCTACGCCATCCTCAATGCCGCC
>Ga0081455_10004159_pt1 | contig 16331 bp, 14 predicted proteins | sample TabmetS3T2R1_FD_70207 | JGI IMG/M metagenome (GOLD analysis project Ga0081455, IMG submission 70207) | Tabebuia heterophylla rhizosphere microbial communities from the University of Puerto Rico - S3T2R1 | ecosystem: Host-associated > Plants > Roots > Rhizosphere ... | reverse complement strand
TGACTCGCATCCTCATGCCGGACGACTGGATCGGCCACCCGCAGCGCAAGGATTACCCACTCGGCGGCATCCCGGTCGAGTACAAGGGCGGAACGATTCCTCCTCCAGACGAGCGCAGGAACTACTCGTGACCACGACGGATCCCTACGCCGACACCACCGAGACGACCTCCGGTCCGGTGTTCAACGTCACCGGCCAGGATTGGGATTCCATCGATGCGACCGCGGTTGAGGGAGATCGCCTCGTCGTCAACATGGGGCCACAACATCCGTCGACCCACGGGGTCCTCCGCCTCGTGCTGGAGATCGACGGAGAGACCGTCACCGACTGCCGGCCGGGTATCGGCTACCTCCACACCGGCATCGAAAAGAACATGGAGTACCGGACATGGACGCAGGGAGTCACGTTCTGCACTCGCATGGACTACGTTGCACCCTTTTCGAACGAGGCCGCGTATGTGGCGGCCGTCGAGAAGCTGCTCGGTATCGAGGGTGATGTCCCGGAGAAGGCAAATGTCCTCCGTGTTCTGCTCCTCGAACTGAACCGCATCAGTTCGCACCTCGTGTGCATCGCGACCGGCGGCATGGAGATCGGCGCCCTGACGGTCATGACGATCGGGTTCCGCGACCGCGAACTCATCCTCGACCTGTTCGAGTTGATCACTGGCCTGCGGATGAATCACGCATACTTCCGTCCGGGCGGCGTCGCCCAGGACATCCCGCCCGGGACGATCACGAAACTGCGCGAAACGGTGGCCTTGCTGAAGAAGCGGCTTCCGGAGTACGCCGCCCTGTGCAACGCCAACCCGATCTTCAAGGGCAGGCTCAAGGGGGTCGGACACCTCGATCTGCCCGGCTGCCTGGCTCTCGGCCTTTCCGGCCCGGTCGTGCGTGCAACCGGATACGACTGGGACCTCCGCAAGACGATGCCCTACTGGGGCTACGAGTCCTACGCGTTCGACGTCGTCACGTGGGACGAGCCGGACGCCTACGGACGGTTCCGAGTGCGTCTCGACGAGATGCATCAGTCCTTGCGCATTGTCGAGCAAGCGATTGACCGTCTGGCCGCACTCGGGGGCAAGCCGGTCATGGTCGCCGACAAGAAGATTGCCTGGCCAGCGCAGTTGAGCGTCGGCGCGGATGGCCAAGGCAACTCACTGGAGCACATCAAACACATCATGGGCGAGTCGATGGAGGCCCTGATCCATCACTTCAAGTTGGTGACGGAGGGCTTCCGCGTCCCGGCCGGCCAGGTGTACGCCTCCATCGAGGCGCCGCGCGGCGAGATCGGATGCCATGCCGTCTCCGACGGCGGCTCGCGCCCCTACCGCACACACTTCCGCGACCCGTCCTTCGTCAATCTGCAGGGGACGTCCGTGATGAGCGAAGGGTCGATGATCTCGGACGTCATCGTCGCCATCGCCTCGATCGATCCGGTGATGGGGGGAGTGGATCGGTGAGCACTGAGATCTCCAGCGAGACGGTGGCCGAGCTTCAAGAACTCATGGCCAGGTATCCCCAACCTCGGTCCGCCCTGTTGCCGATGCTTCATCTGTTACAAGCGGTCGAAGGCCACGTGACGACCGACGGCATCGAGTTGTGCGCGGAGCTGCTGGACATCAGCGCCGCCGAGGTCTCAGGTGTCGCGACGTTCTACACGATGTACAAGAAGCACCCGGTCGGAACGCACCACGTGGGGGTGTGCACGAACACGCTCTGCGCCGTCATGGGTGGCGACGCGATCTTCGATCGACTCTGCACTCACCTCGATGTCGGAAACGACGAGACCACGGCGGATGGCGCCGTCACGCTCGAGCGGATCGAGTGCAATGCGGCGTGCGACTTCGCTCCGGTCGTCATGGTGAATTGGGAGTTCTTCGACCAGCAGACGCCGGATTCGGCTGTAGAACTGGTCGATGCGCTTCGGTCGGGGCAGGACGTCGTAAGTCCGCGCGGCGCGACCGTCACGTCCTGGCGCGAAGCTGAGCGCGTCCTCGCCGGCTTCGAGGACGGCCGTGTCGACGAAGGTCCGGCTGCAGCTGGCCCGTCCTTGGTCGGGCTGGAGATCGCACGCGATCGCGCCTGGAGCGCTCCGTCAGCGAAGGGCGGTGAGGACTCGTGACCGATGTCCTCACACCCGTCCTCACCCGCAACTGGGCCGATGACCGTGCCTGGACGCGCGAGGCCTACGAGGCGCAGGGTGGATACCAAGCCCTGCGGATGGCGCTCGACACGGTGCAAAGAGAAGGGGGGCCGGACGAGCTGATCGAGCAGGTGAAGGACGCCGGCCTTCGCGGCCGCGGTGGTGCCGGGTTCCCGACCGGCATGAAGTGGGGATTCATCCCGCAGGACAACCCAAAGCCCAAGTACCTCGTCGTCAATGCCGACGAGTCCGAGCCGGGCACCTGCAAGGACATCCCGCTGATGATGGCCAGCCCACACACGCTCGTCGAAGGCGTCATCATCAGCTGTCTGGCGATCCGGGCCGAGACCGCTTTCATCTACGTACGTGGCGAGGTCCTTCACGTCGTCCGGCGCCTCCGGGCAGCTGCTCGGGAGGCGTATGAGGCGGGCTACCTCGGCGAGAACGTTTTGGGCACCGGCAAGAGGGTCGATCTCGTCATCCACGCCGGAGCCGGTGCCTACATTTGCGGCGAGGAAACCGCGCTCCTCGACTCACTCGAGGGTCGTCGCGGTCAACCGCGGCTGCGTCCGCCCTTCCCAGCGGTCGAGGGTCTGTATGCGTGCCCGACGGTGATCAACAACGTCGAGTCCATCGCTTCGGTGCCCAGCATCGTCTCCGGCGGCGTCCCGTGGTTCACCGGCATGGGGACGGAGAAGTCGAAGGGCTACACGATCTACTCCCTGTCGGGTCACGTTCGCCGCCCCGGACAGTACGAGGCTCCCTTGGGCATCACCCTTCGTGAACTGCTCGACCTGGGTGGCGGAATGCGCGAGGGCTCCGAAGTGAAGTTCTGGACGCCGGGGGGCTCATCCACGCCCATCCTGAGTGCCGAGCATCTCGATGTCCCGCTCGACTACGAGGCCGTGGCGGCCGCGGGCTCGATGCTCGGTACGAAGGCGCTCCAAGTGTTCGACCAGACGACTTCGGTCGTACGGTGCGTGCTGCGCTGGACGGAGTTCTACAAACACGAGTCCTGCGGAAAGTGCACGCCGTGTCGCGAGGGCACGTGGTGGATGACGCAGGTACTCCAACGCCTCGATGCGGGTGCCGGCCGAGACGGCGACATCGAACTGCTGCTTGACCTGTGCGACAACATCCTGGGCCGTTCGTTCTGTGCACTCGGCGACGGCGCGACGAGCCCGATCACGAGCGCCATCCAGTACTTCCGCAACGAGTTCGAGGCGGGCATGAGGACGCCTTCGTGGGAATTGTTCCCGCCAGAGCGAAGCGTTGCTTGGGCATCACCGGTTGGCGACGAAGCCGCCGAGGTCACCGAGGGGGCGCGGGCATGACCGTCGACGCGCAGCCGGGCCTGGACAAGACCGCCGGAGTTCCGGTCGAGCTCGTCACCCTGACGATCGACGGCGTGGAGGTCAGCGTCCCGAAGGGAACCCTTGTCATTCGGGCTGCCGAACTCATTGGCGTCGAAGTGCCCCGATTCTGCGACCACCCGCTGCTTGAACCCGTCGGCGCCTGCCGGCAGTGCCTCGTCGATGTGCCCGACGCGGGCAACGGGCGCGGCTTCCCGAAGCCGCAGGCGTCGTGCACGCTCGAGGTCGCCGCCGGCATGGTCGTCAAGACGCAGGTGACGTCGCCCGTCGCCGAGAAGGCACAGCAGGGGAACCTGGAGTTCCTTCTTGCCAACCACCCGCTCGATTGCCCGGTGTGCGACAAGGGTGGCGAATGCCCGCTGCAGAACCAAGCCATCAGCCACGGGCGCGACGAATCGCGCTTCACCGACCTCAAGCGCCATTTCGCCAAGCCGGTCGCGGTTTCGGAGCAGGTGCTGCTCGATCGGGAGCGGTGCGTTCTGTGCCAGCGATGCACGCGATTCAGTGAAGAGATCGCCGGCGACCCGTTCATTGAGTTGTTGGAGCGCGGTGCCAAGCAGCAGATCGGCATCGCCGAAGGCGAACCCTTTCACTCGTACTTCTCTGGCAACACCATCCAGATTTGCCCGGTCGGCGCGCTGACCAGTGCTGACTACCGGTTCAGGGCTCGGCCATTCGATCTCGTCTCGACGCCGTCGATCACCGAACATGACTCCAGTGGTGCGGCCATCCGTGTCGATCACCGGCGCGGCAAGGTTATGCGAGTCCTGGCTGGTGACGACCCGTACGTCAACGAGGAATGGATCAGCGACAAGGATCGATTTGCCTTCGCCTGGTCGGCGCAACCGGATCGCCTGACAGCGCCGCTGGTGCGCAACGCTGAAACGGGCGAGCTGGAGGTCATGTCGTGGCCGGGTGCGTTGGCCGTTGCCGCCCGCGGGCTGGCTGAAGCGAACAGCGTCGGAGTACTGCCGGGCGGCCGACTCACCCTCGAGGATGCACGTGCGTACGCGTCGTTTGCGCGCGACGTTCTCGGGACCGACGACATCGACTATCGCTCTCGGGTCCACTCGGCCGAGGAGGCCCAGTTCCTACAGCACTGGGTACTCGACATGGCGCACGTCGGGTATCAGGGCGATTTCGAGCGGGCATCCACCGTCGTTCTAGCAGGTATCGATCTCGAGGACGAGGCGGCGACGGTATTCCTGCAAATGCGTAAGCGCGCCCGTCATGGCGGTCGCATCGTTGCGATCGCCTCCCACCTGAGTCGAGGTCTGGCCAAACTCAACGCCGAACTGATCGCGACGGCGCCCGGCCAGGAGGCCGAAGCTATCGCGGCGCTGGAACTCGATGGAGATTCGATCCTGCTGGTCGGCGAACGATTGGCCGCCGTCCCAGGTGCATTCAGCTCGGCGCTCGCCCATCTGGCAAACCCGCGGATTGGCTGGATTCCGCGGCGGGCCGGCGACCGCACCGCCGCCGAGGCCGGCTGCCTCCCTAACCACGGTGGTACCAGCGGCCGCGACACCACCGAAATTCTCGCTGCGGCGGCGTCGGGCAAGATCGGCGCACTTGTCGTCGGCGGCGTTGAGCTGAGCGACCTGCCTGATCCGGCGACCGCGCGCCAGGCGTTCGAGAGAGCGTTCGTCGTCAGTCTCGAAGTGCGCGAAAGCGAAATCACCGCGCTGGCCGACGTCGTGTTGCCCGTCGCGCCGCCAGTGGAAAAGTCGGGCTCCTACGTCGGCTGGGACGGCAACCACCGCTCCTTCCCGCGCGTCCTGGAGACGTCCGCCGTGCCCGATGCACGGGTTCTGCGCGGTATCGCGGACGAACTCGGCAAGCCGCTTGCGACGGTGCCGTCGCAGGGCGAGGCAGAGCACGACTTCCGGGCGCCGACCGTCGAGACGCCGACCGCGCCGGTGTTGAAGTCCGGCCAGGCTGTGCTTTCCACCTGGAAGCAGCTCATCGACGACGGCCGCTGCCAAGACGGCCAGCCGGAGTACCGGGCCACCGCACGTCCCGCCGTCCTGAAGGCTTCGGCGGCGACGCTTGCCGAGGCGGGCATCGAGCCGGGTCAGACCGCGGTCATCAGTTCGCCTGTCGGGTCGGCGTCGTTCCCCGCTGTGGTGGACGACACGATGATCGACGGCGTCGTCTGGGCGCCGACCAACAACGGCCAGCATCTCGGTGCTCTCGGCATGCACCACGGCTCGGTCGTCACCCTCGGTGGTGAATCGTGAGCCCGCTGTTCGGACACGAGCCGTTCTGGGTGGTCGCACTCAAGGCCGGCCTGATCTTCCTGATCCTGGTTCTCTACACGCTGTTCAACATCTGGTTCGAGCGTCGTGTCGTCGCCCGGATGCAGCACCGGATCGGACCCAACGTCCACGGTCCATTCGGCCTCCTGCAGAGCCTTGCGGACGGCGTGAAACTCGCGCTCAAAGAAGATCTCTTCGTCGAAGCGGCGGACAAGGTGGTGTACGTCCTGGCGCCCGTCATCGCGACGATTCCGGCGTTCCTGGCGTGGGCGGTCATCCCGTTCGGACCCGAAGCCCGGATTCCGTTCACCGACGTCACCACGCCCTTGCAGCTGACCGATCTTCCGGTTGCCGTGCTCTACATCCTTGCGGTCACCTCGATCGGCGTGTACGGCATCGTCCTGGCCGGTTGGTCATCCAACTCCACGTATGCCCTCCTCGGAGGCATGCGCTCCAGCGCGCAGATGATCTCCTACGAGGTCGCGATGGGCCTGTCGTTCGTCGCGGTGTTCATCTATGCCGGATCGATGTCGACCTCCGAGATCGTGGCGGCCCAGGAACACACGTGGTTCTTCCTCCCACTCTTCCCGTCGTTCGTCATCTACACGATCTCGATGGTCGGCGAAACCAACCGCGCACCCTTCGATCTCCCCGAAGCCGAGGGCGAACTCGTCGGCGGCTTCCACACGGAGTACTCGTCGTTGAAGTTCGCGCTGTTCTTCCTGGCCGAGTACGTGAACATGGTCACCGTCTCGGCGCTCGCGACCACGCTTTTCCTCGGCGGCTGGAGGGCACCTTTCGGACTGGCGCACGTCTGGCCCGGCGCGAACCATGGCTACTGGCCGGTCGCGTGGTTCCTCGGTAAGACGCTGGGCTTCATCTTCTTGTTCATCTGGCTGCGCGGAACGCTGCCGCGCATGCGCTACGACCAGTTCATGAGGTTCGGCTGGAAGGTCCTGATCCCGGTCTCGCTGGCCTGGATCGTGGTCGTCTCCATTGTGCGCCGACTCAAGTCCGAGAACCTGCTCGACCAGAACATCCTGGTGTGGGGTGCCGTCGCGGCGGGCGTCGTTTTCCTGCTCACCTTCCTCATTCCCGAGAAGAAGAGGTCCGCACCGGTCGACGCAGAGTCGATGGTCGGGTACCCGATTCCGAAGGAATGGGAGCAGCGCGAGGAAGTGGGTAACTGATGGGCTCACTGCGCGAGAGTCTGTGGGACCCGATCGCCGGGTTCGGTGTGACCTTCCGGACGATGTTCAAGAAACCGGTCACCGAGCAATATCCGTTCGAGAAGGTTCCGACCGCGCCGCGCTTCCATGGCCGTCACCAGTTGAACCGCTGGCCAGACGGACTGGAAAAGTGCATTGGATGCGAGCTGTGCGCCTGGGCGTGCCCCGCCGACGCCATCTACGTCGAAGGCGCAGAGAACACCGACGACGAGCGGTACAGCCCCGGCGAACGGTACGGCCGCGTCTACCAGATCAACTACCTGCGGTGCATTCTCTGCGGCCTCTGCATCGAGGCCTGCCCAACCCGGGCGTTGACGATGACGAACGAGTACGAACTGGCCGACGACAGTCGGGCCGACCTCATCTGGACGAAGGACGAGCTGCTCGCTCCATTGAGTGAGGGAATGGAGGCACCGCCTCACCCGATGCGCTTGGGCAATGATGACGGCGACTACTACCGGCTCGCCGAGGATGCGCCACTGGTCGACTTCGGAGACGAGTCATGAACGCCTTCTGGATTCTCGCGCCAATCATGGTGTTGGCCGCGCTGGGCCTCGTGCTGTGCCGCAAGGCTGTTCACTCCGCGCTGTGCTTGGCCGTGGTGATGCTGGGCCTCGCGGTCCTCTATGCGGCGCAGGGTGCGCCGTTCCTGTTCGCCGTCCAAGTGATTGTGTACACCGGCGCCATCATGATGTTGTTCCTCTTCGTCCTCATGCTCGTCGGCGTCGAGACAGCCGACTCGCTGCACGAGACCATTCGAGGTCAGCGCGCCGTCTCCCTGGTGGTCACGCTGCTGTTTGGCATCGTCGCCATTGTCGGCGTCGCGCAAGCGGTGACGGGCGCGGTTTCTGGGTTTGGGAATCAGCCCAACGTTCTGGGCCTGGCTGCATTGCTCTTCGGGCCCTATGTCCTCGCCTTTGAGTTGACGAGCGCCCTGCTCATCACCGCTGCGCTCGCCGCGATGGTCTTGGCGCATCGCGACCGGCTGAGCATCCGTCCGACCCAAGCCTGGTTGTCGCAGCAGCGGATGCGTGACTTCGCCGACACCGGAAAGCACCCCGGCAACCCGCCGACGCCGGGCGTGTTCGCCCGTCACAATGCGGTCGACACCCCGGCGCTCCTCCCCGACGGCTCGCCGCTGGAGGAGTCGATCTCATCGACCTTGATCGCTCGCGGCCAGGGCGGGTCTCGCACCGACGCTGTGCGGCTGGAGGAGGACGAGTGACTGATTACCTGACTCTTTCGCTGCTGCTCTTCACGATTGGCGCTGCGGGTGTCCTGATTCGACGCAACGCGATCGTGGTCTTCATGTGCATCGAGCTGATGCTCAACGCCACCAATCTCGCCTTTGTGACGTTCTCCCGTCAGCACGGGACCCTCGACGGGCAGGTCGCCGCCTTCTTCGTCATGGTCGTCGCTGCAGCCGAGGTGGTGGTCGGCCTCGCCATCATCGTGTCCATCTACCGCACGCGCCGGACGACTTCGGTCGACGACGCGAGCCTCCTGAAGCTCTAGGCGGGGACGATGCTCGACTACACATGGCTGCTGGTGGCCATTCCCTTGCTCTCCGGCCTGGGCCTCCTCGTATGGGGAAAGGAATCCGACGCATTCGGTCACCTCATCGGCACGGCGGCATCCGCCGCGTCCTTCGTCGTCGGAGCCGGTGCCTTCATCCAGCTGCTTACCCGGCCCGAAAGCGAGCGTTCCTTCACGAAGCCGCTCTTCACCTGGATCAGCGCCGGACCGTTCCACGTCGAGATGGGTTACACCTTCGACCAGCTCTCGGGACTCTTCGTCCTCCTCATCACCGGTGTCGGAACCCTGATCCACATCTACTCGATCGGCTACATGGCCGGCGATGCACGCCGTCGCCGGTTCTTCGCCTACCTGAACATCTTCATCGCGGCCATGCTCACCCTCGTCTTGGCCACCGATTACGTGGTGCTTTTCCTCGGTTGGGAAGGCGTCGGACTCGCGTCGTACCTGCTGATTGGCTTTTGGCAGCACAAGGACTCCGCCGCACAGGCGGCGACCAAGGCATTTGTGCTCAACCGGGTCGGCGATCTCGGTATGGCGCTGGCGATCATGACGATGTTTGCGCACTTCGGCACGACAGTGGTCAGCGACGTCAATCTGTCCGCGTCGATGGCCTCGACCGCAGTGGCAACGGCGCTAGGGCTGTTCCTGCTGCTCGCGGCGTGCGGCAAGTCAGCGCAGGTCCCGTTGCAGGCCTGGCTCCTGGACGCGATGGAGGGTCCGACTCCGGTTTCGGCTCTGATTCACGCTGCGACGATGGTCACTGCCGGCGTCTATCTCGTCGTCCGCTCGAACGGGGTGTTCGACGCATCGCAGACGGCCCGAACGGCCGTCGTGATCGTCGGTGTCGTCACCCTTCTCGTCGGCGCCTGGATCGGATGCGCGAAGGATGACATCAAGAAGGCGCTTGCCGGGTCGACGATGAGCCAGATCGGTTACATGATGCTGGCCGCCGGGCTGGGGCCAGTCGGATATGCATTCGCGATATTCCACCTGCTCACACACGGTTTCTTCAAGGCCAACTTGTTCCTCGGCGCTGGCTCGGTCATGCACGCGATGGATGACGACGTCGACATGCGCCACTACGGTGCCTTGCGCACCGCCCTCCCGGTCACGTTCGTCACGTTCGCGTTCGGCTATCTCGCCATCATCGGGGTTCCGCCATTCGCTGGTTTCTGGTCGAAGGACAGGATCATCGAGGCAGCCTTCGGCCAGTCTTGGTGGGCTGGCCTCGGCGCCCTGATCGGCGCGGGTATCACCGCGTTCTACATGACGCGTCTGATGGCCATGACCTTCTTCTCCCAACAGCGCTGGCTGGACGGGGTTCACCCTCATGAGTCACCCCGAGTCATGACGTGGCCGCTCATCGCCTTGGCCGGACTCTCGGCGTTCGGGGGAGCGCTGGCGATCGGTGGTTGGATCACCGACTGGCTGGCGCCGGCCGTTGGCGAAGCCGTTGAACACGATCTCCCCGTTCCGGCCTGGGCCATCAGCATTGTCGTTCTGGCCGTTGTGGCGCTCGGCGTCGCACTGGGATTCCGCCGCTACGAGGCGCAGCCGGTCGACGCAGATGCCCTCACGGATCGCGAGGTCTCGTTCTTCACCCGAGCCGGACGCCACGAGCTCTACGGCAATGCGTTCAACGACGCCGTTGCAGTTCGACCGATGCGGCACACCGTGCGCACCTTGGTCTACGTCGACGGCGCCGGCCTGGACGCCTTCGTGACGGGATTCGCCGATCGTCTGGGTGATCTGGCCAATTCCCTGCGCAGGCAGCAGACGGGCTTCGTGCGCAGTTACGCACTCAGCATGGTTGTGGGCGCATTCGTTGTCCTCCTCAGCCTTCTGGCGGTGACGTTCGCGTGATCCTGTCCGCCCTCGCCCTCACGCCACTGGTTGGCGCGTTCGTGCTGGTCGTGCTTCCGCGCACCGCCGAACGTCTCGTCAAGTCCCTGGCGGTCGGATTCAGCCTCGTGGCATTGGTGCTTTCGATCGCCATGATGTCGTCGTACGACCTCGGCAAGACCGGCTTCCAGCTCGCTGAGAAGCACACCTGGATCAAGCCGTTCGGCGCGTACTACGCGGTGGGAGTCGACGGAATCGGCGTCACCCTGATTCTCCTGACGACCGTGCTGACGCCGATCGTTCTGCTGGCTGCATGGGACGACACGCTCCCGGAGGGTCGGTCGTTCAACGGCTACCTCGCGTGGATGCTGGCGCTCGAGGGGCTCGCGCTCGGTGTCTTCGCTTCGACCGATGCCTTCCTGTTCTACCTGCTGTTCGAGGCAACCTTGGTCCCTATCTACTTCCTGATTGGTTCGTATGGCACAGGTTCACGGACGTACGCGGCGGTCAAGTTCCTGATCTACAACCTTGCCGGTGGCCTGCTGATGTTGGCCAGTATCGTCGGCCTGTACTACGTGTCGGGACGTCACGGTGCGCCCACGTATCTGCTGTCCGACCTGGTCGGCTTGCACTTGGGCGCCGGCGCCGAAAAGTTGTTGTTCCTCGGATTCATGGCCGCCTTCGCGATCAAGGCACCGCTCTTTCCGTTCCACACCTGGCTGCCCGACGCGGCTGCGTCGGCGTCCCCATCCACCGCCGTGTTGATGGTCAGCGTCATCGACAAGGTGGGCACCTTCGGCATGCTGCGGTGGTGTCTGGGCCTGTTCCCGCATGCCAGCACCTGGGCGACACCGGTGGTCGTGACCCTCGCGGTGATCAGTGTCATCTACGGGGCGCTGCTGGCCATCGGACAGGACGACCTGCGGCGCCTGGTCGCGTTCACCTCGGTGTCGCACTTCGGGTTCATCATCCTTGGCCTGTTTGCCGTGACGTCGACGTCGACGGCCGGCGCCACGCTGTACATGTTCAACCACGGCTTGTCGACGGCCGCGTTGTTCCTAGTCACCGGCATTCTCATCGCGCGCCGGGGCTCTGCGAGCATTGCCGACTTCGGCGGCGTTCAGAAGGTCGCACCGCTGCTGGCCGGAATGCTGCTGGTCGCGGGCTTGTCGAGCCTGTCGCTGCCTGGTCTCGCGCCGTTCATCTCCGAATTCATGGTGCTGGTCGGCACCTTCACCCGATATCCGGTGGCGTCGATCATCGGGGTCTTCGGGATCGTGCTCGCCGCCCTGTACATCCTGGTGATGTACGAGCGGACCATGACTGGTCCGCTGCGCGATGACAATGCATCCATTCGGGATCTCAAGCCCGTCGAGATGGCGGCCTTGGCTCCCGCCGTGGTTCTGATGGTTGGCCTGGGATTCTTTCCACAACCGCTGCTGAACGTCATCAACCCGGCCGTCGACGCGACGCTGGCCCGGGTCGGGGTCGGTGACCCGTCCCCAACGTCACCCCACCATTTGATCGTCTGCTCCGCAGATTCGTCGGTCTCGTGCACTCTGCCGAACCCCGGGGAAGGCGGTCACCGGTGATTCCCATCCAGGCGCCGCAGATCGAATATGCACTCATTGCACCCCTGCTGATCGTCAGCGCCGGGGCGGTCGTAGGGACGCTGGTCGAGGCCCTGGTGTCTCGCAAGCGTCGTTTCGCGGTGCAGGCGGTAGTCGCATTCCTGACCGTCGTGGCCGCGCTGGCCGACAGCATCCATGTCTTCGTGACGTTGAAGCCGCTGGCTGGGGCAGGTTGGGGTCAGGTCTCGACCGAAGGTGCACTTGCTGTCGATGGCCCCGGTGTTCTGGCCTGGCTGATGTTGTGCCTCTTTGCGCTGCTCTCACTCGGACTGTTCGCCGACCGCACGCTGGAGGGCGGCCTCAGCGCATTCACCGGACGAGCCGCGGATGCGCCAGGCTCGGCAGGCGAGACCGAGGCGCGCGCCGCGAAGCTCGAGCACGCTGAGGTGTTCCCGCTGGCGATGTTCGCACTGCTCGGCATGATGGTCTTCGCGACGGCCAACGACCTACTGACGATGTTCGTGGCGCTTGAGGTGTTGTCGCTGCCCCTCTACGTGTTGTGCGGCTTGGCCAGGCGCCGGCGCCTCGTCAGCCAGGAGGCGGCACTCAAGTACTTCCTGTTGGGCGCCTTCTCGTCGGCATTCTTCGCATACGGCATCGCGCTGGCTTATGGCTATGCGGGTGGGATGCAACTGGCCGACATCGATCGCGCTGTTTCCGGACGTCCCGACAGCGAAGCGCTGCTGCTCGCGGCCATCGCGCTGATGGCGGTCGGATTGCTCTTCAAGATCGGTGCGGTGCCGTTCCACTCCTGGACGCCAGACGTCTATCAAGGCGCCCCAACACCGGTGACTGCCTTCATGGCTGCTGGTACGAAGGCGGCGGCTCTCGTTGCCCTCATGCGGGTTTTCTTCGTGGCGTTCAACGGAGCCACGTGGGACTGGCGCCCACTGATCCTGGCGGTCTCGGTCGTCACGATGCTGTTCGGATCGCTCGTCGCGATCGCCCAGACAGACGTCAAGCGGATGCTCGGCTACTCGTCGGTGGCACACGCCGGGTTCCTTCTGGTCGGCGTCGCTGGAGCATTCGCCGCTGCCGGTCGCATCAGTTCGGTCGGCGCGGTGCTGTTCTATCTTGCGGTCTACGGTGTCGCCTCGATCGGCGCGTTCGCCGTGGTCACGATCGTCCGTGACGGCAGCGGCGAGACGAATCACCTGTCGCGCTGGGCGGGTTTGGGCCAGGAGTCTCCGCTGCTCGCCGGCGCGTTCGCCTTGTTCCTCCTCTCGTTCGCCGGATTCCCGCTCACCAGCGGATTCATCGGAAAATGGTCGGTATTTTCGGCGGCGCTCTCCGGCGGCTTCTGGCCGCTGGTCGTGATCGGCGTCCTCACGAGCGCAGTCGCGGCCTACTTCTACGTTCGGGTGATCGTGCTGATGTTCTTCACCGATCCAGTTGGCGACGGCCCGGACGTCGCCGTGCCCAGCCTCATGACTACGGTTGTCATCGCGGTGGCTGCGGCCGTCACGTTGGCACTGGGCGTTGTTCCGGGTCCGGCGTTGGCGCTGGTGCAGCACGCCGGCCTCTTTGTCCGCTGATCCGAGGAGCGCAGGTGGGAAACCTCGAGGATCGCGTGACCCGCGGGCTTGCGGCTGTCGAGAGCCGGCTCGAACACGTCATCACCAGCGACGAGCCGTTCATCACCGAAGCAGCAGCACATTTGCTGAACGCCGGTGGCAAGCGCTTCCGTCCGATGCTCGTGTTGGTGTGTTCGGAGTTCGGCGATCCTGATCACCCCCACGTCGTCCCCGCCGGTGTCGCCGTCGAACTCACCCACTTGGCGACGCTGTACCACGACGACGTGATGGACGAAGCCACCATGCGGCGGGGAGCCGAGACGGCCAACCGTCGGTGGGACAACTCCCTGGCGATCCTCGTGGGCGACCATCTGTTCGCCCATGCCTCCGAGGTCACCGCGACGCTAGGTGCCGATGCGGTCGGTGTCCAGGCGCGGACGTTCGCGCGCTTGGTGAAGGGACAGATTCGCGAGACGATCGGACCCCACGAGGGTGACGACCCGCTCCAGCACTACCTCAGCGTCGTAGCTGACAAGACCGGGTCCCTCATCGCGACATCCGCCTATTACGGGGCTCACCTGTCGGGAGCTTCGGCGGAGATCGTGACGACGGTGACGGAGTTCGGAGAGCGCATCGGTTCGGCCTTCCAGCTCAGTGACGACGTCATCGACATCGCCAGTGACTCCGACGACTCGGGCAAGACTCCCGGCACCGACCTGCGCGAAGGCGTGCCGACCCTGCCCACGTTGCTGGCTCGCCGGTCGACGGCCCCGGCAGACGCCGACCTGGTGCATGCCCTATCCGCGCCGATCACCGACGACACCGAGGTCATGCAGGTCTTGGCGGCGCTCCGCACGCATCCGGCGATGGATGAGGCGCGTGCGTACGTCCAGGCCGAATCGAATGCAGCGCGTGCCCTGCTTGCAACCCTGCCTCTTGGGGAACCGCGCGATGCGCTCGAGGACGTCTGCGACCGCCTCGCCAGCCGCACCACCTGACGGTGGTCGAGTAGCGGCCGGAGGCCGCGTATCGAGACCAGTTACGCCGCGACGGCCTCAGCGCTCAGCCGCAACACTCGTCGATGGTGACGGATTCCGTCGGCGGTGAAGATGACCAGAGCGACCCACACCAGGAGGAAGCCAATCCATGCCGCTCCGCTCATCGGTTCGTGGAAGATCGTCAGACCAAACACGAACTGCAGGCCTGGGCCCAGATACTGCAGGATTCCGAGCGTCGTCAGCGAGACCCGTGTGGCCGCGCCGCCGAAGAGGAGCAGCGGGATTGCCGTCACGATCCCGGTACCGGCCAGCAGCAGCGCATTGGCCGTGCCGGCGTGGCCGAAGGTGCCGCGACCGGTTGCGTTGAGCCAGATCAGGAAGCCCAGAGCCACAGGGGCGAGGATTGCCGTTTCGGCGCCGAGCGATTCGATCGCGCCGAGGCCGGCCCGCTTCTTGAGGAAGCCATAGGTGGCAAACGACGCGGCCAGCGCCAAGGCCACGCCCGGCAGGCGCCCGTAGTCGGCCGTCAGGATCACGACTGCCACCGCACCGAACCCCACCGCCGACCACTGCCACGGACGCATCGGTTCTCCGAGAACGAAGACGCCGAGCATCACGGTCACGAGCGGGTTGATGAAGTAGCCAAGTGACGTCTCGATCACTCGTTCATGGGTGACACCCCAGATGAACACGCCCCAGTTCACGGCGATCACCATCGATGCCACGGCCAGAAAGGCGACGCGCTGTCGATCGGCCCAGATGACCCGAAAGTGATCCCACCGGCGCGTTGCGGCCAGCAGAACCAACACGAATGCGAGTGACCAGACGAACCGGTGGGCCAGCGCTTCGACAGCCGAAGCGGGAGCCAGGAGCGGCCAATAGAGCGGGAACAGCCCCCACAGGAGATAGGCCCCGGCGCCCATCAACAGGCCGCTGCGGGGTTCAATCACCCTTGTTACGACGCTGCGCAGTGGCACGCTATTCCCGTGCATGCCGATCATTTCGTCGCCTACGGTCCGTCTCATCTTGCAGCCCTCGCCGTCCTGGTCGTCGGGATCATCCTGTTGGCCAGATTCGGCCGGAACGCTCCGCGCTGGTTCGATCGCGTCTTCGCGTGCGCGATCATCGGCGTGACTGTCCCGGTCCAGCTGCTGCAGTTCACGCCCGCGGAGTGGAGCCTGCAGACGTCCCTTCCGCTGCAGCTGTGTGACTTCGCCTGGATCTTTGCCGCGCATGCCCTCTGGACCCGTTCCCGGCTGAGCGCGTCGGTCATTTACCTCTGGGGGCTGACCTTGACCACGCAGGCGATCCTCACTCCGGCGCTGGGTTCGCCTTACCCCGAACCGCGCTTCTTCATGTTCTGGGCGATGCACCTCCTCATCGTCTGGTCAGCCGTGTACGTCATCACGGGCATGGCTCTGGCTCCCACGTGGCGCACCTACGGTCAGACGGTCTTGATCACACTGGGGTGGGCGGCCGGCGCCACGCTGTTCAACCTGGTTGCGGGAACCAACTACGGCTACCTGCTGCGGAAGCCGGCGAACCGGTCCGCGCTCGACTTGTTCGGACCCTGGCCGTACTACGTGGCCGTCGAGATCGCCGTCGTCGCGATCACCTGGGCGCTGCTGACGTGGCCATGGGCGCGGCGGAGTCGGGCGCTGGTCAGGGAGATCGTGTAGGCGTCCGTCCCATGGTATGCGTCCAGTCGGTCGTATAGAGTGACGCCATGGATGCCACGGATGTCGTGGACGAGCGCGTGGATGGCCGCAGGGCCCGAGGCGACGCCACCCGCCAAGCCGTGGCTC
>Ga0081455_10004158_pt1 | contig 16335 bp, 16 predicted proteins | sample TabmetS3T2R1_FD_70207 | JGI IMG/M metagenome (GOLD analysis project Ga0081455, IMG submission 70207) | Tabebuia heterophylla rhizosphere microbial communities from the University of Puerto Rico - S3T2R1 | ecosystem: Host-associated > Plants > Roots > Rhizosphere ... | reverse complement strand
CCGATCCAGAATGACGTGATCGCCAGGCGGTAGCAACCCCTCAAATCCGTCGCGAAAACCAATCACTTCCCAGTCGAGCTTGTCGGCTGCCAGCACCACGGCACGCAATACTGCGTTTAGCCCGGGGCAATCTCCACCACTGGTCAGAACACCGACGCGCGGTTTCATTTTCGCAAAAGCGAAATTAGAGGATTTTCTTTGGATCAGCTATCCGACCCGTAGCCGCCCATTGATCGTACAATTGCCAGCCGCGTTGCAAAAGGGCTGCGCCTTCGCCGAACCGGTTAGTGCTACCGAGGAGCACGACCATTAAGTGGCGCGGATAAACCGTTTCCATCTGGCCGTTGCGAACAACTTCCGATTCACGATTAGCATACAAAATCAAACAGTCGCCGGCGCGCGTCGAGCGACCTGTCTTCACGCCGTCGATGCCGTTCTTGCCGAGGAGCTCGTTGGTGTTGCGAAGCACGTAACTCAACTGATGACCTTGACGGTTGAATGAGATCTGACGTTCCTTTTGCGACACATAAAAGCGGAAGCTCGGCTTGTTCATCGCGTATCGGGTGAGACGCGCCATGTCTTCCGCCGTGGAATACGGCAGTGGCTTAACTTTCCAATCGATGCCGTGAGGATTGACAAAACGCGTGCGTTCCATCTTCAACTGTTTCGCCAGGGCGTTCATCTGAGCGACGAACATGTCCGCCGGTGTCAATCTCGCACCTGCCTCAACGGCTCCAAGCCGCGAACCGACCTGATAGGCCAGCGTGTAAGCCGCAACGTTGTCAGATTGCACAAGCGCGGCGTAAAGGAGATCGCGCATGGAAATGGTGTCACCCGGTTGAAAGCCGATGTTGTTTTCCGTAGTCCCTTGAAACGCCTCCGGGGGAATGGCCGCCGCTGCGTTGAGATCGCCGGATTTCCTTTCTGACCAATCCAAAACCACGCATGCCGTGGCAATTTTGGTCAGGCTGCCGACTTGCAGCTTTTTCCGGGGTTCTTGTTCCTCCAAGACGTAGCCGGTTTGCGCATCGGCGATGAGGTATGCCTGCGCCGCTGCCGCCCAACGAACAAACGACGCGCTCGCAAGAAACGCAACGAAAACGATTAGAGATCGACGTGGTGAATGCATAAGGGACGTGGAACGGCAGCACGTTAATCGGCGCATTCTGATTCGCAAACGCTTACGGTGTGCTCGACCGTTAGCCATTCTTCTGCGGATTCCGCGCGCGGCTAATGAGCAAACGCATGAGGAAGTAAATGAATATTGCCCAAGGGACGGCAACCAAGAGTGAACCAATGAATGCCGGCCAATAGGTGGGCCAAATAACGCGTGAAAACACGTGCCAGTGAACGTAATCGTGGAGTCGAAACTCGCGAAACTGTACCCGGTTTGCCACTGGCCGATTGAGTATCCAGCAACCGAACTGGTATTCGGCAACATAGATCGCCGGCATCGCCCAAATGACGACATCGTGCAGCGTGACCGCAATCGCGGCTGCGACCTTGTTGCAACGAAAAAGCCACGCCACAGCAATCGAGAGTAACGTTTTTAGCGGATACAACGGCGTGAAACCGAAGAAAATCCCGATGGCTGAACCCAAAGCGATTGAATGCGGCGTATCCGCGATCGCCATCAACGTCATGTGGTTCGAAACAAGCCAAAGCTTTAGCCTCGCCAGCGGCTTGGGTAATCGCGATTCGTAAACCGGTTCGCGCTCTCGACGTGGTTCGTACACTCGCAAAGATAAGCTAAAATAGATTTGCGTCTGCAAACTGCTGTTTGGCTGGATTTCAATTGAATTTAGATGGAGTTCGTTGCGCTTGCCGCAATGGTCTTCCACGGCTACAACCAAAAAACTGATGGCTCGATCTGATGCGCCGCACGGCTATGCAATCCGCGGAGGCAAAGAAGGCAAAAAACGTCTCGATCTGCTCGCACGGGTGATGCTGCCGACGACCACCCAATTACTCGATCGCGTTGGTCTGAGCAGAGGGATGAAATGCCTGGACGTCGGTTGTGGCGGCGGCCACCTGGCGATACTGATGGCGGGTCGTGTCGGACCTGAAGGACACGTTCTGGGAACCGACACGGACCCGGAGATTCTCGCATTGGCGTGGGAAGATGCTGTAGCGGCAAAGGTCACGAACGTTACATTTCAACACTCGGATGCTTCCGCTTGCTTGTGGCACGAGGAATTCAATTTGGCTTACGCCCGTTTTCTATTGTCGCACGTGAACAAGCCCCAGAACTGTCTCGCAGCGATGATAACGGCGTGCCTGCCGGGAGGAACTATCGTCATCGAGGACACCGATTTCGCAGGCAGCTTTTGTTACCCGACTTGTGCTGCCTATGAACGGTACGCAGAGCTGTATCAAAAACTGGTACAATTGAAAGGCGGCGATTCAAATATTGGATCAAAACTGCCAGCTATGTTGCGCAGGGGCGACATCGAGGGAGTCGAGTTTAACGTGATCCAACCCGCCCATATTCGCAGTGAAGGCAAATTGATGGCGCCAATCACCATGTCACGGATTTCAGACGCGTTGACCGCAGAAGGACTAGCTACCGAGGATGAAGTGCAGCAGATCTTAACCGAATTGAATCGCGTTGCCGCAGACTCCGAGACCGTGATCAGCTTGCCAAGGATCTTTCAAGTTTGGGGCAAACGTGCCGTCTAGAACAATTCCAGTGTCTCCGCGGGTGCGTTCACGATTTGACCGAGTGCTTTGCGTAGACGAAGCGCCGCGCGTGGCGCGTAATCAAGGTTGTTGTTATTGAAAATCACATGCACGTCGCGCGCCCCTTTTGCGAGCTTTCTGCTCCGCTCCGCGACTTCCGCGATTTCCTTCTTCTTGTAATCGTAGTCGAAACGCGCCGCCACGGTTTTGCCCGTGATGTAAGCTTTTGCGTTGCGTCCGTGCAGCCGCAGGTATGCAACATTTGAATTTGTCACCTCGTCCACATCCGATCGCATCACTGTGAAATGGTCCGATGCGGGCGCGTCCACGTTCACAAAAATCGCTCCGTGCTTCCGCACAAAGGCAATTGTCGATTGCAGTTGATCGTCGATCACCCAATTCCTGTTTCGAAACTCAATCGCCAGTTCGCATCCGTTCAGCAGCTCTATCAGCGGCTCAAGCTCGTTCAGCTCGTGTTTCCGTGGCGAAAACGCCGGCGAAAGTTGCAGAAGCAACACGCCCATTTTCCCGGCGCTGCGCAAGATTGCAGTCGCACGGAGAAAAACTTTTAGTAGCGCTTCCTGCACGTCTCGCGTTGGCTTGATCTTTCCTTTCGCGTCGATTTCCGCGCGGCGTTGTAAATCTGGCGGCAACAGCTTTGCTGGCGTCGAGTGAAATGAAAACAGCTGGTGCAATTTCACGTCAAACGTGAAGTCGTGTGGTGTCGCGGCGCACCAGCGTTCCACCATTCCCGGCTCCGGCACCGAATAAAATGTCGAGTTTACCTCAACCAAATCGAAATGCTGCGCGTACCACGGCAATCGCTCGCCGGCCGGCAGTTTCTTCGGATACCAGCGTTCGATGAACCCGGGATCCGACCAACTCGCGGTGCCAACAAGAATTTTGCCGCTCACCCATTTAACGAAGTCACGACTATCGCCGAACGCAAACGCAATGCGTGAATACGTTGCGACTGAAGCAGAGAAATTGGTTGCGGGGGCTGGATTTGAACCAGCGATCCGGCAGCTGCCGGATTATGAGCCCCTCTGACGTAAGCCAGTGATCGTGTAAAAACCTTTGCCTCGTCCTTGTCGCTTCAGCCGATTCTCTAATTTTCTTGCTTCGCTCAACGATAGGTTTTGGCTTTGCCAGACAGTACGCCAAGGACCACGAGGACCTTTCGTCCAACGCGATTCGCCATTATTGTGCTGTCGCAGTCTGCGCGCGACGTCGTCCGTCAAGCCAACGTAAAATCTGCCTTCAGGGTTTTGAAGAACGTAAACGCGATAAGCGCCTGCCATTCGGCGAGAAAATTGGTTGCGGGGGCTGGATTTGAACCAGCGACCTTCAGGTTATGAGCCTGACGAGCTACCAGGCTGCTCCACCCCGCGGTCTTATTATGGCGACGCGCGGGACGAAAGCAAACCGGAATCCTTTGGCGAATGCCCGAATATTTCGCAGCCTAGGAGATTGCCGACCGGACATTGGAGCCAAAGCGTGTTAGCGGCAACGAAGGCGCTCACCAAACACTGGGTTCGAAAAATGAGCCGGCGAGTCCACGAGTAAGGATCGAGGTTTCTTAGGCGGGTCACTAGGGCGATTGGTTTTGTTTGGCAAATCGTCGCACTCACGCGCGCACTTCGTCATGGAAATCCGGATGCGACCGAAAGCCGTCGGCTTTCTCGCGACGGGAGTGGAGCTCCTTAGGCACTTAAATCTGGGGCGATTGGCCTGGAGATGGTCACACCCGACAGCCTCGCCGTGGCACGGTAGGCAGCTTAGCCTTGGCGTTCTGCTAGGCTATCGACTCCAGCCTCGCGCGCTGATACTCGGCTGACGATACTCGGTCTTCATCATCAATGAGGCTCCAGAGAGTTCGCATTATAGAACTCCGTGGCGATCTTGCTAAGTGAGGCCCGCTCTTATCCAAGCCCGTCTGCTATTTCGGTCAACGATCGGCCATCCATCAGGTTCCATCCCAACGCACCCGTATAGCCCGAAGAAACGAATCTTCACATCGCGCAGTGTGCACTCTGACCGTGCGAGCACGGATTCAATGGAAGATCCAAAAGCATTGAGCACTCGAGCTTGGTGAGCAGTGTTTCGCGTAGTTGAGGATCAAGGGCAATTCCCTACTGGTGCTTCTTTGATATTTCATCGCGCAGACTAAGCGCGAGTTCGCGATCCATCTTGCTGAAGGCGTTATGTCAAGCCGCGGCAGCCTGGCTCAGAAACGAGTCTTGTAGGACCGGCGGCATACCACCCGGTACGCCGCTCAATTACTTCAACACTTCAGCTCGTTTCGTTGAAGTGGCCCTGTCGAGGGAGCTTGAACGAAGAAAGAGATCGATGTCAATAAAAAAGGACGGGCGGTGTGATCACTTTGCTGCACCTAACTCAACACACCGCCCTTGCACGCACTCCAAGGTATTCATTGGGGACCTTGGCGATTGAAGTACGTGTCCGAAATCTTTTTAAGGAATTTGGCGTAAGTATGTCAATAGAATTCGTAAAAGTCCTGATTTATTTCCACGGGGGCCTTCATTGGCTCCAGCGGTAGGATTCGAACCTACGACCAATCGGTTAACAGCCGACCGCTCTACCACTGAGCTACGCTGGATCACCCCTTGAAACGGAGAGTTCGTATTGTCGCGCACGATTCGCCCGTGGCAAATGCGGATTTGCCTCTGGATAGACGCACATGGCGCCGCGGCAACGATATTTTAAGTACAGTGAAAGCGTTGTTTTCAGTATTTCTCGCGCTGGGGGTTTGCGTTGGCAGCGTTCAAGCTGGGCCTGTGCGCACGGCGAGAAATGCGGCGAAAAACACGGCGATTACCGCTAAGAACGTCGCGCACAGTGTTGTGAAGGGCACAAAAAGAGCGGTGCACACTGTGGTCTACAGACTCACGCCATAATAGAGCCTGGTGCTCAAGACTTCGGTCGCCGTCATTGCGACTGTCGTGCCTTGGACGAAACGTACACGTCCAATTACGTCCCTCTCAGTCGCCTCCTTGTGCGTCTCAATCACATTTCCCCCTTCGTGAATGGCGCTCCCATGCCCGATGCATCCCGGAGAAATGAGTTTTAATGTTACACCAAAGTGATAGTCTAAGTGGCCAAGTGCGAAGCAACTCTTCGCAGATGCGCGCGGTGTTTGAATGGAAAGCGACTTTCGGGGGAAATGGGGAAACGCTCTTCACTTTGTCTTTGCTGTTTCGCTTTCTTCATCGCGTTTGATCCGGTGTCTGGTCAAACCGAACCGGTAACCGCAAGGGACAACCCCCGCGCGAGAAGAACATCCGCCTCTCGGCCTGCGCCGCTGTATCGGTGGAAAACGAATATCGTAACAACAGTCTTTTGGATCGGCGAAAAGCCAGCTGGAAATAATCTTGCCCCAAATCGGACCAGTGCATGGGACAAACAATGGACCAAGAGCTACGGCGGTTTTGATGACCCGAACCCTGCCCATCGAAGAAATTATGTCCCGGTAAAATTTACCCCGCGGCAGAACCCGTTTTATTGCGCACTACCGTACAATGATAAAGCACGTACCGGCCACCGACCGGAAGCCGCTCGCGTTGTTCCATGGTTTCAAGTGGCGTATCAAGGTCCTGCTATTTCCACTTGCAAGGACCGATGGATCGCGATCCGCAAAGGCAATCGAATCGCTTATGCGCAATGGGAGGACGCGGGACCATTCCGCACTGACCATTGGCAGTACGTGTTTGGCAATGAACGTCCAAAACCCAATCTGAATAAGGGGGCGGGCCTCGATGTCTCCCCGGCTGTGCGAGACTATCTGGGGCTGAAACAAACGGATGTCACCGACTGGAGGTTTGTCGACTTTAGCGAAGTGCCACGTGGGCCGTGGTCAACTTTAGGAGAAAACAATACGTTTGTCATAAACGTCCGCAAAAAGGGTGTGAAAGTCACTGAGCGGTTAAGGCAAAACGAAATAGGCGTGATTACTCAATAACCCGAACACAAAGTGCATGAATCGATTTTTACAATCTTCTGCTCCCTTCACGGCCCTCTTGATCCTGGGTGGTTGCAATACTATGACGGATATGGTCACGTCGAATATACCGGAGTCTCATTCCGGCCGGCCGTCGATCATCGTGAGCTTGCGAGCACAGGAAGCGTACCTGTACCGCGGAGGACACAGAACCGCTTCGTCACGCATCTCCAGTGGTCGCGAAGGATATCGCACCCCGGCTGGCCGCTTTCAGGTCATTCGTAAGGACGAAGATCATCGCTCGAGTGTCTATGGTGACTACGTTGATGGATCGGACCGCGTCGTGAAGGCCAACGTCGACATCAGACGCGACGCTAAACCGCCGCATTCGCACTTTGTTGGCACCTTGATGCCCTACTTTCTCGAATTCTCGCCGGGCTACGGATTACACCAGGGCTATCTACCGGGGGTACCCGCTTCCCACGGTTGTATTAGGCTGCCTTATTGGAAAGCGCGCCAGTTTTACAACGCCGCCCATATTGGCACACCGGTGATAGTAAAACAGTAGCGAAGGCGCGCATGGCAATCTGTCACTTTTAGTCCCGTTAGGTCTGCAATCTTCTGGATGCGAAACTCATTCAAGGCTATTTGCAACCTTCGGGCGCTGGCCTCAAAACCCAACTTTCTCCTGCCTCGATCTAGTTTGATTTCGCAAACGAATCGGTCAGCCCAACAGCGCGCCGTGAAACCACCCGATCAGCAGGAAAAGGACAACAATTCCTGCCCCTACCAACCAGCGAAGGTCGGGGACGACTGTGCTACTCGAAACCGGCACCAAATCAAGCTCCACTGCGATGAGTTTGTAAGGTGCGAAGAGTGCATAGGCGGGATGGGAAATCAGTTTCAGAAACGTACGCCTGCTGGGATAGCGCACGACGGTCATATCACCCCACGTTCTCTCAGGTTGCATGTTGAGCAGGGTTCTGGCTTGGGGGACTCCGATGAACGTCGGATACGACGCGTGACTCAACCAGAGCCACATGATACTTTTTTCATAGTGTGCATTGGCCTCTTCGGGCGTTCCCTTGAACTCTGGCGCTCCGGGAAACGTCTGCACCCAGGGGAAGAAATGGATGAGGTTGAACATGTAGAACGGCTTGCCATCGTCGGACTCAGCCCATGGGCGGAGCCGGGCAATGAATGCCTCAATCCCCTTCTCAGGCAGCGGTAGCTTTTCGATGATTGCAAGGTAGCGATCGATTTCCTCTTGAGTGAGTTTGCCTGCTCCTTGAGAATGCCAGGCCCAGAAGGACAAGTACAAGACCGCCAACGCCGCGGCAAGAATAAGCTCAAACCACATTTTCGTTCGTTTCTTGAATTTGTGCCGTTCTGCTGAACCCAATTATGTTGTAACCTAGTCACCAATTTTTGGTTAGGCAAAGAATTGGGATAGTAAGGTATTAACCTGTACGGGTTCTTCGTGTTGAAGCCAATGAGTCGCAGTCTCAATTATTTCAAGATGCCCATGATCACAGTACCGAAGACTTTCCCTGGACATTGCTTCCCCTACGAACTGATCGTTCTTTCCCCAGACCAGAAGCGTCGGCACTTTCACTCGAGAAGTTTTCGGATCCAACAACAATTTCGACGGACGCAATAGGGCCGCTCGATACCAGTTAAGCATGGCTGTCAGCGCGCCCTTATTAGCCCAGGACTTCTTATACTGATCGAGGTCAGAATTAGAAAAAACGCCAAACGGTGACGTGTTGCGCAGTAAGCGAACCAACAGCGCCCAGTCTCGTCTGCGCATGATGAATTCGGGCAGGCAAGGAAGCTGAAAAAGGAAGATATACCAGCTTCTCCGCAACTGCGCGGAGTTCATGATGAGATTTTTTACGAAAACCCGAGGATGCGGCACGCTCAATATCGCCGTACGGTGAATCCTGTCCGAATGCTGGACAGCAAGGTACCACGTGACAACAGCTCCCCAGTCGTGCCCGACGACGAACGTTTTTGAAGCCGCCACGGCATCCAAAACGCCGACGACATCTTTAGCGAGCAGGTCAATAGAATAGTTAGCAAGGCCTGCAGGTTTGTCACTCAAGTTATAACCGCGTTGGTCTGGTATTATTACTCGATAGCCGGAAGAGACGAAGTGATCAATTTGGCGGCGCCAGGCAAACCAGAACTCGGGAAAACCGTGGAGGAACATTAAAGGTTTACCGTTTGCAGGCCCGGCAAGAACGACGTGTATCGCAATGCCATTAACGAGGAAACTATGAGATTCAAGAGGCGAGCGGATCCCTGGTATTTGCATGAGACCAAAAACTACTGATTCTGTGAGATCAGCACGTCATCTAGATCGGCTTGAACTCACCAAAACCACACCTTGGAACAGAAGGGCCTCAAACAGAACTAAGGTAATGCACCGTGCAGGAATCGAACCTGCAACCCAGTGATTAAGAGTCACTTGCTCTGCCAATTGAGCTAACGGTGCAAATGGCTTTTACCAGGTAAATGCTGTTCAAGCGTGTACTTTCGCGCAGCCAAAATCGGTAGCTATTTCCGTAATCTAAAATGTATGGTTGTGTTAACATTGGCCCGTGAAGAACCGGAAATTACTCTTGCCTGTTCGATGCACAACGCGGAAATTCTACCTTCAGGCTCCCCCGGCTTTCCATGAGCCTGACTACAGAGACCTTCTCGGGGCTTCTTTTTCGGCGACTTCGGAAATGATTTGTCGGCTTCGCCAGCCCTACGTCTTAAAATTCGTTTTAATTCGACCGAAATGGGCCACGCGTTGTTTTCGCTTACGCTTCATAGACCCAACGACCGCCTACCATTGTGCGTTCGATCGGAATGCTAATCAGCGAAGACGAATCTTCTCGTCGCGGATCGCGCCCCAGCACAACAAGGTCGGCCAGCTTGCCGCGTTCGATCGAGCCTTTGTCTCGTTCTTCGAAGGAAGCGTAGGCGCCATGCAAAGTCTGCGCGCGCAGCGATTCCTCGACACTGATGCGCTGCTTCGGACCCCGGACATTCCCGTTGCTATCGGTGCGAGTCACGGCTGATTGCAGTGCCATCATCGGCTCGAATGGACCGGGCGGATAATCCGAACCGGGCGCGGCGCGAATTCCAGCATCGAGAAAACTGCGCAGGGCAAACATCTGATTGAGTCGCTCCGCGCCGTACTCGCGGAACTTCTCGCCATGATAATAAACGTAAGCGGCAAAGGGCGTTGGAATCGCGCCGAGCGCTTTAATGCGCTTAATAAGTGAATCGTTAACGATGGTACAATGCTCCAGCCGGAAACGCGGATCGCGGCGTGGGCGTTCGCGCTGAAGGCGCTCGTAAACGCGAAGTACTACGTCAATCGCGCGATCGCCGTTTGCGTGCACGCCGATCTGCCAGTCCGCTTCGTGGGCTTTTCGGCCGTTCTCGTAAAGCTCTTGCTCGGTCATCACTTGGATGCCGAAATCAGTGGGCCGGTCGACGTACGCCTGCGAAAGCCAAGCTGTGCGTTCGGAGATTGAGCCGTCGGCAACCATTTTCATACCGCCGACGCGAACCCAGTCGTCTCCGAATCCCGTGCGAATGCCAGCTGCAAGCATCCGGTCGATTTCGCTGTAATGAATCAAGCAGTAAATGCGCACGGAAAGCTCGCCCCCGAGGTGCGCGTCCTGATAACCGCGCAGATAATCATGCACCCCCCAAGCGTCGTGGGCGGAAGTGATGCCGGCGCGCGACATCATTTTGCAGATGAGCTTTACGCCTTCGCGGTAATCGTCGCGGCTGTAAGTGGCACCAATGGTTTTCTCGAAAACGTCAGTCGCCCGCTCGCTAATTCGCCCGTTGAGTTTTCCGGTTTTTGAATCGCGATCGAACCGGCCACCCGGTGGGTCACGCGTATTTTCGCCTACGCCGGCTCGACTGTAAGCGATCGCGTTGACGTAAGCAGTATGTCCGCCACGATGCGAAATGTAGACAGGGTGCTGCGGCGCGACCGCATCCAGATCTTCGCGGGTAAGCGGCCGGCCGTCACTCGTTTTAGTATCATCGTACTTAAAACCGAGTACCCACTGACCAGCGGGAGTTTTAGAAACGCGCTGCCGAATTGCGCTCTGAACGTCAGCGATCGAGCGTAAGTCGCAGTCCACCTGTCGCAGATGCGACAGACCCGCTTCAGCGGGGTGAGTGTGCGCGTCGATGAAGCCAGGCACGACCGTTCTGCCGTCAAGATCGATTTTCTTTGTTCGCCAGGTTGCGAGGCCCCGCACCTGTTCGTTGTCTCCGACAGCGAGAAAACGAGCGTCAGCGATGGCAACGGCTTGCGCGTTCGGCCGGCGATCATCAATTGTGATGATGTTTGCGTTGTAAAGAATCAGCTCCGGCTCCGTGCGATCGAGCGACAGCGAAGGCGCCAGCGCGAACGCGCCGAGCTGGCCGAGAAATTGACGCCGCGACTGCACGCACAGTTTTTAACAGCGCGCAATAATCGCTGGCAACTTCGACTTGCATCGCTTTGAATAATTCCGTGTCTCTGCCTGTTCTTGAACCGTGTCCTTGTCTGATCGGTGGTGAATGGCGGGATATTACTGGTGTTAATACGTCTGCGGTTCACAACCCATCCACGGGTGAAGTCATCGCGCAAACGCCGATGTGTACTGCGGAACAGGCGAATGCCGCGGTCGAAGCGGCGGCCCTCGCGTTCCCGCAATGGAAAGAAACGCCGCCGGTCGAACGCGTCCGCATTCTCTTTCGGTTCAAAATGTTGCTCGAAGAAAATTTTGACGAAATCGCGCGCTGTATCACCCGCGAAAATGGCAAGACGCTGCTGGAATCGCGCGGTGATCTGCGGCGCGGCATCGAGATGGTGGAATTCGCGTGTGGCGCGCCATCGCTTCTCACTGGCGAAACGCTGGAGAATATCGCACGCGGGATCGATTGTGAAACAGTGCGCCAGCCGCTGGGTGTCTGCGTCGGTCTCACACCGTTCAACTTCCCAGCCATGATTCCGCTCTGGATGTATCCACTGGCGCTGGTCTGCGGGAACACTTGCGTGCTGAAGCCGAGCGAAAAAGTGCCGCTCACTGCGATCACGATTGCACGCTTGTTCGAACAAGCGGGAATTCCGCGCGGTGCTTTCAATCTGGTGCACGGTGGCCGTGAGTGTGTGAGTGCCCTCGTCACACACCCAAAAGTTCGCGCTATTTCGTTTGTCGGCTCCACGCCGGTGGCGCGATATATTTTCGAAATCGGTACCCGACACGGCAAACGAGTCCAAGCAAACGGCGGCGCGAAAAATTACGTAGTCATTATGCCGGATGCTGATTTGGAAAATTCGACGCGCGGAGTGATTGAGGGCGCCTTTGGTTGCGCGGGCGAACGCTGCATGGCGAGTTCCACCGCCCTGCTTGTGAGCGATGCCGGCAAATCAGTCCTGCCTTCGCTGCGGCAAGCGGCCACAAGTCTAAAAATAGGTCCGACTGATCGCGATCCGCAGCCGGACGTAGGGCCGCTCATTACAAGAGAACACCGCAATCGCGTAGCCGAGCTAATCGAAACTGGCGCGAATGAAGGAGCGAAAATCGTGGCAGACGGTCGCGCCATCAAAGTAGACAATGCGCCGAACGGCTTTTTCCTCGGGCCCACTATCTTGGATGAGGTGCAATCTGGAATGATAGTCGCGCGCGAGGAGATATTCGGTCCGGTGCTCAATGTGATGCGGATGGATGATCTCGATGCCGCTATAGCAACCGTGAATCACTCGCTTTACGGAAACGGGGCCTCCATTTTTACGCGATCGGGCAAAGCGGCGCGCGAATTTAAGCATCGGGTAAAAGCAGGCATGGTTGGAATTAATATTGGCGTGCCGGCATCAATGGCATGGTTTCCGTTTAGCGGTTGGAGCGATTCTTTTTTTGGCGAGCTGCATATGCAAGGAAAAGAAGGCGTGCAGTTCTTCACTGAACAAAAGGTCATCACAAGCAGGTGGTTTGGTGAAAGAGAAGGCAGCATTTGGAGCAATCGATGATGGAAACCCCCGAGCTTCCACCTTTTAATTATCAGCCGCAGCCATATGGTGGGCCTTCTGCACAAGAGGTGCTGCGTCTGCGGCGGGAATTTTTAAATCCCGGCATCTTTCACTATTACAAAAAGCCTCTGATGCTCGTCGAAGGCAAAGGCGAGTACGTTTTCGATGAGACTGGGCGGCGCTATCTCGATGCGCTTGGCGGAATTGTGACGGTGAGCGTCGGTCATTGTCATCCCGACGTGGTCGAAGCAGCGCGCCAGCAAAACGAATTGCTGCAACATTCCACAACCATTTATCTCCATCCGAACATCGCTGAGTACGCCGAAAAACTGGCGGCAAAGATGCCCGGCAATCTAAAGGTCTGCTACTTCGTCAATTCCGGTTCAGAAGCGAACGATCTTGCGCTCCTCATGGCGCGTGCCTACACAGGCAATTACGATGTGATCGCGCTGCGCAATTCCTATCATGGCGGTAATGCCTCTGGTATGGGATTGACGGCGCATCGGACTTGGAAATACAACGTGCCGCACAGTTTTGGCGTTCACCACGCCGTAACGCCCGATCCGTATCGCGGCGTCTGGGGACGTGATGACGAAAACGCCGGTCGCAACTATGCCGCAGACGTCAAGAGTTTGATCGATCATGCTACGTCAGGCCAGATCGCTGGATTCGTTGCCGAGTCCATTCAAGGCGTGGGCGGCTGCGTCGTCTTTCCCGATGATTATCTGCGACACGCTTATGAGCACGTGCGTGCAGCCGGCGGAGTCTGCATTGCCGACGAGGTGCAGACCGGTTTTGGTCGCACTGGCACGCACTTTTGGGGCTTCGAAATGCAAGGTGTGCTTCCAGATATTGTCACGATGGCGAAAGGGATCGGCAATGGTGCGCCATTGGCCGCAGTAGTGACCACGGCAAAAATCGCTGCAACACTCGCGCGGCGCACTCACTTTAACACCTTCGGTGGCAATCCTGTTGTTTGTGCGCAGGGCAAAGCCGTTCTCGATGTCATTGCGCGGGAAAACCTGCAACAGAACGCGTTGAAGATTGGCGATCAAATTGTAACTGGTCTGAATCGCCTCAAAGAAAAACACAACATCATTGGCGATGTGCGCGGCAAAGGCCTGCTATTGGGCATCGAGCTGGTGAAAGACCGCAAGACAAAAGAGCCGGCTAAAGCGGAATGCGCCGAGGTTCTCGAAATTTCCAGAGAAATGGGATTGTTGCTGGGAAAAGGCGGATTATACAGCCAGACCGTCCGCTTCTCTCCGCCGATGTGCCTTAATGCTCAGGACGCCGATTTTCTCCTCGACGTCCTAGACGCGGCCTTGACTCGGCTTTAATTCTAGTGTCACCGCAGCGGGGACGACTCCTCAGTGTTAGTAACTTGGAAAAGGCCAATGCGAACCGTCCCGAGTCGGACTTTGAGTGTCGAGCATGAAAATGATGAATCCATTGCACAAACAGGTTTGCATTAATTACAAGAAGGGGTAGCTGGCGGAAAACAATCGGCAGGATCAGTAAGTCTAACCGTGTGTTCCCCGGGCTGCGGGTTGTTGATTGAGAGTTGGGCCTTGTTGCCATTGACGGTCACGGACCTGGGGTTGCCATCGACCGTAATAGTGACCTGCTCGCCCGAGTGGCTCGTGTTGGTAAGGATAAGCTTGGCTTGCAATTTGTGGCCGCCGCCTCCAGTGGACTTGCAGCGCGTCTGGAAGGAAACCAGGTCTTGACATGGAATGCCGCCGCCGCCTCCATCCACTGTCCACATTAATGCATGATCCAGATTGTTCCCGGACACGGTGCCGGTGCCGACAATCTGGCCAAGGTTATTGATCCCATTGGCAACACTGTAATGGCCACCGGGCCAGACGCCCAAGTCGATCGCCACTCCATCGCGCCAGAGGACTGCGTGAGAATCGATGTTTGGCGAGCCTGCATAGCCCACGACATCGCCAGAATCGTTGATGGCGGTAGTCGTGGCGGAAAAAAATCCGACAGGAATCGGCAACTGCTGAATCCTGGGTGCGCGGCCGGGGTTCGAAGGGTCATATTCCCAGACGACGGGAAAGATATTGCTCTTACCCGCAATTAGGCCGGTATTGTTAATTGCGCTCGCCTCGCTTACCACCTGGCCGCTTAACGCGCCGAGGTCGGTCATCTGACCGTTGCGCCAAAGAAATCCATGAATAAATGAGCCGATCGCGCTGTTACCCACCACGTGACTTAAATTGTTGACCCCATAGGCTTCACTGTAGTTGAGGGGGTTTCCTTGGCCTAAGAAGCCGAGATCGATAGCCTCCGTATCCTTGTTTGGCCATAACGCGGCATGGGTGAAGAAATTTGGTTCCCCTTCTTTGCCTGCCCCCGCTAGCTGGCCCTGGTTGTTGATGCCATGGGCCTTGGTGTGAAGAACTCCGTAGTCTGGATCAACGCCGGACAGCGGTGGCAGAACGAATGCGTCGCCCGCTGGATTCCAATAGATGCCTTGATACACATTGTCGCCGTAAACTTCAGTGCCGCCCATTTCTCGGCTCTCATTCATGTGCTCCGGAATCGCGGTGCTCGCTGGATTAAAGTTGTCCGCGAAGCCGACGATGTCTCCGGTATTTGCGTTCCAAAATGGCCGTTGCAGGTTGAAGTTGCTGTCGGTTGCCAGCCCGACAATTATCGGCTCGTTGTTAATCGCCAGGCCAGCCGCCGTGGTTCCCGCCGGGAAGCAGCCCCAAGTCGGTGATGATAATTTGTGATCCGCCCGCAGTATACTTTATCGGCCTCGCCTCCTCGGCATTTGTGACTACTTCCAGCGCCACGCTGATGATTGCGACAAATAGCCTTGTCAGGACTACAAACAGTCCAGTTAAGACGCGGAGATTGAAGAATGCGGATTGTGAAGTGGATTTCCTTTTCATGGATGGAGTATTTCTTTTGCTGTGCGAATGAGCCTTTCATTCACGGTTAACCCCGCGGGAAGAGGGTCAGGTGGAGCTCTCGGAGAGACGCCCAACGGACTTAACGCAGACGCACATTGACAGATTTCTAGGGTTCTTGGATATACGCAGAATTGCGTACGAATGCGAACAGGATCGAGCTGCGTTTTGTCCGGTAACGGCGTTAAGAAGTGGTGAAGTTCTACAGGATTAAACTCACTGCGAATGAGTGTATTGCCGTTTCCAATTCTACAAAGGCAGTCAGCAAATCGTCCGCGCGGACAATAAAACGCTTCGATTTCGATACACGTCTGCCAGATCCTGCGTCCTTCGCGATGTAGCGGCTGACTTGTAGCCTGACTCGATTCGCACTTGCTAGGTCACTAAATGGTAATTTCGTCACTAGTTTCAACGTTGCTTGCTCGATTGTATGATCTGCCCAGCTTGTTGACCCGACTGACTTGAATCGATGCATCTCGCGGGTGCACGAATATGCATTTGACCGTTTCGCTATCTGCTTAAACGAAGAAACAAACAACAAAAAAACCCATCTATGTAGACCGCTAGAAACGAATAACTAAGACTTCAGTCTAAACTCCAACCATGTACAGCCGAAACTCCAACTATGAAAAAGAAATCCACTTCACAATCAGCCTTCTTCAATCTCCGCGTCTTGATTGGACTGTTTGTAGTCCTGTCCGGCGTCTTTCTGGCTCTGCTGGGCTTTGGCGCTTTCT
>Ga0081455_10004157_pt1 | contig 16335 bp, 11 predicted proteins | sample TabmetS3T2R1_FD_70207 | JGI IMG/M metagenome (GOLD analysis project Ga0081455, IMG submission 70207) | Tabebuia heterophylla rhizosphere microbial communities from the University of Puerto Rico - S3T2R1 | ecosystem: Host-associated > Plants > Roots > Rhizosphere ... | reverse complement strand
GCCGATCCGTATAATCGATCGAGAACCGATTTAATTCCCCCCTGGCGCGCTGTAAGTTCCGGCCAACTCTTTCGCGCGGCGCATCTCCGGCAAGTCGGCGTCAGCCTTCGACCAGGCGTTGAGGAATTTCGCGTAAGAAATACGCGACTCGTTGTCTTTAACGAGAGCATGTTGCGCTTGCATCAGACCGAAATAGGCGCGGCCGCTGCCGGGATCGCGTTCGAGCGCGGCCCCGAAAAACTCTTCAGCCTCTTTCCACCGCTTTAACTCAAGGCAGATTTTTCCGGCGACCTCATCCATCGGAATTGGGTAAAGCGGCGGTTCCGAATAACCGAGCTTGATCTCCTCTTCGATCCCCGCACGCAGTAAGCGGATCGCCTCGTCTTCCTTTTTCGTTTGCTCAGCCGGCGACCCTGAATTCGGAACGTTCGTTAACCCGGTTAACGGAGTGAGAGTCGCCTCTCGCGCCGCCAGGCGGGCTTTCAATTCTATCGGCGCGACGGCCAAAGCCCGCAACTGCTGGCGCTGTCTTCCGGCTTGCGGCAGATCTTTGGCCTTGTCGAATTTTTCTTTCAGCCGGGCAATTTCGCGTTCGAGCATGTCGAGTTGCGCGCGCGCCGCAGGCAGGTCGAGCTTGCCGATCTTCGCCAGCGCCAGCGCGTAATAGCGCCAGGCCCTAAAGACCTCGAATTCACCCTCATCTGGCAGTGACTTGCCGTCGAGGATTTCGTCGTATTTCTCGAACCGGGCGAGGGCGCGCAGCATCGAGATGCGGCCTTCGAGCGCGGCGCGCGATTTCTGTTCGTCGGGAGCCTTCGTCGCGTCGAGCAGTTCCTGGCTGGCGCGCACGGCGTCTCGGTAACGGCCTTGATAGCCGTAGACCGTCGCGAGGAAATGGACGTTGTGACCGTAAGGTCCCGCCGCATGATCCGTAGTCTCTTTATTGTCGCGGATGTAGGCGCGGTCAACTTCCGCCGAGCGTTCAAACGCTTTCGCCGCGTCGTCCCAGCGGTCGATGTGCACGTAGGTGTGGCCCGGCATGTGAACCGCGTGTCCGACTTTCGGCGCGAGCGAGCCGTAGATGTCGGCGGAAGGCGCGCCGTCAATCGCTCGTTTCCCCGATTCGGTCGCATGGATCATGTAATGATGCGCGGCCAGGTGTTTCGGGTCTTTCGCCAGCGCGACCTGCAATAACTTGATTGCTTCGGACGTGCCCGGCTTCGGCGCGCCGTCGCGCTCATAGCCGGACATCAACGCCAGAGCGAGAAAGAGTTTCGCTTCCAGGTCGTCCGGGTAGGACGAGACGATCTTTCGCAGCGCTTTCTTATAAGGCTCGCTGGCGCCCAGAAAACCGTTGTTTTGGACGGTCGCCCGTTCGCCCTGATAACGCGCCTCGACCGCGGCAATATAAAGCCTCTCACGTTTGCTTGCCTTCTCGGCCAGTTCCTTCGCGCGTTTGATGGCCTCGTCGCGACGCTTCTCGTTCACCGCCGCCATCGCGATCCCCCACTGAGCCATCGCGCATTCGGGGTCGAGCTGGGCCGCGCGCTCGAACGAGCGGTCGGCCTCGTAAGACCAGAACGAGTGGAGCAGCGCCAGGCCCTGATCGAAGAATTTCTGCGCCTCTTCGGATTTCGTGGCGATCGGCATGTGAACCTCGCCGTAACCATCTACTAAATTTGCGGGCGTGGTCGCGGGCTTTGTCGCAGTCGGAATGTGACAAACGGCGGTGTTGTCCTGCCGCGCCTCTTTCGTCTGCGCTAAAACCTGCGCCACGACCACTGCGGCGCAACAACAAGCCAATATAGCTGTTCGCGGCTTCATAACAATAACTCCTGCGGAAAATCAGTTCGTAGTCCCGCCTTTAGGTGGAAGCGCCGGCGCATAACTATTCGGCGCCACGGAACGCTTCCGCCTAAAGGCGGGACTACGAATTGCGATTTTCTTTCTTTTTAGGCGTCGCCGTAACGTCACGAACGACTTCCACGAAAATCAAAGGCCGGCGCCATCTTGCGATAACTACCGGCCTATTTCTCATAGAGTTTGGCTTACTTCTTCTTGGCCGACCACTCGCCGGAGAAAGTGCCGACCGCCCATTTGCCACCCATTTCATTGCCATCACGCTTGCCCGGCAACTGAAACGGACGGCCCTGATACGTGGCCGAAAGCATGACGGCGCCGTCCTCTTTGAGCTCTATGCCGACAATGTTCAGGTCGCCCGCGTTGGGAACCTCGGTGGCCAGTTTATTGCCGTTGCGTTTGATCACCAGCGCGAAAGAGACGTCGCCCTGGCCTTCGACGCTGATTTTGGCGTCGTAGGTACCTTCGAGCGCGGCCAGAGCCTCAGCGCTGGCAGGCTTCGCCGCGGCCGCCGAGGCGTCTTTCTTGGTCCCTTTAAATGTGCCTTTGATGTCGCCGGCCGAGAAATCGCCGGCGATTTCACCGTTGTCATATTTGCCATTGATCGTCACGGCCGTGCCGCCCGCGTCGGCGGTGATGGATATCTTATTCGTGTCGTCAACTGTGACGCTGGTCATGGTGAGCGGGGTCGGGGAGTCTTTTACTTCGGCGGTCCATTTGCCGCCGTCGCGCTTCAGTATCATCAGGAAATTGAGTGTGCCGAGTTCGGCGCTGTTCGCAGTCATACTGTACGCCCCCTCAATGGATTTGGCGTCAGATTTGGCGTCGCTCTGCGCCAGAGACGCTTGGGCCAGGGCCGCCGCGCAGAAAAGCGACAGGCCGATCAGTTTCAACGCGCGAATATTCATTGTTAACTGTCTCCTTGCTCGATGGTGGTTGTTACAATTAAATTAGGGAATAGTTTAGGCCGATGTGGATGTATCCGTATCCGCCGCTACGGCCGCCACGGAGTCTACTTCCCGGGCTGGCGGAAAACAAGGCTACCGAATTCTTGGCCGCCTGGCGCAGTAAGATAAAAATGGCTGGCAAGCCGAGCCTGCCAGCCGTCAAGTCACTTAACTTACCCCTCGGAAGGAACCACGAAGCAATTCAAAATATAACCGCGAGGCGCGCCCGCTTACTTAGACGCGCGGCGCCGGTCATTTGTTCTTCTCGATGCGCAGATTGTTCTTCACCGAGAAGGCCCCCGGCACGCCGTTGGCCGCAATGAACGCGCGCGTCGCGTCGCCTTTATTCGGCGCGACGCCTTCGAGCGTCACATTGCCATTCTTGACGATGATGTGAATCGGCGGAACGGCCTGGATCGACAGCCGGTCGAGACCTGGCTGTCGATAGATCGCGCGGTAGACCGCGACGCGAATCCGGTCGTCGAAGTTCGAAAGCGGCAGAACCTCGATCTTGTTGATCACCTGATCGACGCCCGCCAAACGCCTGACAACGCTCGCGGCGTCTTTCTTCAAGGTCGGCCGCGAGACCTGGCCGTAGAGCGTCACCACGCCCTCTTCATATTTGAAGGCCAGGTTGTCGAACACACCGTAGAACGGCAGCGTGACAAGTTCCTTGCGAATCTTTCTGACCGTGTTTGCGTCATTGGCGGAATTGTTCGGATTGGCCGCGGCCACGTCGGTCGCGGCGACGGATGTGATCAAGGCGAGAATCATCCCAGCAAAATACTTTTTCATAACCTCCTCCTTCTTCTTTCGGCGAATTTGTTAACGCCACTTCACTGCGTCGCCTTTGATGTGAGAAAGGCGCGGGCGGGTTGGCTAAGAATGAGCTTCTAGACATCATCTTTGCGCTCGCGTATATTGTTTTCCTTCCATAAGAACGATTTGAGGTATAAGTCTATATGGGGGCGAATAATGCCAGATTCGACTAATGGGGTGATCAGGAGTGTTGTCCCCGGCGCCGGCGTGGAGGGCGGAGAAGTCGCAATCGCCTGCGCAGGTTATGACACTTCCGATTATTCAGCCTGCGCAGTTCTCTTCGGATCCCAACGAGGCCGGCTGGTCAGCGCGTCCTCTTCGCGCGTGGTCGCCGCGATTCCCGAATACGAAGTCGGCGTGAACGGGAAGGAGATGCGGCTGATGAGCGCGACGACGGATTGCTCGGTTCCGTTCGAACTCGGCGCGAAGATTGCGGACAACCTGCACCCGGTCGCCAACCCCGCCATCGACCGCGACGACGGCAGCATTTATGTGACATTCTCAGGGCAGCGCGGCCAGAAGGTTCCGGTTTCGATCTATAAAATCTCTCCCGACGACACTGTGGCGCCTTTCATCTCCGACCTGGTCAACCCGACGGGCCTGGCGTTCAGTCGCGACGGCGCGCTTTACGTGACCAGCCGTTATGACGGCGCGCTCTACCGCGTCTCCCCGTTCAAGGAAGTTCAGACGGTGGCTTCCGATCTGGGGATCGCGACGGGCTTGGCCTTTGACAGCAAAGGCGAGGTATACGTGGGCGACCGCAGCGGGACGATCTTCCGCGTCAACGAGATCGGCGAGTCGCGCCCCTTCGCCTCGCTCGAAGCGAGCGTCGCGGCGTATCACCTGGCGTTCGGGCCGGACGGCGATTTATACGTCACGGGGCCGACCCTCTCCTCGTGCGACGTGATGCGCATCGACTCGATGGGGAACGTGACGACTTTTTACGCGGGGCTCGGCCGCCCGCAAGGGCTGGCCTTCGACGCCACGGGCAATTTATACGTGGCGGCTTCATTGCGAGGGCGCCGCGGCATCATCCGCATCACGCCCGACGGGCGCGACGCCGAAATCGTGCTCTCCGGCTCGACGCTCGTCGGACTGGCCTTCGACGACGCCGGCAATATGATAGTCGTCAGCACCCAATGCGTTTACCGCGCGCCGATGGGCATCAGAGGTTATTCTTTATAAAAGAGACCGCAGAGATGGAAAGACAGAGAGACAGAGAGACACAGAGACCGCAGAGTGAAGAGAGACAGATTACGTCCGAAATCAATAACCCTTCAGTCCCTCCGTGGCTCCGTCGCTCCGTTCCCCCGTCCCTCCGTCTCAAAGAAGGGGAGCTTCGCCGCGTCCTGCGTGAGATGGGGTCGGTGATAGTCGCCTTCTCGGGCGGCGTCGACAGCGCCTATCTCGCCTATGCAGCCGCCGATGAGCTCGGGCTGCGCGCCCTGGCTGTGACCGGCGAGAGTCCGAGCTATCCGGATTTCCAGCGGCAAGACGCCCTCGCCATAGTCGAGCAATTTTCGATCCCGCACGAATTCATCAGCACCGACGAAATCAACGATCCGAACTATCAAGCCAACCCGGCGAACCGCTGCTACTTTTGCAAACACGAGCTGTTCACGAAACTCTCGGCGCTTGCCAACGGGCGCGGTTACGCCTTCGTGTGCGACGGGAATAACGCCGACGACGTAGGAGATTATCGCCCCGGCCGTCAGGCGGCGAAAGAATTGAACGTGCGCAGCCCGTTGATCGAAGCCGGGCTGACCAAGGCAGAGATTCGCGCGCTCGCGCAGGCCGCCGGATTGCCCGTGTGGGACCGCCCGGCCTCGGCCTGCCTTTCCTCACGCATCCCTTACGGCATGCCGGTGACGATCGAGAAACTTTCAGTGATCGAACGCGGCGAAGCCAGATTGCGCGCCCTCGGCTTCAATCAAATGCGCGTTCGCCACCACGGCGACATAGTCAGAATCGAGATCTCTCCCGAAGAGATGCCGCGTGCGCTGGACGCCGAAATGGCCCGCTCGCTGGCGGCGGCCTTCAAGCAACTGGGGTTTAAATTCGTCACCCTCGACCTGGAGGGCTATCGCTCCGGGGCGCTGAACGAAACGCTCCCCATCAAATCTCTTGAATAGGACTTATAGGACTAATCATTAATCCCATAAGTCCTATAGATCCTATAAGTCCTATTCCATGATCTCCCGCGGATTTTCGGAGGTATTTGTGGCAGTAGCGTTTGTAGATGATCTGCAGCGGATAAGGGAAGAAAATCCATTTGAATCGATGATGTCGCGTTTCGATCACGCGGCCCAATTACTGCAACTCGACCCCGACCTATATAAAGTCCTGCGAGTCCCCAACCGCGAAATCACCATTTACATCCCGGTTTTTATGGACGACGGACACATCGAAGTCTTCACCGGATTCCGCGTGCAGCATAATTTCGCCCGCGGCCCCGCGAAAGGCGGCATTCGCTACGCGCCCGACGTGACGCTCGACGAGGTTCGCGCGCTGGCGGCATGGATGACCTGGAAATGCGCCGTCGTCAACATCCCCTTCGGCGGGGCGAAAGGCGGGGTCATCTGCGACCCGTCGCAGATGTCGCGGGGCGAGCTTGAAAGGCTGACACGGCGCTACACCGCCGAGCTGATCGATTTCATCGGACCCGAACGCGACGTGCCCGCGCCGGATATGAACACCAATGAACAGACGATGGCGTGGGTCATGGACACGTACTCGATGCACGCCCGCCACACCGTCACCGCCGTCGTGACTGGTAAGCCGATCGACCTTTCCGGCTCGCAAGGCCGCCGCGAAGCCACCGGGCGCGGCCTGCTCTTCGTCATTGACGAAGCGGTCAAAAAGCTGGGCCTGACGCCGGAAAACACCCGGGTCGTCATTCAGGGGTCGGGCAATGTGGGCGGGACGGCCGCGCGCTTGATGGGCGAAACCGGTTACAAAGTCGTGGCGATTTCAGACATTCACGGGGGGATATATAACCCGAAGGGACTCGACATTCCCGACGTGATGAACTATCTGGCCAGCCACAAGACCTTCGAGAGATACCCGAACGCCGAGCCGGTCTCGAACCACGAACTGCTGGAGATCGATTGCGAAGTCTTATTGCCCGCCGCGACCGAAAATCAGATCACGAGTCATAACGCCCACAGAATCAAATGCAAGATTCTGGCCGAAGGCGCCAACGGCCCGACCACCGCGGCGGCCGACGACATACTCGAAAGCAAAGGAGTCTTCGTCATCCCCGACATCCTGGCCAACGCCGGCGGGGTAACCTGCAGCTACTTCGAGTGGGTTCAGGACCGCATGGGCTATTTCTGGAAAGAGGAGATGGTCAACGAGCGGTTGAAAGACATTATGGTCGCCAGCTTCAACGACGTGGTCAAGTACGCCGAGAATCACAGCGTCAACAACCGCATCGCCGCCTACATGCTGGCGGTCGACCGGGTAGCATACATCACGCGGGTGCGTGGCATTTACGCTTAACAGCGCCGCGCGTAAGCGAGCGGTTGTTCGCAGGCGGCGCCTGCTCGTTTACGCGCGCGGCGCTGTAGCGCGGCGCCCTTACAGCGGATACCAGCCGGACCATGAGCCTCCCGGCCTCAACTGCCAATTGTGCGACACTCCATCGCCCGGTCCCTCCGCTAAGACTTCCAGGCGCCCGTCGGCGTTCCTCGCTGCAGTTGGGTCACTTAAGTCTTCACCCTGTAAAAGCGCCCAGCCGAGACAGGCGCCGAAATCGGGGCCACGCCAGTTGTATCTCATCGCTTGCCCTCAAGGTTCGCCCACTCGCCTGATTGGATGAAACTCGCCCAGTAGTACGGGCGCCGCCGATTCACGTTCTTGAGCATCTCCAATTGCACCCGTCTCAACGCTTCGCCGCGTCCCTGCCCCTGCTTCAATCTGCCGTAATACGCAACCATCAGTTCCCGTGTCGCTTTGTCCGACACCGCCCAGAGGCTCATCACCTGCGTCTCCGCTCCGGCAAGCACTAGCGCGCGGCGCAGTCCGTGTACTCCGTCCCCATTCTTCACCTCGCCCACTCCGGTGTCGCAGGCCGAGAGCGCCACCAGTTTCGTCCCCCACAGGTTGAGTCCAGTCACCTCCAGCGCAGTCAGGATCCCGTTGTCATCTTCTTTATGTTCATTGACTCCGGCCAGCGCCAGCCCCGAGCGCAGCAACGGGCTCTCAATGCGGACGCCGCGCTGTTCGAGTCGTTGCAGCGCTCGCTCAGGATCATCAGTGAGCGCCTGAGCGCCGCGCTCGCCGGCCGAGGTCAACTGCTGATCCTCCAGGAAGAAGCTGTGCGTCGCGATGTGCAGCAGTTTGGGGCTTCGAACCTGACTGAGCGCCGACTTGGTGGCCTGGCCTTTGGTGAGCAATGTCGCGTCTGGCAATAAGGCGCGCAGGGCTTCGCCTTCACGCTCCGCATGTGGCAGAGGCGGGAAATAGAAATCCTTGATGGCGGACCGTGTCGATTCCGCCTTGACCTCTCCCTCCGACGCGTTTTTCTCTTGATTCTCCAATCGCGGCCCTTCAACCTGACTTCTTCGTCCGAAGTCTGGGGCGGCGACCACCAGAGGGCCGCCTCGACTCTCTCTCGGGGCCTGCAGGCGCAGCAGGTCGCGCCCGCTGGTCAGATAACTGATCGAGTATCGCTCGACCGCATACCGCCCCCTCTCATCCACCAGCGCGGCGAATGGGACTAGGTTGAGTGAGCCGTCCGGCGAGATCAGCAACCGGGTCACATCTCCAAGGAGCGGGCGAATTGGTTGAAACACCTTCGCGTCAACGACGCGGGCCAGGCGATTGACGTCCACACGCTTCGGGTCGCGCAGCGCCTTGCGCAGAGAGGCAATGGCGGTGTCGATTGACTTCGCCTCGCCCAGTTCCTTCCACTCGATCTCTCCCTCGCGGCGCAGGACGTAGGCTACATAATGAGGTTGACCATAAGCTTCGTCGCCCTTTGTGGCTTTGGCGTTGAATGGACGGTAAGAGGCGAATTCGATCAACGCCGAATCGAACGGGATGGCCGCCCGCACTGTTTCCAGTGTGACCGGCAAATATTGGACACGGAACTCATCGCTTCTGCGACTGATGTCAGCCTCGTCTTTCTCGGCCTGATCTTCGAGTTCTTTGATTCGGGCCTGTTGTTGCTCGGCGGTCATTCTCTGAGGCCCGCGGAGGACGAGCCTGGCGATAAGCGAGCGGGTCTCGGTCAACCGGTCGAGCAACGCGCGATCTTCGTCATTGAACCGGCTGCGCAGGGCGTTGAGGTTTTGAGCAGTCGCGTCGAGAGCGCGCCCCTTGCGTTGCAGGATCAGAGTGGCGGCCATGTTGCGCGGCGCCGGATCGTTGGGAGCGGAGCGGAGGTGGATGGAGATAGTCCGATCAGTTTGTCCGGAGAGGGTGGCGAGGTAGGCCAGTTTCTGTCGCTCGGAACCGATAACGAGATTGCGGGCGAGGCTGCGTTCGCTGGCGGAATTGGCGAGTGATTGATACTTCACTGCCTGAACGAGATCGCCTTTCGCCGTGTAAAGCATGGCCAGGTCTTCGAGGCTGCCGGCCGTGGACGGATGATCTTTGCCCAGAGCCTTCTCGTAGATGTCGAGAGAGCGCCTGAAGAGCGGTTCGGCCTCAACGTACTTCCCCTGCGAGTGGTAGAGGTGCGCCAGGTTGTTGAGGCTGTTGGCGGTGTCCGGGTGACCTTTGCCCAGCGCCTTCTCACGGATGTCGAGAGAGCGCTTGTAGAGCGGTTCGGCCTCCTGATCCTTCCCCTGCCTTTTATAAAGTAGCGCCAGATTGTTGAGGCTGGTGGCGGTGAGCGGATGATCTTTGCCCAGGACCTTCTCGTAGATGTCGAGAACGCGCTTGTGGAGCGGTTCGGCCTCAACGTACTTCCTCTGCGAGGCGTATAGTAGCGCCAGGTTATTGAGGCTGTTGGCGGTTTCCGGATGATCTTTGCCCAGCGCCTTCTCATTGATATCGAGAGCGCGCTTGTAGAGAGGTTCGGCCTCAACGTAATTCCCCTGATTGTAGTAGAGGAACGCCAGGTTGTTGAGGCTGGTGGCGGTGTCCGGATGATCTTTGCCGAGCGCCTTCTCCAGGATGGCCAGCGCGCGCTTGTGGAGCGGTTCGGCCTCAACGTACTTCCCCTGCGTTTCATAGAGCGCCGCCAGGTTGTTGAGTGTTTGTGCGGCGGACTGATGATCTTTGCCGAGCGCCTTCTCACGGATGTCGAGAGCGCGCTTGTAGAGCGGTTCAGCCTCAACGTACTTCCCCCGGTAGTAGTAGATGAGAGCCAGATTGTTGAGGCTGTAGGCGGTGTACGGGTGATCTTTGCCCAAGGCCTTCTCACGGATTTCCAGCGCGCGTCGGTAAAGAGGTTCGGCCTCCCCGAACTTTCCCTGCGTTTCATAGAGCGACGCCAGGTTGTGGAGGCTGTTGGCGATTTCCGGATGATCTTTGCCGAGCGCCTTCTCCCAGATGTCCAGCGCGCGTCGGTAAAGAGGTTCGGCCTCCCCGAACTTCCCCTGCAATTTATAGAGCACCGCCAGGTTGTTGATGCTTTGGGCGGTGTCCTGATGATCTTTGCCGAGGGCCTTCTCACGAATGTCGAGAGCGCGTCGGTAAAGAGGTTCGACCTCCCCATACTTCCTCTGGTAGAAGTAGAGCGCCGCCAGATTGTTAAGGCTTAGAGCGGTGGACGGATGATCTTTACCCATGGCCTTCTCGCGGATGTCGAGAGCGCTCTTGAAGAGAGGTTCGGCCTCCCCATACTTCCCCTGGTAGAGGTAGAGTTCCGCCAGCCCGTTGATGCTTTGTGTGGTGAACGGATGATCTTTACCCAGCGCCTTCTCCCAGATGTTCAGCGCGCGCCGATAGAGCGGCTCTGCCTTAACATACTTTCCGCTGCTGGTGTAAATATCGGCTAGAAGATCGATGGCGGCAGCGACATCAATATGTTCAGCCCCCAGGAGCCTTTCACGAATCTCCAACGCGCGTTCGGCGAACGGGAGCGCCTCATCATACTTGCCGGCGTCTATAAGTTTGAGAGCCTCCTCAAACTGCTTTCGCGCGCCGTACAAAGCGCGGTCAGTGTCCGTCGCGGCGCGCAACTCCTCGATCCGAATCTCATAGCTTCCAGCGGGCGCCCCGTTCTGGCTAGGACGCACAATCAACTGGAAGGCGCCCGCAGTTTCGGCCACCAGTGATACTTCTTCCTGCCCCTGTGACCTGCTTTCGGTGTCGAACTCCAGGATCTGCTTCCCGTCCGGCCCTGACACCTGCGCCACTACATCAATACCTTTTTGCTCGACGACGACCTTCAGGAACTGATTGGCGTCCAGCCTGATCTGGTAGGTATGCTCCTGTCCGCCGGCCAGTTCGCGCCTGATCGCCTTACCAGGTTCTAGAGCATGGATGTCCTTTTCTTTTCCGGCGCCAGTCGGTTCTTGAGTTGATTGCCGGAATGGATCGCCAGTGAGGCAGTGCGCTTTACCCGAAGGCGTCAAGGCTGATAGGCAGAAGAGCAAGAGAGGCGTCAAGAAAGCGGTTAATCCTCGAAATCCGGCATGATTGCGCCAGAGTTCTAAAGTTAAGCGCCGTTTATTCCGTTGAGTCATGGCTCCTCCTCAAGCGTTAACAGGAATTGTGTGGAATAAGGCCGATAATGTTCAACAAACTAAGCTTCAATCCGACCATCGATAAGGCGGGGCCAAGAAATTGTTAGTGGCGATTCGCAGTCACCTGGAAATAGTAGGTCTCGAATTCCTCATATTCTTTTCCTCCGGCGGTTAGCGCGTCGAGCGTCAGGTTGAAGTCCTGCGCTCCCGCCGCTTTGAAACGATCGGCCGGCACTCTGATGACGACGTACTGGGTGGATTTGCGCCGCCGAGGCTTGATTCCTTCCTGCTTCCAAATCTCCCTATCTCCCTCATCCGTCTTCACGATCGCGCGATAAGAGCGCAGGATTGACGCTTCCTGACTTTCCAACTCGACCCGCAGCTCTACGAAACTTGTGTTGGCAGATAAGACCGCCCTAGCAGTATTGTCGATGTTCCTAACGTTAGGCGTCAGCGCGAGGAAAACGATTTGATTTTTCGACGCCTGAGAATCGGCCCGCTCCCGCCCTAATCGGTCCAACTGGCTATTGAGATTTTCAAGTTTCTCTCGCAGATCGGCGCCCTGTTTGCGTTCTTCGGCCAACTGCTCGCGCTCATCAGCCGCTCGTCGCTCTGACTCTTCCGTTCGTCGCTCGATCGCCGCGCGCTCCTCACTGACCGCGGCGAGCTGTCCTTGCAACCTAAGCAGTTCGATGCCGAGACCGGCGCCCAACAGCGACAAGAGGGCCACCGCGACTCCAAAAACCGGCGCAGGGCGCAGCGCCACAAGCGATCGGAGACGCGAGCGCAGAGAAAAAAACTTGCCCTCAATACGGTTATCAGCTGCGGTCTGCGCACCCGTCTCAGCGACGGTCTGCGCCGCCGCCTTTAACGAGCAACCCTGGAGCAACTCCCTGGCGGCCTCGATTCTCGCGCGGCGCTGATCGGAGGCGAGATAGTGACGCTCGAAGCGACTACGCTCCTGTCCGGAAAGATCCCCCTTAACGTAATCCTCGATCAGTTCTTCTTCCAGGGCTTGGACCTGCTCAAACAAACTTGGGTCGCTTAAGTAAGCCTCTTCGAAGCGTTCCTGATCCTCTTCAGACAGCTCATTAAGAAGGTAGCTGGTAATTGTCTGGTCACTACCAAATGTTCGCTTCACGGTTACAAAAGACCTTTCACCATATAGTGACAGGCGCCCCGGGATAATTTCTCGGCAAAATCAGCAAAGAATTGGCTCACGGCGCCACGCGCCAGGACGCCGAGCCTTTATGAATTATTAACGCACTTCTCGCGACATTCATGAAGCCTCGTCCTAATGCGAAATGCCCTTATCCTGAGCGCATTCATCGTCAGTCCCAGAGACCCGGCTAACTCCTCCTTGCCTTTCTTGTCCAAAATACAGTTCTTGACAATTAAATCCCGCTCTTCCGACGGGAGGGCTTGTAGACACTTTTCCATGCACTCCATGCGACGATCGTCAAATACCCGATCGGGCTTCGGTGAAGACAACCGCTGATCGAGCTGATCCCAATCTCTTTTTGGATCTCTCCAGTGCTCTAGCAGCACAAGGCGCGCCACGCCATAGGAGAACTTGAACACGTCCTCAATCTCAAGGCCTTCTTCTACCTTTCGGGCTATGCGGTTGATAGTCTCATCACTAAGTTCGGCGGGGGTCCGGCAGCCCTTCCGTTCGAAGAAATATATCAGTCTCGCACGAAGCTTTTCGTATGCTTCTCCTGCGAGCATAGGATCGGCATTGAGTCGCGCAAGCAACCGAAAGAAAGACTCTTCGCTCAAATCCAGGATTTTCATTCAGGATTCTACGGAAGGGGGAGAGATAAAATACTTATCAAAATTCAACGACGACTATCTGCGGCAAGCCTACTGTGGTGAGAGAGGATGCTGCGGGCTATAAGATAGTCCTCGAACTCCAGGAGGCGCAAAAGGCCAGTAGCGATTTATGCCAGAGTTTTGATTCTTAATCAACAGCAACCGAAGCCAAACCGCATAGACCTCACGGGGCTTTCGGCGTCCAAGATTGTAATTGACACCCCGCGCCTCATCGTATAGATTCTGGCGCGAAGTCTTTCCATGTCTTCACTCAATCAATTGCGCAATCATTTTGTCAGCCCAGCGCAATGTTGGATTGACAGATTTGTCCTCGATGATTTGTGGACGTGTAAATGGATGAGATTGACGCCCCTCAGTTCACCATACGGACTTTCAATAATGAAAACAAAAACCCACCCAGTCCAGGAGGGATATATGAGTTTTACGAGAAGATCGCTCGGTCTGACACTCACGCTCCTGCTCATTGGAGTCGTTGCCCAATCGCAGACCCCGCGTTCACTAGAAGATCCCCGAAACCCTGCGCCGTCCGTCAACGGAGGCACTGGGCTTTTTACGGTTTACGACGCCCAGACCTTACGTAAGGGCGAATTCAATATCGGATTCTTCGCCAATCATTTCCATCGTGATCCTGGCGACCTCACCTGGCAGGTTTATCCAGTCAACTTTCAGGTAGGTTTCAGCGATCATTTAGAAATCTTCGGTTATTTTGAAGCGCAGCGAGTAGTCACGTCGGGATCGCCTGCGCGTCTCAGCGGATTCTATTTTCCGGACGTCAGGACTCCGGGGGTGCCCGTCGGGCGAGTCGTCATCATTCCGGGAACGAACACAGTCACGCTTACAACCACCGACCCTTGCGGCAATGGCGGATTTCTAGGGCCTTGCGCCGGCCCGAATAGAGGTCCGTTCGTCGCGCGTCCGAGCGGGAACGACACCGCCGTTTACCCAGGGTTAGGCGCGCCAGTCGGCGGCATTCTGCCGGCGATCCCGCCCAATAACCTGCCCAATTATTATCCCAATGCGCCTTTCCTATCGCGTCGCGCAGATCACCACGTCGGAAACGTGTGGATCGGCGGCAAGGTTAGATTGACCGGCCCGGAGAATTCGTTCGGGTTTGCGCTCATTCCGCTGGTGAAGATTCCGACGACAGAGGAATTGAACACCGGCCTCCAGCGCGGGCGCGGCACGGGCGGTTTCGATTTCGGCTTGATCACGGCCGTCGATAGCCGCCTCTCCAGGTACATCAATCTCAGCGTCAATGCCGGATTCATCAAGAAAGGTGACCCGAGGGCAGAAGATATGAATTTCGGCCCACTGTGCGTCGGTTGCGGAGTCATTCAGGGCTTTGGGGCGAGCGAACGCTCGCTCGATCTGCCGAACGAGCTTCGGGTCGGAGTCGGATTCGATTTCCCGCTGAGCCAGTATCTGCAATTGATCACGGAGGTCAACTCGACCAGATTCGTCAGTTCACGCACGCCGAGCCTGGAGGAAAACGACCCGGTCGATCTGGTGGCGGGGGCGCGCATCTTCCCGGCGCGATGGTTCGCGATCAGCGCCGCCTACCAGCGCCACGTCAACTGGTTCTCGGACCGGGACACGGTTCACGGTCCGGACGGGTTTATCTTCGGCCTCTCACTGGGTCACTTGAATAGTCGCGGGGAACCTAAACCGCCGCCGCCACCACCGAATCAACCGCCGTCGGTCGCTCTCACTGTCGGCTCCGTCACGCCGGGTTCGGCCGACCTGATGCGCGTGTCGGCCAGCACGGTCTGCGTAGGTGACAAAGTGGCGTTGACCGCCTCCGCCGCAGATCCTAATGGCGACGCGTTGCTCTTTTCATGGAAGAGCTCCGGCGGGCGCATCATCGGCGAGGGCGTGAACTCCCAATTCGACTCGGCCGGCCTCAATCCGGGCGATTACACGGTGACGATCGAAGTCAGCGACGGGCACGGCGGCGTCGCTTCCGATTCCAAGACGATCCGCGTCGAGGCGTGTCCGCCTCTGACAGTATGCTTCGGCCCGAACCTCGAGGTGACCGCCGTCCCGGCTTCCGCCGAGGCGGGCGAGAAGATCAACCTCTCGACCACCGGCGTGACCGGCGGGCGCAACTATGGCGCGGTCCGGTACGAGTGGAGGGTGACAGCCGGAACCGTCAGCGGCAGCGGCCCGACCGCAGTGCTTGATACGACCGGCGCCGCTTCAGGCTCATCGATCAACGTCACGGTCACGGCGACTTCCGAGGCCGGCGGTTGTTCGGCCAGCGGCTCGACCCGCGTCACCGTGAAGACGCCGCCAGTACAGCCGCCGCCGCCCACGTACAGCGAGATCGGCCAGTGTACGAGCTTCAAGCGTAACAACGCTCGCGTAGACAACGCTTGCAAGGAGATCTTGCAGAACCGCGTAGTTTCTGCGTTGCAGGCCGACCCGACCGCCAGGCTCGTGGTCGATGGTTATCGCGCCGATAATGAGCGGCCGGCCAACCTGGACATGCAGCGCGCCAAGAACGTTCGCGACCGTCTGGCTGACGGCAGCCTCAACGTCCAGATCGACGTCAACCGCATCTCCGTGCGTCCCGGCGGCGTTTCTGCAGACGGCAGTCAGGTGAAGATATTCTTCGTCCCGAGCGGGGCCGCTGACCCTCCGGGGCCATCCGCGGTGGACGCCGGGCCGGTCACACCGGAGAAGAAGGCCGCCCCTCAACCTAGAGGACGCCGTTAAACTGAAAATATGCCATATGCCATATGAAATATGGCATATGGCATATGGCATATGGCATATGGCATATAGCATATGAATATAGAGAGGCAGGCGTTGTTTTATCGCCTGCCTTTTTTGCATTAAGCGCCGACTGGGAAATCTCGGCCTGCGCGAGTGATTTGAGAGTGTTGCGAATGAACGGCGTGTCGCATCATTGTGGTTTAAGTGTGTGTCTTTCATTTTCCACATATGGAAAGCGTCGAGATGAACAATAAGGCCGCCGAGAGAATCGGCGGCGGATACGAGAAACCGGTCTGCGCGATCGCCTTTATTCTGGCTGTGATCGTCGCCGTCTGGCTCCGCTTTGATAAGATTGGCCTCAAACCTTTTCACCACGACGAAGGGGTGATGTCTCACTTCCTGCTCAACCTGGCCAACAGCGGCGAGTACAGATACAACCCGGAAAACTATCACGGCCCGACGCTCTATTACTTCGCGCTCGTCGCGCTGCGCATCTTCGGCGACAATGACTTCGCGCTGCG
>Ga0081455_10004156_pt1 | contig 16339 bp, 17 predicted proteins | sample TabmetS3T2R1_FD_70207 | JGI IMG/M metagenome (GOLD analysis project Ga0081455, IMG submission 70207) | Tabebuia heterophylla rhizosphere microbial communities from the University of Puerto Rico - S3T2R1 | ecosystem: Host-associated > Plants > Roots > Rhizosphere ... | reverse complement strand
GGTACGACGCCCGCCAGTTGGATCTCGGTCCACGCGCGCCGCTGGTCGATCGACAACGGCATCGACTGATCGAGCAGCTCGCCGAGCCGCGCCAGTTGTTTGCCGGTCAGCGCCACGCGGAACTCATCCGGTCATCGCTGCTTGCAGCAGGATGCGCGCCTTGAGCCACAGTCGCTGCACGGTGCGCACCGTGACACCGAGCGTTTCGGCCACTTCCTCCTCGCTGTAGCCCCCGAAGTAGCGCATCTGCACGAGCTCCGCGAGCCGCTCGTCGGCGGACTCGAGTGTTTCGAGCGCGTCGTTGATCCTGAGGACGTCGTCCTCGCCGGTCGCGATTTCACCGGCGATCTGCGAGTCGAGCGTGAGCGGACGGCTACCCGCGCCGCGCTTCTGCCGCGAGCGGTCGCGCGCCGTGTTCACGATCACCGAGCGCATGACCTGCGATGCATACCCGAAGAACGCGCGCCGGTCCTCGGCGCGCAGTTCGCCTGCATGCATGTAGCGCAAGAACGATTCGTGCACGAGGCTGCGCGTGTCGAGCATCGTGCTGCGGCCGCTTTCGCGCAGCCGCGCGTGCGCGAGTCTCTGGAGGTCTGGATAGGCGGCGGCGAACAGCGCTTCGCGGGCGCCCGCGTCGCCGCTCCGGGCCTGCTCCAACAGCCGGGTGAGCTCCATGTCCGGGGATGGTAGCGGAGGCCTGTCGTGTTTGGCGGGCGAACGGTGTCTTCAAGGATGCGGCGATTTCCGCCGAGGGAGACGACCATGAAAAGAGCCTTGCCCGCATTGATCATCGGCTGCGCCTGCGTCGTGCTCGCGGTGGCCTGCAAATTCCAGGATCCGACAGTGGAGGAATACGCGACGGGGCTCACCAACCCCCGGGGACTCGCATTCGGTCCCGACGGCAACCTGTATGTCGCCGAGGCCGGAACGGGAGGCGACTGGGTGCCGACGGACGAACCGGGTTGCCCGCGGGACATCAATATCTTCAGCCCGTACACCGCGGGTCTCACCGGCAAGATCGCGCGCGTGCTCGCGGACGGCACGACGCAAACCGTTGTCGACGGCCTGCCCAGCATGAGCGAAGCCTCCGGCGCCAGCTATGGTCCGACCGACATCGCGTTCATCGGCAAGACCCTCTACGTGCTCATCGAGATGGGCGGTTGCTCGCACGGCCTGCCCGACGATCTCAACCTGCCGGCCATTCTGCGCGTCAACAAGGACGGCACCACGACCAATGTCGCCGACCTTGGCGCCTGGCATCGCGCGAATCCGCCCGTCTTCGTGACGCCTGGCGACAGAACGACGACCGACCAGGAACCGGGCGGCGTATTCCACTCGATGATCGCCATCGACGACCGGCTGTACGTGGTCGAAACCAATCGCGGCTTCCTGCTGCGCGTGAATCCGGCGAACGGCGTGATCGAGAAGCTCTACGACATGTCGAGCGACCTCGCCGAGCACAACCCGGTCGTGATGGTGCGCAAGGACAAGCGGTTCTACGTGGGCACGTTCGGCGACGATGGTGGCCCGGCCGAGCTCGCGGTATTCGACAAGCACTTCTCGGGCTACACGGAGCCGTTCGAGGCGATCCAGCCGTTGACGGGTCTCGCGTGGAGCGGCAACACCCTTTATGGCATCGAGATCTTCCCGCACGACGAAGCGTGGTCGCCCGACAACGCCAACCTCGTGAGCTTCGATCCGAAATCGGGCAAGCGCACGGAAATCCTCACGGACTTCGCGAGCTTTCCGAACGGGCTCATCGTCGGGCCCGACGGCGCGCTGTACACCTCGAACCAGGCCCTGACTTTCGAACCCGGCGACGGCAGCATCCTGCGCATCTCGCGGTGATTCCCGTGCGTGGGACTGTGCTGGTGCTGGTCGTTGCCAGCGCGTTCCTGGGCGTCGCGGCGGCCGAAAGGGCCGCCGCGCCCCCCGACAAACGAATGCGCATCGTGCGGCTCGATATCGCGCCGACCATCGACGGCAAGCTCGACGAATCGATGTGGGCCGAGGCCACAACGGTCAACGATCTTCACCAGGTCGAGCCGCTCGAGTTCGCGGTACCCGGCGAGCACACCGAGGTTCGCGTCTTCTACACACGCCATGCCTTGTACGTCGGTGCGCGCATGTATCAAGACCCTGCGCGCATCACGGCCAACGTCCAGAAGCAGGGCGCCGACGCCGCCGTTTACAACGACGACTGGTTTGGCTTCGACATTGACCCCTGGAACGCACAGCGCAACGGCTACTACTTCATCGTGAATGCCAACGGCGTGCGCTGGGACGGCTCGTTCAAGAACATCAGCGAATTCGATCACGCCTGGAGCGGGTACTGGCAGGCCGAGGCGCACGTCGATCAACACGGCTGGACCGCCGAGTTCGAGCTGCCTTTCAACGCGGTGTCGTTTGATCCCGACTCCGGCACGTGGGGAATCAACTTCGAACGCCGGATCGCGCGAACCGGCGAGTACATGGCGTGGAGCACGCGCGGGCAGCAGGTGAATCCTTCGACGAACGGCACCGCGACGGGTTTTGCTGACCTCCAGCAAGGTCTCGGTCTCGGCATCGCGCCTTCCGCCGTCGCGCGGTCCGCGATCGGGGCGGGGGACGGAGTCGACCCGTCGCTCGACGTCTTCTATCGCCTGACGCCTGAGCTCACGGCGACGCTCACCGCGAACACGGACTTTTCCGCGACCGACGTCGACGCGCGGAAGGTGAACCTGACGCGCTTTTCGCTGTTCTTCCCGGAGAAGCGCGACTTCTTCCTGCGCGACGCGGACATCTTCGAATTCGGGCACCTGGAGGAAAATGCGCGGCCATTTTTCTCGCGGCGCATCGGTCTCAACCGGTACGGCCGGCCCGTCGACATCGACTATGGTGCGAAGATCAGCGGGCACGTCGGTGCGTTCGACGTGGGCTCGCTGTACATCCGGCAGGGAGCGGACCCGGAGACGGGTGTGGCCGGGCGGGACATCGTCGTCGCGCGCGCCGCGGCACACGTGTTCGACGAGTCGAGCGTCGGCGCGCTGCTGACCCACGGGGATCCTCGGTCCGAGCGGGAGAACACAGTGACCGGCGCCGATTTCAGCCTGCGCAACTCGTCGCTGCCCGGCGGGCGCGCCATACAGCTCGACGGCTGGTATCAGCGCAGCGACAGTGGCGGCTTCGCGGATGACGCGAAGGGCGTCGGACTATCTACTTCGACGCCGGTCGGCTGGTATGGAGCGTCGGCGTGGAAGCGCATCGGCGCCGGGTTCGATCCGGCGCTCGGCTTCGTCAACCGCGCCGGCATTAGCGACTGGACATCCAAGGGCGGCTACACGTGGCGATTCGGCCGCGACTACCTGCTGAGCCTGCTCGAGATCGGCGCAGAACACTATCTGGCGGAGTCGCTGGCCGATGGCCGGATGGAGTCGTCTCTCGCAGGTGTTCACGTTCGCGCACGCAACAACGCGGGCGACGAGATGACGGTCGCCGTCTACGACAATCGCGAACACCTGACCGGGCCGTTCACCATCTTCGAATCCCGGGACCATTCGAAGAGCGTCACGATCCCGATGGGCTCGTACTCGTTCGTTGAGGGCGAGCTGATGCTGGCGAGCAATCCCGCGCGGCGATTTTCCGTCGACCTCGTGCTGCGTGCCGGCGACTACTACGACGGCATGCATCGCGCCGGCGAGCTTGCCGTCGTATGGAAGCCGAGCCGTCACTTCAACGCGGGAGCTTCATTGTCCGAAGACCGCATCGACCTGCCGGGCGGCGAATTCACGGTACGTTTGCTGGCGCTCGACGCGACGATCGCATTCGACGCTCACTGGTCGTGGACCAGCGTCGCGCAGTACGACAACGTGTCCGGGGAGCTGGGCTTCAACAGCCGGCTTCACTGGACGCCGCGCGCGGGACGCGACGCGTATCTCGTGTTGAACCTCGGACGCGAGAACTCCGACTCGGGGTTCTACACGACGAGTCGCGAGATCGTGCTCAAGTACACGCACGACCTGCGTTACTGATCACCCAATGAGAAGGCCGCGTTTCCGCGGCCTTCGTTGCTTGCTTCAGTCTTCGATGAGGAAGCTTCGCAGCTGCTCCGACCTCGACGGATGACGCAGCTTGCGCAGCGCCTTCGCCTCGATCTGACGGATGCGCTCGCGCGTCACGTCGAATTGCTTGCCCACTTCTTCCAGCGTGTGGTCGGTGTTCATGTCGATACCGAACCGCATGCGAAGCACCTTGGCTTCACGCGGGGTCAGTTGCGCAAGTACCGAGTGAGTGGTTTCGCGCAGGCTCTCCATGGTCGCCTGGTCGATCGGCGACGCGACGGACGTGTCTTCGATGAAATCGCCGAGGTGCGAGTCCTCGTCGTCGCCGATCGGAGTCTCCATCGAGATGGGCTCCTTCGCGATCTTGAGCACCTTGCGGACCTTGTCCTCCGGCATCTCCATGCGCACGGCCAGCTCTTCCGGCGTCGGCTCGCGGCCCATCTCCTGGAGCATCTGGCGCGAGATGCGGTTGAGCTTGTTGATCGTCTCGATCATGTGCACCGGGATGCGGATGGTGCGCGCCTGGTCGGCGATCGAACGCGTGATGGCCTGGCGGATCCACCACGTGGCGTAGGTCGAGAACTTGTAGCCGCGGCGGTATTCGAACTTGTCGACCGCCTTCATGAGGCCGATGTTGCCTTCCTGGATGAGGTCGAGGAACTGCAGTCCGCGGTTCGTGTACTTCTTCGCGATCGAGATCACGAGGCGCAGGTTGGCCTCGACCATCTCCTTCTTCGCGCGCCGAGCCTTCGCTTCACCGATCGAAACCTCGCGGTTGATGTCCTTGATGTCGGTGATCGTCAGGTGATAAAGCTTTTCGAGCGTGGCCAGCTTGTCCTGGCGGCGCGAGATCTCTTCCTGCAGGCGGCCCATGGCGGCCGACCACTTCTTGCCGCCCTTGACCTGCTTCTGCAGCCAGCGGTGTGAAGTCTCGTTCTTCGGGAACGAGAGGACGAATTCCTTGCGCGGCATGCCCGCGTCGCGGACAGCAATAATCATGATCTCCTTCTCGAGCTGTCTGATCTCATTGACCCCGTGGCGCAGGTTGGCGATCAGCGCTTCGAACATGCGCGGCGCGAGCTTGAGCTCCATGAACTCGTCGGAGAGCTTCTTGCGGATCTTGAGCGTCTTCGGATCCTTGGCGCCCAGCTTCTCGATGTGGCCGAGAACGTTGTTGTAGTGCTTGCCGATGGCGGCGAAGCGGCGCGCCGCTTCCTCCGGATCCGGGCCGGTGTCGACCGCTTCCTCTTCGGATTCGCCGTCTTCGCCTTCTTCCTCGTCACCCTCGGCTTTTTCCTCGGTGGCCGCGGGCTGCAGATCCATCTTCGTGGGGTTCTGCGGCTGCGCGATGACGTCGGGTGCATTGGGATCGATGAAGCCGACGATGAGGTCGACCAGGCGCGCGCCACCCGTCTTCACGGGTTCGTACGCCTTGAGTAGATAGTCGGCCGTCGACGGGTAGTTGGACAGCGCGAGGCGCACGGCGTCGAGGCCTTCCTCGATGCGCTTCGCGATGCGGATTTCGCCTTCGCGCGTCAGCAGCTCGACGGTGCCCATCTCGCGCATGTACATGCGCACCGGGTCCGTCGTGCGGCCGAGCTCGGCATCGAGCGCCGCGAGCGCGGCGGCGGCTTCCTCGATCGCTTCTTCGTCGGTCGGCGTCGAGGGCTCGGGCGCGAGGATGCTCTCGTTGTCCGGTGCCTTCTCGTACACCGGGATGCCCATGTCGTTGATCGTGTTTACGATCTCTTCGATCTGCTCGGGATCGACGATTTCCGACGGCAGGTGGTCATTGACCTGCGAGTACGTGAGGTAGCCCTGCTCCTTGCCGCGCGCGATGAGCAGCTTGAGCTGGGACTGACGCTCCTCGGGCAGCACGGAGCGACGCGCCGGCAGGTTGATCAGCTCCGCGGCCGACTTCTTGCCGCGCGGCGTCTTCACATCCGCAGCGGGCGCGCCGCCATTGCCGGCTGCCGCATGGGCGGCGGCGCGCGCGGCGGCGAGCTTCTGCGCCGGCTTGAGCTCGACGACCTTCGCCTTCTCGACGGGCGCGGGCGCGGCGGCCTTTTCGGGCGCCTTCGCTTTCGCCACCGGCTTCTTCACCTCGACGTGCTTCGCGTGCTTGGCCGGCGCGGCTTTCGCGTGCGCAGCAGCAGGCTTCGCAGCCTTTTTCGCGAGTTTCTTCGAAGCGGGAGCAGCGGGGCGTTTGTGCTTTTGTGTCATGAGCTTCCTACGCCTGGGCGTATTGCGGTACGACACCGTGGGGTCGCCGACGGTGTGAACAAGGTGATGCGGGAAAATGGGGCGGCATTGTACGCAACAGGCGTTGCCTTGACAAAACGAAAATCGACGGCGGGTCAACGACTTCCGTATGAGTTCGACCCTGTGGACAACGCAAGATTCGGGCCAGAAGGGTCATCCCCGCGGCAGATCGGGTTTACGGCCGGGCTGCGGGCACTTCGACGTCAGCCGCGGCGGCTTTTTGCGAGGTGGATCGCGACGTTGAGCTCCTTGAGCTCCGAGCGCTCGTCCTCGGTGAGATCGCCCTTCGCGAGCAGCTCGTCGTGGCGCCGGAACGTAGGCTCCATCGCGAGTGTTTCGATGACCGACGCCAGCTCGAGCGCCGCGCCTTCGTCCTCGACGCCCGCGAGCTCCTCGCTCGCGAGCGCTTGCATCCGTACGCCCTCCGGCCTTTCGCGCCACCGTTCGAGGAGCACCGCAGTCGTTGCGGCGGATTCCTGTTGCAGGTGGTCGATCAGCTCGAACAGGAACCGCGATCCCGCGTCGTCGTTCATCTCGAGCCGCGTGAGCTGCGCCCCCGAGATTCGCGCCGCGATCGACGGGAAATGGACCAGCAATTTCACCGCACGGGTCACGAGTCCCTTGCCGCCACCCCCGTCGCGCGGACGCGTGCCGGGAGATGCGGTCCGGCGCGGCTCGGCGGGTGCGGCCAAGTGGCTTCCCTGCGCGTCGGTGACTTCGTTGAACCACAATTGATTCAATCGGACCGATGACAGCTTTATAGACTCCGCCAGGCGGTCAATCAGCAGATCACGAAAGACCCCGGGAGCGACCTTCGCAACGAGCGGGCGCGCGAGCTCGGCGAACTGCGCGCGCCCGTCCGCATGGGAAAGATCGGCCTGTTCGGCGAGCGCGCGCACCAGGTATTCGGAAAACGGCAAGGCATCGTCGAGTCGTCGCTCGAAAGCTTCGCGGCCCTCTTCGCCGACCAGCGAATCGGGATCGTGACCCTCGGGAAGGAACAGGAACCGGATCTGCCGGCCCTCGCGCGCCTCGGGCAGCGCGTTGTTCAACGCTCGCCACGCCGCCGCACGGCCGGCCTTGTCGCCGTCGAAACAGAACACGACCTCGTTCACGAGCTTGAAGATCCGGCGTAAATGCTCCGGAGTCGTGGCCGTGCCGAGAGTCGCGACGGCGTAAGTCACGCCGGCCTGGTGCAATCGCGCGACGTCCATGTACCCCTCGACCACGAGCAGGCGCCTGAGCGGCGTGCGCGACTGGCGCACTTCGTACATTCCATAGAGCTCGCGGCCCTTGTGGAACAGCATCGTCTCGGGCGAATTGAGGTACTTGGGTTCGCCCTGGTCGATGATGCGGCCGCCGAACGCGAGCACCCGGCCGCGTGAATCCCGGATCGGGAACATCAGGCGATCACGGAACCGGTCGTAGTGGCGGTCGAGGGTGCGCGAGTCGGTGCGCTCGCGTTCGATGATGAGACCGCAGTCGGAAAGCGCCTTGCGATCCGCGTCATTCGCGCCGAAGCGCTTGAGCACTTCGTTCCACGAATTCGGCGCGAAGCCGATCATGAATCTGTCGATGGTGTCGCGCGTGAGTCCGCGCTTCTTCGCGTATTCCTTCGCGCGCGCATCGGCGGGCAACACGCCCGCGAAATACTTCGCGACGCGCAGGTTCATGTCGTAGAGGGGCGTGGTGCTGCCCGAGGTGTCCGGCTGGCTCGAGGCCTCGCGCGGGACGTCGAGCCCAAGGCGGCCGGCGAGCTCCTCGATCGCTTCGGGAAACGACAGCTTGTCGTATTCCATGAGAAAGCCGAGCGCGGTGCCGTGCGCTCCGCAGCCGAAGCAGTGATAGAACTGCTTCTGCGGGCTCACCCAGAAAGACGGCGTCTTCTCGCTGTGGAAAGGGCAGCAGGCGCGGAACTCGCGGCCCGCCTTCTTGAGCTCCACGCGCGACCCGATGAGCTCGACGATGTCCGCCCGCGCAGTCAGATCGTCGATGAAGCTCTGGGGAATGCGGCCTGCCATGCGGGCAATATTGGGGCCAGAACGCGATTTTTACCGCAGGATCGCGAGGACCACGACGGCGCAGAGGAGCAGCGCGCCGATCGCGCCGCCGATCATGAGCGGCAGACGTTTGCGCGGAATCCGGCCGAGTTGCTGGCGCTCGGCTTCGAGCTTGCGAAGGATCGAGATGCCGAAGAGCGCGATGAGGATCAGCGCGCCGGCGGTGGCGAGGCCTCTGCCGCCCACGGGCGATCAGCCGCCGAGCTTGGCTTTGATGCGCGCGCCGACGGCGGACATGTCGGCCTTGCCCGCGGCCTTCGATTTCACGACACCCATGACCTTGCCCATGTCCTTGATGGACGCGGCGCCGGTCGAGGAGATGGCCTCGGCGATGAGCGCATCGAGCTCGGCATCGGACAACTGGGCGGGTAGATAGGGCGCGAGCACGGCGATCTCCGCGCTTTCCTTCGCCACGAGATCGGCGCGGCCGCCTTTCTCGAACGCCGCGATCGATTCCTTGCGGCGCTTGATCTCTTTCTCGATGACCGCGGTCACCTGCGCGTCGTCGAGCGTGATGCGCTCGTCGACTTCGCGCTGCTTGATCGCGGCCTGCAGGAAGCGAATGACCGCGAGACGATCCTTTTCACCGGATCGCATCGCGGTCTTCATGTCTTCGGTGATGCGCTCTTTGAGCGTCATCGGAGGAGCCCCTCTGCCGGACGAGGCTCAGCTCGGACGCGGACGCGCCGAGTAGTCGCGCGGGCTGTTGCGCTTGAGATGGCGCTTCACGGCAGCGGCCTTCTTGCGCTTACGCTCCTGAGTCGGCTTCTCGTAGAATTCGCGGCGCCGGAGCTCAGTGAGCACGCCCGCTTTTTCGCATGCGCGCTTGAAGCGGCGCAGGGCGGCATCGAAATACTCGTTTTCACGCACTCGCACGCTCGGCATCGAAACCTCAACCCATTGATCTGTTAGGAGTTTTGCCAGGACTGCTTGAAGCAGGGCTGGCGATTCTATAGACGGCCTCCGGCAAAAGCAAAGCCCCGGCACGAGTCCGGTCTCACTCTATTAATCATGCGCATCCTGGCTCTCGAGTCCTCCTGTGACGAGTCCGCCGTCGCCATCTACGACGACGGCGCCGGGTTGCTCGCGCACGAAATCCACAGCCAGGTCGACCTGCACCGGGTCTATGGCGGCGTGGTCCCGGAGCTCGCGTCGCGCGATCACGTGCGCCGGCTGTTGCCGTTGCTGCGCACGGCGCTCGCGGACGCGCAGACGTCGCCGTGCGAGATCGACGGCGTCGCATACACCGCCGGGCCCGGGCTCATTGGCGCATTGCTCACCGGCGCGGCGCTCGGGCGTTCGCTCGCATATGCCTGGAACGTGCCGGCCATCGCCGTCCATCACCTCGAAGGTCACCTGCTCGCGCCGTTGCTCGAGGAAGAGCCGCCGCCATTCCCGCATGTGGCGCTGCTCGTGTCGGGCGGACACACCATGCTCATCGACGTCGCACGCGCGGGGCACTACTCGATTCTCGGCGAGACGCGCGACGACGCGGCGGGCGAAGCCTTCGACAAGTCGGCCAAGCTGCTCGGCCTGCCGTATCCCGGCGGGCCGGAGCTCGCGCGCCTCGCGGACCGTGGCCGCGCGGACCGTTTCGATTTCCCGCGGCCCATGCTCGACCGGGCGGGACTCGAGTTCAGTTTTTCCGGCTTGAAAACCGCCGTCGCTCTTGCGGTGCGGGATCGTACGGCGAACGGCGGGCAGGGCCCGCTCGACGAGCAGACACGCTCCGACATCGCGGCCAGCGTCGAGTCGGCCATCATCGATACGCTCGCGCGGAAGGCATCGCGCGCGCTCGAGGCGACGGGATACGACACGCTCGTCGTCGCCGGCGGCGTCGGCGCGAACCGCCGCCTGCGCGCACGGCTCGCATCCGACGTGGCACGGCAGGGTGCGCGAGTTTTCTACCCGCGCGTCGAATTCTGCACGGACAATGCGGCCATGATCGCGGTGGCGGGCATGGTCCGGCTCAAGGCGGGCCGGCACGAAGACCTGGCGGTACGTGCGCGGGCGCGCTGGCCGCTCGCGGATCTCGCAACCAGTTAGAGGCGGCATGGCAGGCGCAAAGACGACGAGCGGTCCCAAGACCTTCACGATCCCGAGCTCGGCGGCGACGCCCGACCAGGGCGATCGCATCTTCCTGCACGGGCTCGCCGTCGAATGCATCATCGGTTTCATCGAGTGGGAGCGGCGCGTCAAGCAGACGGTCGTGCTCGACGTCGAGATGCCCGTCGATTGCGCGCGCGCCGCCGCCAGCGACGAAGTGGCCGACACGCTCGACTACAAGAAGGTCGCGAAGCGGCTGATCGCGTTCGTCGAAGGGTCGGACTTCAAGCTCGTCGAAACGCTCGCGCATCGCGCGGCATTGACGATCCTCGCGGAGTTCGGCGTCGAGTGGATCCGCCTGTCGGTGAACAAGCCCGGCGCGATCCGGCACAGCAAGGACGTCGGAGTCGCGGTGCTGCGTTCGCGCGCGGACCTGCCGAAATGAAGCTGCTCAAGCCGGGCCACGTCCGCGTGTTCGTCGCGGCCGGCAGCAACGTCGAGCCCGAGAAACACCTGCCGCGCGCCGCCGCAGCGATCCTCCACGGCTGGCCGGATGCCCACTTCTCGCGGGCCTATCGCAATGTCGCCGTGGGTTTCGACGGCCCCGATTTCATCAATCTCGTCGTTGGCTTCACGACGGCGCAGCCGCTCGCCGCGGTGATCGCGCGTCTACGCGCGATCGAGACGCAGTGCGGCCGGCCGCGGTACGCGCCCAAGTGGGCGTCGCGCACGATGGATCTCGACGTGCTGCTGTATGGCGACCTCGTGGAGCAGACCGACGACTACACGTTGCCACGACCGGACCTGCTCAAGCGTCCCTACATGCTCGGGCCGATGGCCGAAATCGCGCCGGACGTCGTGCATCCGACCGAGCATCGCGAGATTGGCGAGCTGTGGGCGCACTTCGCGCGGGACGATCACGCGATGGAACCGGTCGTGCTCGACCTGCAGGGTAGTTAGCGGGTCACCAGGCTACGCTGCGCCCGCCGTCCACCGCGATGATCTGCCCGGTGATGAACGGGGCGTCGGCCGCGAGGAACAGCGCCGTGCGCGCGATGTCCGTCGGGTCGCCCATGCGCTTGAGCAGCGTGGCGTCGATGATCGACTGCTTCTTCGATTCATCGCCTCCCTTCTCCGGCCACAGAATCGGTCCTGGCGCGATACCGTTGACGCGGATCTCGGGGCCCAGCTCTCGCGCAAGCGCGCGCGTCATCATGTGCAGCCCCGCTTTCGCGGCGACGTACACCGGGTAGTTGCGCAGCGGCCGCTGCGCGTGGATGTCGACGATGTTGATGATGAGCCCGCGCGACCTGCGCAGCGCGGGCGCGGCGGCCTGCGAGAGGAACGTGGGCACCTTGAGATTGGTGCCGACGAGATCGTCGAACGCGGCAGAGGTGATCTCGCCGACCTTCGTCTCGTAGAACGTCGAGGCGTTGTTGACGAGCACGTCGAGCGCGCCGAAATGCCGCAGCGTGAAGTCGACGAGCGCGCCGAGATTGTCCACGTCGAGCAGGTCGGCACGGATCGTGGCCGCGGAGTTCGCGCGCGCATCGTTGAGTGCGGCGGCGAGCTGGGCCGCCTCCTTCGCGGAGCTGCGGAAATGGAGCGCGAGGTTCGCGCCCGCGGCGTGCAATTCGCGCGCGATCGCGGCGCCGACGCGTTTCGCGCCGCCCGTGATCAGCACCGTCTTGCCCGCTAGACTGTCCCGTCCTGGCATCACCGCACTCTATGACTTCCGACGAGCCCGTCTCAACCCTCCCGTCGCCCGGCGCCGACGAACGCGCGCATTCGGCGCGCGTCGCGGAGCACATCCGTGCCTTCATCCGCGAGCGCGGCGGAGTCATCGGGTTCGATGCGTTCATGCGGCTCGCGTTGTACGCGCCCGGCTTGGGCTATTACAGCGCCGGTGCCACGAAGCTCGGCGCGGGCGGGGATTTCGTCACCGCGCCCGAGGTGTCGGCGCTGTTCTCGCGATGCCTCGCGCGCCAGGCGGCCGAAGTGCTGCGTGACACGGGCGGCGACATCCTCGAAGTCGGCGCGGGCTCGGGCCGCATGGCCGCCGACGTGCTCGTGGAGCTCGCTGCGCTCGACGCGTTGCCGGAGCGGTACCGGATCCTCGAAGTCAGCGCGGACCTCATCGAGCGTCAACGCGCGCGGCTCGGCGCGCTGCCGCCGGCGCTCGCGCAGCGGGTCGAGTGGTTAGACCGCTGGCCCGAGCGCCCCATGCGCGGTGTCGTGCTCGCGAACGAGGTGCTCGATGCCATGCCCGTCGAGCGTTTCCGGCTGCGCCGCCGCGAGGCCGGTTACGACGTCCACGCGCTCGGCGTGGGTCTCGATGGCGATCGGTTCGCATGGCGCGAAACGCGCGCGGCGCCCGAGCTCATGCACGCCGTCGCCGACATCCTCGAAGCGTTGCCGGCGCCACTGCCCGACGGCTACGTGTCCGAGGTGTGCCTCGCATTCCAGCCCTGGATCGCGAGCCTCGCGGCGCAGCTCGAGACGGGTGTCGCGCTGCTCATCGACTACGGATTGCCGCGGGCGCAGCTCTATCACCCGGAGCGCGTCACGGGCACGCTGCGCTGCCATTTCCGCCATCGCGCGCATGACGATCCCTTCATCCACGTGGGCCTGCAGGACATCACCGCGTGGGTCGACTTCACGCGTGTCGCCGAGGCGGGCAGCTCCGCCGGCCTCGAGGTCCTCGGATTCGCGACCCAGGCGGCGTTTCTCATCGGCGCCGGCATGGAGTCGCTGCTCGCGGCGGGCATGCAGGACGCCGCCGACGACATCCGGACCCAGGCGCGTCTTGCGGGCGAAGCGCGCCGGTTGTTGATGCCCGGCGAGATGGGAGAGGTCTTCAAGGTCATCGCGCTCGGACGCGCGTTCGAGCGGCCGCTCGCGGGATTCGGCACCCAGTCGCTCGGCCTCTAACAATCCTCGGACACTGGAGGCGGGATGACGGCGGCGGAAAGTTCCACCGGTTGGTCAACGATTCCGGCCGCTTCGTCAAACATTCGCTCGCAAATCGTCCGGTCGTACGGCACGGCGGCGTTAAGCTCGGATCCCGATGAGCCGCCGCAAGATTCCGCCCGTTCTCTTCTACTTCCTCGCGTGGACGGTCATCGGGCTGCTGTACTTCGCGCAGAACGTGACGCGGCGGTTCTACTGGGACGACCCCAACCCCTGGCAGGACATCCGCTACTGGGTCGCCAACATCTATTTCTCCGCGCTGCTCACGCCGCTCGTGGTGTGGGCGGGACGACGCTGGCCGCTCGACGGACCGCGGATCGGCCGGCTCATCGCGCTGCACGTCGGGCTGAGCGTGGCATGGGCCTGGCTGCGCATCGCCTGCGAGGCCGCCTTCCATCTCACGTGGAACGAGCTCTGGCCCATCAAGAGCGAGATCCCGATCAACTTCAGGAACGAAGTCACGCTGCTCGTGCTCTTCGGTTTCCACACGGCGGTCGTTTCGTATTGGGTAGTGCTCAGCATCCAGACCGCGATGCGCAACTACGGGTTGCTCCAGGAGCGCGCACAGGCCGCGTTGCGCTCGGATCTGCGGCTGTCGCAGCTCGAGACGCAGGTCGCGCAGGCCCGGCTCGGTGCGCTGAAGGCCCAGCTGCAGCCGCATTTCCTGTTCAACACGCTGAACGCGATCATGGTGCTCGTGCGTCAGCAGAAGGGCGCGCAGGCCGAGGAGACGCTCGCACGGTTTTCCGACCTGCTGCGCGCCGTGCTCGCGAACATGGAAGCGCAGGAAGTCACGCTCGCACAGGAGCTCGAATACCTGCGGCTCTATCTATCGATCGAGCAGGTGCGCTTCTCCGACCGGCTGCGCGTCGACATCGCGGTGCCGGCCGAGCTGCTCGATGCGGCCGTGCCGCACATGGGCCTGCAGCCGCTCGTCGAGAACGCGATCCGCCACGGTGTCGGGCAGCGCGCGTCGTCCGGCACGATCGCGATCGAAGCGACGCGCGACGGCGGCGCGCTGCGCGTCTCCGTGCGCGATGACGGTCCGGGTTTCGGTGCGTCGGGCGCGGGCGGCTCGAAACTCGGCCTCGCGAACACGCGCGCGCGGCTGCGCCAGCTGTACGGCGACGCCGCGTCGCTCACGACGGCCGATGCTCCCGGAGGGGGCGCGCTCGTCACGATGACGCTGCCATTCCACACGCCGGAGGAGCGATGAAGGTCCTGCTCGTCGACGACGAGCCATTGGCGCGCGAGGGCGCCGCGCTGCTGCTGCGCGAGGAGGACGGCATCACCTCGATCTCCGAAGCGCGCAACGGCGCCGAGGCCGTCGAGATGATCCGTGCGAACCGTCCCGATCTCGTGCTGCTCGACGTGCAGATGCCGCAGATGGATGGATTCGGCGTGCTGCGCGAGGTGGGCGCGGACGCGATGCCGCCCGTGATCTTCGTGACGGCGCACGATCAATATGCGATCCGTGCGTTCGAGGTGAACGCGATCGACTACCTGCTGAAGCCCGTGACGCGCGAGCGGTTCTCGCAGGCGCTCGCACGGGTGCGCGAGCGCGTCTCGGCGCAGGGCCTCGACAATCAGCACGTGCGCGCGCTGCTGCAGACGCTGGCCGCGGAGCCGCGGTATCTCGCGCGGGTGGCGCTGCGCGCGTCGGGCAAGATCTCGTTCGTCAACGTCGACGACGTCCTGTACGTGCAGGCCGCGGAGAACTACGTGCAACTGCATCTCAAGGGCTCGCGGCACCTGCTCCACGTGCCGATCGCGACGCTCGAGGCCTCGCTCGATCCGCGCGGATTCCTGCGCATCCACCGGTCGATCATCGTCAACGTGAAACACGTGCAGGAGCTCGAGACCGGGGCGCATGGGGAGTACATCGTGGTCCTGCACGGCGGCGCGCGGCTGCAGGCGAGTCGCAGCTACCACGAGAAGATCAAGAAGTGGGCGTCGAACCCGTTCTGAGCCACCGGGCATCCGGTGCTCGATCGCGCGACCCGCGGCTGACTAGAGGACGACGCGGGCGCGCCTGGCCGCGAACCACGCGATGACGGGTCCCACGAAGATGATGTGCGGGATCAGCGCGCGCAGCAGGCCCATCGGAGTCGGCTCGCGCCAGCCAATCGCCGACAGCGGCACGACGACGAAATTCATCACGACGAACAGGATGAAACCGTAGATCACGCCCATGACGATGGGGCGATGCACGAGCACGGGTAGTTTGGTGGCCGCGAGCACGTAGACGAGCGCCATGCACCAGGCGATGAAGAAATGGGTCGCGAGGCCGAGTGCCGCGGTGGCGGCACCGCCGTCATACGCAGCCTTGCCGAGCCAGCCCGACGCGACGGATTGCAGGATCGTGATTGCGCCGGCCTTGAGGATGACGCCCCAGAGCACGACGGCGTAGGTGATGTCGAGCAGGCCGCCGATGCCGCCACCGAGTGCGGCGGTCACGAGATGCTTTCTCATCCCGCGTTCAGTGAGCCGGCCGGAGCGGGCGCGCGATCATCGACGATCAGCGGGCGCGTCACCGGCGCGGGATCGACGAAGTCCGCGGGATTGAGCTGCGCCCAGAACGACAGCGCGGCGAGGCCATCCGCATCGGGACGCTTGTTCTGCGCCATGCGCGCCAGCGTCGACTTGCCGATACCGACCTCGCGCGCCACCTGACGCCAAGAAGCCGCACGCGCGGTCCGCTTCGCGTTGACCGCCTGGTAGAACCGTTCGAAGTCGAATCTCATGGCGGTCGAGTTTCGGGACGTCTCGAGGCGACGAGAAGCAGATTTTGACGAACTGGAGATTCCTGTTGACGAAAAGGGCTCACGCATTGCGTCTAGGCCGTTCCTCATTTGCGGGAAGTGGGGACACGGCTGAATCTCGAGGTGACGCAGCTTCCCGGTTCGAAGGTCTTTCGGCCCGCGTAGAGCGCGCCGAGGAGCGAGCGGCCGCGCGCCGTTG
>Ga0081455_10004155_pt1 | contig 16340 bp, 7 predicted proteins | sample TabmetS3T2R1_FD_70207 | JGI IMG/M metagenome (GOLD analysis project Ga0081455, IMG submission 70207) | Tabebuia heterophylla rhizosphere microbial communities from the University of Puerto Rico - S3T2R1 | ecosystem: Host-associated > Plants > Roots > Rhizosphere ... | reverse complement strand
AGGCTCTCACGCCGACTTGTTTCGAGCAGCAGATCGAGGGCATCAATAATATTAGGCGCGCGGCGCGAGATGCCGAAATTGAGGATGGCACCAGCCAATCCCGCGCCAATCGTTTGGCCGATCGTTCGGGTGAACAGTGTGGATGCGGTCGCGACCCCGCGCTCGCTCCAGCCGACGCTGCCCTGCACCACGAGGAGGAAGACGATGTTGCATACACCCATTCCGATGCCAATCAGAAGTGCGCCTGTGGTCATGACAGCGAAACCGTTGTGCGGATCGAGCGTGATCAGGAGCGCTGCGCCGGCGATGAGCGCGAGGGCGCCGACGGCGCCGGTCGAGCGATAGGAGGTCTTCACCATCACCCGGGCCGCGGCGATGCTGCCGATGCTCCAGGCAACCGACAGGGTCGCCACGACAAACCCCGCGACCGCGGCACTGCGCCCCATCACTGCCTGCACATAGGTCGGCAGAAAACCGACGACGCACATCAGCAGCGCACCGATCGTCAGACTCCCGAAATTACCGATGGCGATCACCCGATTGCGCAGAAGTGCGACGGGAATAATCGGCTCTTGCGCACGTCGCTCCTGCACCACCAACGATGCCAACGCGGCGAGTCCCACACCCATTAGCAAGGTGGCCATGAACGGCCCCAAGCTCTGAGCCTGCACCACGACGGTCATCGTCGCTCCGAGTCCCAGTATCAACAGCAACGACCCGAGATAATCGATCTGATGTTGCTGTCGATGGAGTTCCTCGTTGAGGAAAGCGCAAAGGAGCCCAATCGTGACGGCTCCGATTGGCAAATTAATCCAGAAAACGAACGCCCAATGCAGATGTTCCACGATGAAGGCACCGAGTATCGGTCCTATGATGGCGGCAAGAGCCCAAACCCCCGAGAGCCAGCCCTGCACGCGTGCCCGGTCCGACCCCGCGTAGACGTCGCCGACAATCGTGGTCGCGACCGACTGGATGCAGCCCGCGCCCAATCCCTGGATAATGCGAAACACCACGAGCGACGCCATGCTCCAAGTGAAACCGCAGGCGGCCGACCCAACGAGGAATATGCTCGACCCCGCAACAAAGACTCGCTTACGGCCATAGATGTCCGCCAGCCGTCCATAGATCGGCGTGGTCACAGCCTGGGTCAGGAGATAGGCGGCAAAAACCCAGCTGAAGAACCGAGCACCGCCTAGATCGGCCACAATCGTCGGCATCGCCGTGGCAACGATGGTGACCTCCACCGCCGCCATGAATATGGCCATCATGCAGCCTGCCGTGACTAGGCGCCTGCGGATAACGATGTCGGCTGAAAAAGGGGGAGGGCTAGCGCGCTCAACGGCCAATGTTGGGTTCCAATCGCTTAGGGGTTGGGCTCGATCCGACACCCTCCGGGCGGTGCATCAGCGATCAGGAGGAAATTGGAACCGACGCTCGCCCTTCTGCAAGTCTAAGAAAGCGCCGGACCCCCGGCTCAAGTTTGTGGGAGTCAAGCTAGACGACCCGCGTCCTCGATCTATGTTGAACTCTCTTAGCGCAACGGTGAGCGCATGCGCCTCATGCACGTTCGAAAAGGATCGGGCGATACGGGGCGTTACTCCCGCTCTTTCGGCTTGTCGGCGTCCCTTGCATCGCCGCCTTTTGGAGAGTGAAAAGCCTACTGTGTCACCACAGCGATCGCCCGAAACTTTGCAAACACATCGGCCGGCTATTTTGCCGGTGCGACTTCTTTGATTGGAGTTTTGTCAGCTTTGGCTTTTTCGCCATTCGCAACATTCAGGAGCCGAGCGATGAGGCCGGCGCGGCGCTCTTGCACGACCTGCGTATCCTCGACCTTCTTTAGATCGTTGAAGATCCGGTAATCTTTCGCGTAGCACATGGCATCCTCCATCTGCTTAGCGCACCAACCATAAAGCAACTCCGCGATACGGTCTACTGTTCGCAGGTATCCTTCGGCAGCCTCCTTGTCCGGCGCCTCAACGCTCCAGAGGTAATGGGCACGCGCGCAGAATCGAGACGCGCCAGTTACGAATTGGCGGCGCTTGCTTTTTTTTCTTGATGGGGGTCTCTCCGCGTGTCCCGGACGTAGCGTTAGCGATGCCTATTTGTCACAAAGCCGCAGGGTTTGCGCTTACTGACTACCGTGAAATTCCGGGTTAGCGGGCGAGAGAACGATGCGGCTCGTTGTGAGGTGCTTGGTGCTGGCCTTGGAATGTGTGATCATGCTCTTTCCGGGCGATGCGGCCGAGTGCTTTTGGGGATGGACAATGGTGGGACGCTCAATCACGACCTGTGCGCCCTGCAGGACTGGGCGAGCGGCCGTCGCTGCTCGCTCACGCCGACGAGGTGAACGAATGCGGTGCCTGATCGACCGCTTTCGGAGTTCAGCCATACGTCACTTTGGGAGATAGTTGACGTCGACTAGCGCGGGAACGTCCGCGCGCCTCTTCGTGAAGCCGGTTTTGATCATGACCTCCTGCACTCGTTCCAGCGCGGCCACATCGGGTCGCAAGCTCGGATCGCGGTAATAGTCCCTCATGTTCATATAGATGTCGGAGTTGAGACGCACGGTTTTGGCGTCCAGGATGATCTGTCGCGCCTCGTGCGGCTTCTCCAGGTAGAACCGAGTCGATGCCTGCAAGTCCTCCAGAAAGCCGCGGATCGCCGCTGCGTTCTGCTTGAGAAATGCGTCCTTGCCGAGAAGCACGATCAGCTCCTGTTCAAAAGGCATCCCGTATTGCGAGTCGAACAATTTGCGAACCTTCATCTCCTTTTCGAGCATGTCGGCGAAAGGTTGCGGAAACTCCCCAACATCGACCTTGCCGGATTTCAGCGCCTCCGCCATGGCCGGAAACGGAACGGGTGTGATTGTCACGTCGGAATCGGATAGGTTGTGCCGTTCCATCGCGGTCTTAAGCCAGAGCTGGCCGTCGGTAGCGAAGCCGTTGATGCCCACGATTTTGCCCTTTGCGTCGGGGACCGTCTTAATAGGCGAATCGTCCTTGACGTAATAGGACGTGGCGAAGCCGCGAGGGCTCTCCCGCGCTAGCGATGCGATGACCTTGCCGGTGACGCCCTCGGCGGCCGCAAACAGGACGCCAACGGCACCGCTCGAGGCCAGGTCGATGGCGTTGGCTTCAAACGCCTGCGAGCGCTGGGTCGAGCTCTGGAAGCGGGACCCTTCCAGTCTGTAGGCCTTGCCATAATTCTTCCCGATGTCTGGCTTGGCCAGCAGCACATATAGCTGCTCTTCTGCTGCACTGCCGTAACCGATGCGAAGCGTCGGCGGATCGGCAGCTCTTGCGGGGCATGCGAGGCAGAGACTGCTGCCCAGGATCCACATTGCGGCCGCCCCGCGCATCAAATACCGGCTGCGATCGGCGTTCATGGTCCTCTCCCTTGATGTCGGCGTGGTCAACGCATTCTACTGATGGCCGACTGGGCAACAGAATGCTCCTTTAGTGCTTTGTAGCCAAGGTATCCGTTTGGACGCGATGTGCTCGTCCCCGAATATCTGGGGCCTGCGACATCATTCCGCGCTAGCACGATCTGGCGTGATGAACTTTTTCCTCGCTGCAAATGTCGACCGCTATTCTGGCGTAAGCGCAAGCTGCCTGGTACAGGCTGTCGATTGACAGGGCCCGCTTGAATGAATGCGATGTTGACCTCGGGCCATAGGTCAGCGCCGGAATACCGATCTCATTGAAAGCGTTGATGTCACGCCACATGCTTGACGTTTCGACTGGGGCGGGCCTTGGATCTTCGCCAAAGGTGGCGCGATGCGCGCGCCGAACGGCGTCGGCAAAGTGATCGATGTTCCTGGCTTCAAAACCGGGACGGTAGGAATAGAGTTCGACCGTGTTTGTCAGCCCGATATCGCTCACCACCTTGCTGAGCTCTGCCTTGGTAACCAGTGGATCTTGACCAGGTACCGAGCGCACGTCGATGTAGAGATGACAAATTTGTGGTGCGAGAATTGGCCGGTGCGCACTCCCGCTCCTGAGGCCACCAATCTGCATCTTCGGAACGACGGTGCCTCCGGGTGAGCGATAGACATTGCGCTTTTGATACTCGGCAGCCCACTTTTCAATGGCCTCAATAGCCGCCGCAGCCGCAACGATCATGTTCGGACTTGCGGAGAGAGCTGCTCGCTCCGGCAAATAGGGCGTATAGAATGGCGGTTGATCGGAATGAAGCGTGAGTTTGTACCAGAACTCGCCTGCCTCTACCCATACCAACCCGAAACCGGTTCCTTCGGCGACCAACGCGTAATCCGCCACCCCGCCATGCGTGATCAAAAATCGGGCACCTATTTCCTTCGATTCAACAAACGTCCCCGGAGGCTCGTCGCATGGCTCGCCGCCGGTTTCTGCGACGACCGCACTCAACAGGAGGTCTCCTTTAAGCCGATGCCCCGAACTTCTGATGGCCTTGGCGGCGATAAGAAACGCTGCCATGGGACCCTTGTCGTTGCAGACGCCTTCGCCGATCAGCAGATCGTCTTCCTTCCACGCGCTGTGATAGACGCGATGGGTCGGATCGGCGTGGACCAAATCCGTCTGCCGCGGCACGGCCGTGTCCATATGACTATTGAAGATCAAGCTGTAGCCGCCACCCGTGCCACTCAATGTTCCCAGCACGTTGAATCGGTCGCTAAGCAGTCCGAGCTTACGAACGGCAAATCCCTCCTGTAGCATCCACTTGTACAAATGCTCGCCGACTTCGCCTTCGTGGCCCACCGCGCTATCGATGTTGCAGATTTCCAGCGTGAAGCGAACTAGCTCGTCTCGGTCAATAAGAGCAACTACGTCATCGACAACAGACATACCACGTTCCATGGTGATCGTTTTCGTGCGACTTCTATTCAGGCAACGCCGGGAGCCCCGACCGTTCGTTCGTGGCAAGTTCGGTTCTCGTCAAAATCTAGTGCAGCATCGGCAGCTCGGGTCGGTTCGCTTCCATGCCAGCGATCAGCTTGTCCTCGATTTCTTTCTTGATCACCTTCAACCATTGCTCAGCTCGCGTGGCGCGGACCTCAAGACGGTCGATCTCCTCTTCCAGTTGTCTGATCCGGTCTTCGGCAGCTCGCAACTCTATTGACAGCTCATGTGTCACAGTCATCGCGCGGTCGACATTCTCTTTCGAGATATCCGCCACCTCTTTGAGCAAAGTAATTATGGCGTGAGCGGACAGCACGCACGGTGCCGCCGAGCAGGGCGGCCGCTGCTGGCTCGCGCGGGCAGCCGCTGGACGGTAAGAGCTTCCAGCGGTGGTCGCGGCACGCCACCAACGATCCGCGATCGAGGAATTGCATGCGCGGCCAACTTCTTTGGCGAATTGGAAATCCCTTTGCCATCCAAGCGGTCCCTGTCATTGCAGCCACGATGTGGCGCAAGTGTATCAACGGCTACGGGTAATTTGAGCGAGCCCAGGAAATCAGTGAGGACAGAGCGGGCCCCCCTCCATACTCGTTGTCTCCACTCGTGTTCTGAGCCGGAGTATTGGCTTCCGCGCTCTGCACGCCGACAACCCGTGGCCAGGGCTCGCCATCCCACCAACCCCATACCGGTCCTCCAGAATGTCCGGGCACGATATCGTTAAAGTGACCCAAAACGAAGGCCGTTTGACCCGACGTCGATTGCGATCCCACGGAAGAGATCACACAGTTGCCCTGGAAGGCTGGCCGCTCGGTGCCGCTGAGGTCGACAGGATAGCCCATGTGCTGCCAATAGGTGCCACCATTCCAATCATCGTCGTACGCCCGGTACCCAGGGTATCCGACGATGTCGCCCATCCGGCTGTCGAGTACACAGACAACGTAATCAAACGCAGTTTCGAAATCGCTCAAACCATCGGAACCGGTGACCTGTGTCCACCAGATCACGCGCGTCGCCCATGCCTCTCCAAATGGAGTTGAGCCATTGTAATAGGCTGGCCTGAAGCGAACCCAGCCAGCCGTTCCGTCACTATTCCACTGTATCACATGGTTGCAAGTGAGGAGGAGGCGAGAGCCGATCGTGCACCCCGTGGCGGTTCCAAGCGGCGAATCAACTCGGCCTGCCGTACACCACGGGAAAGAAGTGTCCTTATAAATGTATCGCTGATCAGGTGGGAAGACATTGGTCGGGCGGTCCAGGCCACGGCGTAGCTTTCGGAACGACGGGGGATAGCGAATCTCCGACTTTCGGAGCGCAACTTTGCCTGGCAGATGATCTACTCTGAGGTGCTCGGGACGCAATCCCATCAACTCAAGACGCGGCCCTTCAACCGATGTGAAAGACCTTCGATCGATACGCTCCGTTGGAATCGAGTCGTATTCGAGGCGGCGACCCAGCTCCGAGCCGCGAACCGTCACGCGAACTCTGTAGCGATCGCGTGACCCACGGATCCGTACCAACGTTGCCTTCGAGCCGGGGGGCAGCTTAAATTGGCCCAGCGTCAGCTCAATTTGTCGGGGAGGCTTCGTAGTCCGCCTAAGCGAGCGGAGCCGTCTGACCTGCTGTGCTGTCAACGGCGTGCTCGGTGCCGAAGTGGTTCTGCTGCCCCGTCTCCGTTTGGCCATGTGCCAATCTCCCTCAGCTCTCTCTTGGGTAGGTGCTTTTGAGCCGTTCGCACGGAGCAGAGTAGAATGCGAGTTGCCGGACGTCGAGCCGAAATCCCCAGGCAGAGTGGGCTACCGCAACATGTGCCCACTACAATCGTGACCAAGTCGCAATCGTGGGTCACGGCAACCATTGAACAGCAACTATCGGCGGCCAGCATGTCGCCGTAGCCAACACCTCGCGACAAGGATCAGTGACTAATCAGCCCGAGCAATGTGAAGTAATCGAGAGCTGGGTCGTCGGGATTGCGGCCGTCGGGATCGATTAGGTGCGTGCGCACGATCTCATGATTCGGGTTGGCCGGGTCGTAGAGAGGCGGCGCGCCGGGCTCCGTCAGGTCTTCACCGATGAACGCCGGATCATACGGCGCCACGGCGTGGGGCCGCGCCAGATTGCCTTCTGCCGCGGCGCGCAGCATTTCGAATCCGCGCCGCGGTTCGAGCACCAGCGGCCCACCGGCAGGCCCAAGGCGGAGGTGCTCCCGCCACAACGCGATGCGCAAGTCGCGCGCGTAGCGGCGCAAGCCACGCGCAATCTCACCGTCAATCACGTCGCAGTTGATCTCGCCGTCGTACGTCATGCTGCGGTAGCCCAAGTTGCTCGACCCGATACTGGCCCAGATGTCATCCACGATCATGTTCTTGGCATGGACATAGGTGAACTGACCTGACCGGTTGCGCAGGTGATAGATCAGGAGGCGTTCGCGCTTCTGCTCGTCGGTCAACCCGTGGGTCAGAAACGTGATGAACCGCTTGCGCATCTCGTAGAGCACCCCATCCGCGAACCGAGGGTCTTCTCCGAGACGGCGCGGGATGAGAATGGTCACAAAGTCAAGCGGGTTTGGCCCCACAATGCGCTCACGAAGCGCCGCTGCAATTGTGTCGGGATCGGACGGAATGAAGGTGAGTGGTGTGGCGCTCGCGAGCAGCGCTGCGTGGTCGGCCGTGTCGACCATCGTCAGGTACTGGTCTTCGATATAGACGTAGCGTCTTGCTTGTCGAATGGCGTTGACGCGGGCCAAGCGCCCACCGGGATCACCGTGTGCAGGATTGAGAAAGGAGAACGACGGTACGCCCTGCGGCATGTTGCGATTAATCTGTACGAAGTGGCTGGCGTCTGGAATGGGATCGATCAGTTCTGCGGGCGGGCGGACCGACACCGGCGTGCGGCCTCCGAGAACGGAATCGGGATGCGCATTCCAGCGCTGGCGGAAGTTGGTCTCCACATCGTCCACCGCCGGCCCTTCAATCATCGTGTGCGTATCATGGAACCCCTCGTTGGCAATGTTGCGTCCGCCCCGCGCTCGCTCATCATTCGGCAAGTGCTCAGGCGTGTCCCAGCGTCCGAGCGCAAGATCCACGCCGCCGACGAACGCCAGCCGACCATCGACGTTCTGCACGACGACAGCCTTTTGATGGTGTGAGCCCACGGTACGACCTTCGGCGTCGAGGATCGCTTGGCCACGCAGGCCGCCTTCGTCGCGGTTGATGAACAACACGGCCGCCGTGTTGTCAGTCTTGAAGTCAGGGTTCTCCTGCTGCTGCCGCCACAGCTGCGCACGCACGTCGACACCGGCGCTGATCGCGGCGCGCAGAATGCCCATCAGGTGCCCGACCGGACTGAACGCGCCCGAAGTCATATTCGCCTGAGCGTCATAGGTCGGCACCGGCGCGGCTTCGGGCGTGAAGTCCGGTATCCACAGCTCGGGCCCAAGCTTCCAGCCGGCGATGTAGATGCGGTGGCCGTCCAGATCGGTAAGCGGCGCGCCTTGGTTCGCGGGTCTGAGGCCTTCACCCACACCGGTGAAGTCATCGTCGCGGAAGGTGCGGCGGAACGCCCGATACATCATCCAGTAGGTGCGTCGAGCGTCGACCATAGCCGTGACGCGATTTCCCTCGCTGAATCGTCGCAGCGGCTCCTCCGATGGAATCGTCGGCGCGATGCGCGCAGGAAACCACTGCTCGAGATCGATCGCCGAGACGATCAGGTAGTCGTCGGCCATCGCGTCACGCTCCAGCGCAGGATACGAACGCGGGGCGTTTGGTAACGTGCCGAGCCGGACGCTCGGCACTCCGGGCACGAGCGTAAGCCGCTCTACCGCGATCGCGTTGGCGTCGTCGGCGAGCGGCGGGCCGATCCACAAGCCCGCGTCGTCGGTGGAGACGAACGTGGTGGCGTCCCCCGTCGCCGGCGGCAGCGCGAAACGCGCATTTGCCACGGGGCGGCCGTGCTCATCGCGCCAGTCGAGGATGCGGCGCCGCGGCGTCAGCTTCGGAAGCGGATGATCTTTCACCGCCTGCCGCGACGGGATCAGCGTCTTGTCAACTACGACGGGGATCTCGACGAGGTCGCCGAGCTCCTGCACCTTGCGGAAGAAATAGCCGGGATCAAACAACTGCCCGAGCCGATCGGTAGCGCGAAAGGTGAGGCGGCGCCATGTGGGGCCGGCGCCGGAGGGCACGGGCTGCGGACCGGGATCGCCAGCCGCGGCCTCGCCGAGCACGCGGCCCGCGCGCGCAAGGATCTGAATCTCGCCGGCGCGGAACGATTGCACCATCGTGGCGCGCTCCGCCGCTGTGAAGAACGGATCAGGACGCGCCTCGCGGATCAATGCTTCAATCGCCGCGTCGAGCGTAAGTAGATCAACATTCTCATAAAGCAGGTACTCGAGCGCCGGCCGGCCGCCGCGGCCCTCTTCCGTTTGCGGAATCAAATAGCTGCCGTCCTCGGCCATGCGCTCGAGGTTATCATGCAGCGTCGGCCAGACGCCGAGCATGAGCGTCGCGTCGGTCACCGTGAGCGGCGACCCATCGCGCGTGCGCAGGCCCGGCACCGATTGCCCTGGTGCCACGAAGCGCAGCCACCCGTGTGTGCACGCGATCAATGTGCGGATCGGAAGGTTGATCGCCGGCCCGTCCGGCGGGTCGTAGCTGTTGCTCACGGTGTCGTCCACCCAGACGTCGAGCACGTCGCTGCCGGACGAGCCGAAGGTGCGTCCGACGACGAAAACCGCGTTGCCACCGGTACTGGGCGCGGGGAACGGCAGCGCCAGCTCGAGGTTGTGAACGTTGCCGGTGAACTCGGGCACGTCGTCGCCTCGTCAGACCGCAGTAATGTGCAAGACGGGACCATCGGCCATCAGGCCGATGCGGTCGCGTACCCGCACGCGGTACTCGTACTCGACCTCGGGTTCGACGCGTGCATCGGTGAACGCGTAGTCGCCAGCAGGGCCCCATGGTCCGAGCGAACGCCAGATAGTGCCGCCGCTGCGACGCAGCACAAGACACTCGAGATCGTCTTCAGCGGCCGTCCATTTCAACGTGACCTGGCCTGACGTCAGTACGGGGACACCAAATACTGGTGGTTCGGGCGGCTGTGCCTTGGGCAGCATCACGACCATTCGCTCCGAGGCTGGCGATCGGCAGCCGGTGCTGTCCTCGGCGAGGAGGCGGTAGTAAATCGGTCGGCCGGGTTTGGCGGCGGTATCGAGAAGCTGCACAAGCCGGCCCGGCGGACGATCGCCAGTCGCAAGCTCGGTCACGGAAGCAACTGCGCCCGTCGCGTCGCGCGTGAGCACGATGCCAGTCACCCCGCCACTCCCCTCGGCCTGCGCGGCGCCGAAGAGCGGCGTCATCGAGCGCACATCTTCAGCCGCAGCTTCGTCGTAGGCGCGATATACGCGATAACCGCGAAGCGACGGTTCGACATTCGGCACCCACCGAAGCGCGACACCGCCGGCAGGGAACCCCACCTCGGCCCACACGGGTGCCGCCGGGGGCACGCCCGCCAGATCGACGACTACGCAAGAACCGCTCGCCGTGGGCGGCCAGGGCGCGAGTGTGCCGCCGGGATCGACTGCGCGCACGCGATACACGAAGCGGTTCAGCACCGCGCCCGGCAGCGCGTCACGATACTGCATCGCGCCGCCGCTGCTCGCGAGCGGTGCTGGCGTCACAATTCGGAACGCTTCTATGTGGGCTGGGTCCAGGGCCAGCTGCTGGAGCTCAAGGCGCTGCTCGTCGGCGGTCCGCGCGCGGTGCACGGCAACATCGATGCTGCCAGCAGCTAACAGATCGAGGTCGAGCGCACGGTAGACGAGATAGCCGAGGCCAGCCACGCCGGTCCAGGTCAGAAGGAACCAGGAGGTGCTGTGGTAGTCGGCGCGCGTCGCGAAATTGACTGGCGGATAGACGATCGTCGGGACCGTCGGAGTCGCGCGGGAGATCGCCAAGATCGCGGCGGGCGGCGCGATCCGTCCCTCATTGGACACTGCGTCGACGGAGCCGATACCAAAGGTGCCGACCGCACGCGGCCGTTCTGGTGTGGGCGCAAGTGTGAGGCCACGCAACCGCAACAGGTAGTGCCAGTGCACATCGGTGCCTTGCGGCTCCAACACGCGCGACACATCCACGTCGGCGCTGGTGAGTCCGATCGGTAACGGACCACGCACCGTACCGTCGGCCGCAACCCGCAGCGGCGGCGAGGGAACGGAGGGGTCGAGCAGGAATCCGGCCCAATGCGCCGGCAGCTCGAACGACTTGAAGGCCGGATACGGAGCGCGCGCAGTTTGCGTCGCCGTCGCTGAAGTGCCGCGACCGAGACGGAACGCGCACGATCCGATGAGCGGTGGCGCGGCGGAATTGGCGCGCACGCGGAACGTCAGCCGACCGGCCACAGTCGTCACTGTCTGGATCGGGTACTCCTCTCCTTCGTTCCGCAGCGCACCAAGATCGAGAGCTGTCTGCGGGGACGGGAAGTCGGGCCCGACTGACACCATGTCGGTGTCGACGGTGTATTCGCCCGTCGCGACCTCGGCCACCGCCGTGATGCGGCCCAGGACGTGATTAAGCGACCCGCCGCGGTAGTAGAGGCGGAACTCGTCGAGATCTGGGTATTGCAGCTGCCGGCTCGCCGGCCAGATCCAGCGAATTGCAACTGCCGCTCGCCGTGGCGCGGTGGGCGCGACATCACGATTCGCCCAGGCGAGAACGCCGCTGCCGCTACGATCGGGATCGCCGGGGTCGAAATACTCGGCGGCAAGATTGAGCGGCGGCCCTGGCGCCACTTCGTCCTTCACCGTGACCGTCGCAGACGTTGACGGCGTGCTCGTGCGCCCGAACAAATCGCGGCCGAGCACACGATAGTGAAACACGCCGTATCCAGGCCCACGGTCCACGAAGTATCCGGCCGTGAATCGCGGCTGCCCTTCAATCGGATCGGCGATCATGGCCGGCACGGCTTCGGGCTCCGCGCCCTCCTCAAATACGCGCTGGGTCGCGAGATGATACGGGCCGGTAGTCGGTGCTCCGGCTTTGGTGCGCTCAACCAGGTATGCAATTGGACTCAACACCGGATCGGTCATCTCGCAGACCGAAGGACGATGCCAGTTCACGGTCACGTCCATCTCGCAGGGGTTGAGCACGCCGTCGGCCGTCATGTGGGCGGAGCCGGGCACCGAGATTGCGGCGGTTCCAATCGGAGGTGGCAGCGCAGGCTGCGCGTCCATGCCGCGATCGAACACTACCCAGCAAAAGCGGCGCTTGTCGCCATCGATCGGCCACTCCGCCTCGACCTTGTAGTCGAAACGCTCGGTTTTGTTGGCGAGCTTGTGGACCCAATACAGGCCGAGTACACGCGCGAAATAGGGATCGGCGGCCGCGGTCATCGCATCGCGTACGACGTCATAGCGCCAGGTCGTCCCATCTTCCGGGTCATCAGATGCAAGTCGCGCGAAGAACTGACCACCAGAGCCGAGTGCCTGTTCGAGTGAGTGGTGCAGGTCTTCAAAATCGGGACCGAGCAACCGCGCCTCGAGCGCCGCCCGCCGCGGCGCATTTGGCGGCAGCTCGGCTTCCTCGGGTATCCGCTGCTTGGCAATCGAGCGCGCATCCCCAGTCTCCCGTCTGCAGCCATATCCCGGCACTGCGTCGACGGGGAGGCAAATCGGTCCATGGAGCGGCTTCCAACCCCGCTCGCACTCGTCGCGCGCGAATGGACTCCACACCAGTCCGAGCAGCGTGGCATTGCAGCCCGACACGTGGACCGCATCGATCGCGTCGGCACGCAGTGTCAATTGAAAGGGCACGCAACTAGCTATCGCCGACGGCCGGATACCAAGGCCCGCAAGCTGATTCCGGGCGGCGGCGCGCTCATCCTTGATCACTGCCGTCCAACTCGCGCGCGCACGGCGACGTTGCCCGCGTAAGTGCCGACCGGTGAGCACACGTTCGCCGGCCTCAAGCCGCGTCAACCGCGCCGCGACGGTGGGATCGAGCACCTGCGTGAGGCACGTCTGCTGGCCGATGGCCGCGCAGTCGGCCGCGCGGCCATGATGCAGGGCACGGGCGAACGTCCCGCCCTGTTGTGTCACGCCGAGAAGCGTGACCTCACGCACTAGTCCCGGCGGCGCACCAAAATTCGGCCGGAAGCGTAGGACGAGCGGCGCACTCCCAAGATCGAGGCCGATTTGACGGCAGCGCGTACCGACGGCCAGCCGGTCGCCGTCGGTGCGATGCACGGTCACGCCGGCGTCGACACCCGCGGGAGCCGGGTGCTGCTGCAGTTGATGCGCGAGGTTGGTGAACGACATCTTGAGCGTCGTCTTGGGCGCAGGGGCACGGACGTAGAGCTGGAAGCCCTCGGCCGGAAAGCTGAGGTCCGGGTCGAATGACCACCTCAGGTGCACGCCGTCCTGGGCTTCCTTGTCGCCGAGGAAGCCCGCGCTGATCAGCGTGAGACGAGGATCCTGGATGAAGTGAACCGCCACGTTCAGGCCTCCGGATCCACGATCGGATCGGGCGTGGCGGGCACGGCGAAACTCCATGTGCCTGTTTCGTCGGTGGTCTCGCCCTGCCGGCTCAAGTCCGGCAACCCCGCGACGCCTGTAAGCCGGTAGGTGAACTCGAGTCGGTAGGCGCCCGGCGCGAGTCGTACCGGCTGACCGGAGGTGCCCACCGGTACCGCGACCGCCCGCGCGCCGTCGAGCGAGCGGACGAGACGAAGCGCGACCTGGCGCCATGTCACCACGGGCCGGCGTCCCGCCGGCGTAAAGATGAAGCGCGTGACCTTGCGTTTGAGCAAAAGCACGGTGCGGTCTGACGCGAACAGGGGCTCGGGGCTGACGAACGAGAACGCGCGCGCCTCGAAATCAGCAGGCTGCGTCCAGAAAAGTGTGACCTCCGGCCGGTCGGGCAGCGTGCGGATCGGAAAGCCGAAGTCGGTCTGCCAGATCGCGCGCCACGCTTCGTCTTCTGACCCACGATCCACGAAGGGTCCGAGCCGCGCCGCCATCGTTGCAAACGTGACCGTGGCCGCGAGACGTTCGTGCCACGGCAACACTCGGAAGTCGGCGAGGTGCGCCGCAAACGTCCGGTAGCGGCTGCTGACAAAGCACCAGCGATAGACCGGATCGGGTAGCCCGCCGCCGTTGATTCTGATTTCGTAGGCGGTAGATGTGGCAAGACGCGTGCGGTAAATGGTCTCATCATAGCCCGCGATTGAGTCGATGTTCACGGCGACGCAGTCAGCCGATTGCAGCTCGTCCAGCAGGATTGCGGTCTCGTTCGAGATCGCAGGCAGCACAGTGCGGCTGCGGATCACCTCGGGCGTGACCCGCTGCCCGCCTGCAGTAAAAAGATCGGCGACCAATGCGCCTCCGGACTTTTGGTACATCGCCTCCACGTAGGGCTGGTTGTAAGTGATGCGCAGGTCGTAGTCCGCATAGAACGGGCGTTCGCCGTCGCCAGGCGCTAGTGCCTGGACGTACGGGGTGAGATCGGCCGGGGCGCCGGCGGTCGAGACGGTAAGCACCTCGGTGGCGACGCCGTGATCGGTCCACGTGCCGTCGAGGGCTTCGGCACTCTCTGTGCGCACGTCGAGCTCGATGCGATAGGTTGCGAACGGCTCGTGCACGAGATGCGCGCCGAAGTGGTTGTCGTTGGTTTCTGGCTCATCGATGGTGAGCGGACCGAGTATGTGCTGCCAGAGTTCGCGCTGCGTGAGGGCGTCATCGTGGTTAGCTACGGCGCCCACTGTCGTGTAGCAGAAGCGGCAGAGGAAGTGATGCAGACCAGGGCCGAGGTGATGGCCGCTGCGCGGGTGCACGCGAATGATCAGACGGTTGAACGCCGGCTTGGGGTCGGAGGCGATCTCGAAGTCAGGTCCGTTTGCCGCGATTGCCGCCACCGGGTCGTCATTCATGTAGGCGAGGACGAACATGAAGGTGAGATCGGCATTATGTTCCACGCGTCCGCGCGCATGGACGCTCGGCAGCAGGTCGATGCTCACGCCCCAGAACGTGGTGCCATCGGCGACGGACCCGGTGACCTGCTTCTGACCATCGCCCCCACCGAGGTAAGTGGTGCGTGCAAGCCGCAAGCAGCGACCCTCCTCCCCCGGGGCGCTGGTGTTGACGATCGCCAGGGGGACCTGGACGAGTTCGCCCACCTGGCCCTCCACGTCATCCTTGCGCGCGGCGTTCGGCCACGGCGTGAACACGACCGCACCGAACTCCGGCGCGGGCCGGTACCGTAGTTCGGGATCGTAGACCGCGACCGGGACAAGCCCGAAGTTGACGCAGCGTTCGGTGGGCGGCAGCGTGCCGCACGGCCATCTGGTATAGGTATCAAAGAGAAGATCGGCCCACGAGCGGCGCTCGGTGCGTCCCGGCCACGCGAGGTTGCCGGCGGCGGGAAACGGCGTGAGGCCCCACAGCACCAGGCTTTCCGCCTGCGGACCGTTGGCATCGCCCTGGCCGAGGGTCCACTGGCCGAAGACGTCTTCGGTGGCGTCGTGCGGCGACCCTGAGCTGGGCGTGACGCGAACGCGGACCGCGATCAGCGTGTAGCGATAGTAGATGTCACCGATCTGATCAGGCTGCGCCAGATCGACCGGCGTGGGAGCCCCGGGCCACAAGGAGCGCAGCGGCCGCTGGAACGTGATGGTCACGCGGCCATCGAGCGGGAGCGCGACGTTGGCTAGGACGCCGGTCTCGCGTTCATAGAACCGCTCCCCCACCACTGAATAGCCGGGGCTGACCGTCGCGCCGTCCACCATCGGCGTAACCGGCGGCGGCAGCGCGCTCGCGTCGCCCCAGCTGAAGGGAATGTCCTTCTTGATGTCCGGCAACGGCCACGGCAACCCAATCTTGATCCGCACCTTGCCGCCGAAGAAAAGGTCATCGTCGTTGACTGGCGCTTCAAGCGCCAGAAGCGCGTCCAGCATCAGCTCAAACCCGATGCCGAAGACCTTGATGCTGGCCTCGCCGTGGAGCGAGACCTCCGCGAGGACGTAGCGGGGGTTGAACGAGAGCGCAACGTCGCCGGCGATCCAAACCGCTAGTACGCCCCGCACCGGACCCCATTTACCGCGCTTGTCGATACCGGTGCGGTACCCGAGCACGAGTGCGGTACCGGGAATCGTCCGATCGGCGAGTTCGAGATCCGAACCGCTGATGATGAAGTAGAAATCCCAGTCGAGCAGCCGCAGCGCCTTGGCCTTGACGCGGCGGGTGATGGGTTCCGGGAAGCCGATCGCCAGATGCCAGTCGCCGGGACGATGCCCGTAGAACACCTCGCCCGCGGCGTGGACATCGAGGAGCAGGCCCGACTCGGGGAGCTTGTACTCGACCTCGAGCGCGAGAAGGAAGTCGCCCTGCTCGAAGTCCAGCACCATGAGCCCGCGGATCGTCGAAGCGCGCGGCGGGGCGCTGTGGGGCTCGCGCGTCTTCAGAATCCGCAG
>Ga0081455_10004154_pt1 | contig 16341 bp, 13 predicted proteins | sample TabmetS3T2R1_FD_70207 | JGI IMG/M metagenome (GOLD analysis project Ga0081455, IMG submission 70207) | Tabebuia heterophylla rhizosphere microbial communities from the University of Puerto Rico - S3T2R1 | ecosystem: Host-associated > Plants > Roots > Rhizosphere ... | reverse complement strand
GGGCGAGCCCGGGTACGGCTGGGGCGGCCACACCCGGGTCGAGGCTGGCGACCAGCGGCAGGCTGGCCGCGCCCCCGTCGGCGAACCCGGCGCGGGCCAGGTAGCTCACATCGAACAGGCCCATGTCCAGCGTGCCGCCGAGGGCCCCGACCGCGGCGCCGGGCACCACGTACAGGTCGCCGCCGACGGTGAAGCGGATGAACTGGACGCTGCCGCTGCCGGGGTGGTCCCGGTCCGGCGGCAGCGGGCTGGCGGTCTGCTGGCCGCCGGGCAGGCGGGCCAGCCGGATCCGGTCTCCGGTGGGCAGGGTGACGTCCTCGACCGGGTGCTGGACCGGGCCCGCCCGCTGGTCGCTGGCCAGCGGGGCCTCGGCGAGCCGCTGCCCGGTGGGCCGGTCGGAGCCCGCGTCCGCGGAGTGCCGGGCGCTGATGCCCGTGCCGACGAGCACCGCCAGCAGCGCGGCGGCCAGTCCGCCGGTGCCGAGCGAGCGACGAAGGCGTGTCGGATGCACGTTGCCTCCTGCGATGGGGGGAGTGCCGGCGCCGCCGGCAGGGCCCACGATCGCAACCCGGGATGCCGGGCAGAAGATCGCCGCCATGGCGCAAAGCACGCAATGCGCGGAGTGCGTCACCGGGCGGGTGCGGCGATCGTGCCATTGCCACATTTGTGCCAGCCGGCAGCTGTGATCGGGCGCCGCGCGATGCCACACTTCCGGCACGGGTGCCGTACCGGGCAGGCACCGGCGCGTGGGCAGCGCCGGACAGGGGTTTCCGCCCTGGTCCCGCCATGGGGACACCCGAGGGGAGCGCAGTGCCGATGACCGTGCCCTTCGCCGCGCCTGGCGCGGCGCCGCGCAGTGAGGCGCCGCACAACGGGACGCCGCAGGACGGACAGCCCGTACCCGCCCAGCCGGTACTCGCACCTGAGGACTGCGTGGTGCTCGACGCACTTGGCCTGCCGCCGCACGAGGCGAACGTCTACCTGGCACTGCTCACCGGCGGCCCGGCCAGCCGGCTGGAGTTGCAGGCGCGGCTCGGCCGGCACCTCGACCTGACCGCGAGCCTGGCCAGCCTGGCCGGCAGCGGCCTGATCCGGCGCCGCCCCGAGCACCCGGCCCGGTACGAGGCGCTGCCGCCGGAGATCGCGATCGACGGCATGCTGATCGAGCGGGCCGCGGAGTTCAACCGGCTGCGCGAGGCGGCCGCGCGGGTCAAGGCGCAGCTGGGCATGCTGGAGCGGCCGGGCGGCCAGGACGAGGTGGTCCGCGACCGGGACGAGCTGGACCGGCGGTACCTCCAGTTGCAGCGGACCGCGCAGCGCGAGATCCGCGCCTTCGACCGCCCGCCGTACCGGGCCCGGACCGCGCCGCTGTACAACCGGGTCGAGGTCGAGGAGATCCTGCCCAAGGGCATCGGCTACCGCGTCGTGTACGACACCCGCGCGGTGGACTCCCCCGACCGGCTGCCCGACCTGCTGGCCGGTATCGCGGCCGGCGAGCAGGCGCGGGTGCTGCCCGAGGTGCCGACCAAGCTGTTCCTGTTCGACGACCGGACCGCGCTGGTGCCGCTGGCCCGGGAGATGGACCACGCCACGATCGACGAGTGGGTGGTGGTGCACACCCCCGGGCTGCTGAAGGCGCTCGGCGCGCTGTTCGAGGCGTACTGGGAGCGGGCCCTGCCGCTGCGGCTGGACGAGCGCGCCGCGGCCGGCCCGGCCCAGCCGCTGTCGGCCCGGAACCGGCAGATCCTCGCCCTGGTCGCCTCCGGCCTCACCGACGAGGCGATCGCCCGGCAGGTACGGATCAGCCGCAGCACGGTGCAGCGGCACGTCCGCGAGCTGATGGACGTGCTGGGCGCGCGGACCCGCTTCCAGGCCGGCGTGCAGGCCAGCCGCAGAGGCTGGCTCTAGACCGGGCGGGGCCGCAGGTTGGGGATGGGCACCTGGAGGTACGCCTTCGTCCAGTTCGGGTCGCAGGCGTTGTTGAACTGCTGCTTCAGCGTCGGGATGGTCAGGTCGACCTCGAGCCAGGCGGTGGTCTCGCTCATCGCGGCGACCGGGAGCCCGGCGGTCACGGCCTTGATGACGACCCGGTTGTCGTCCCAGAGCGAGGCGTCGGCCGCGACGCTCGGGTAGATGCTGGTGTTCGGCGCCCGCCCGCCCGGTACCGCCTTCCAGGTGACCACCATGCCGAGCGCGAGTTGGTGCACGGCCGCGCTCGCGTGGACGATCTCGATCTCGGCCGGGTCGATGACGTCGGCGGGGGCAGCGCCCACCAGCGCCTTGCCCACCGGCCGCACCGTCATCAGGTGCGGTGTCGGCGCCGTTCTCCTTTCCAGCTGGACCTCGTACCGGGCGGAGGAGTGGTCGCCGCGCTGGTCCCGCTTGGTCGACTGGTCGCACAGCCGCGCGTAGACCGTGCTGGCCCGTGCGCCCCACGCCGCGAGGTCGTACGGGTGCTCCGGCACCAGGTAGGTCTGCCTGTGCTCGGTGAGATGGCTGACCAGGTGGTCGAGCGCCGGGTGCAGGTCGGTCCCGTGCGGCACCGCGGCGGCGGCCACACGCAGCGCGCCGTGGCTGAGCGTCCAGGAGTACCGGTAGTCGTCCAGGTGCTGCTGTTCCTGGGCCTGGACCGTGGCGGCCAGCGCCGCGTCGATGACGACGACGACCTCGTAGGCGCCGTCCCACGGCTGGATGTCCCGCTGCATCTGGGGGCTGGCGAGGAACCGCTGCCCGGTCCAGCCGCCCTTGGCGCTGCGGTACTGGGCCAGGTCGTCGAGGGGGTACCGGCCCGCGGCCAGGCCGATCGAGGAATGGTCGTCGTCGGAGTACTCGGCGCAGCGGAACTCTAGGCCGCCCGCCCGCTGGGCTAACGTGCCCGCCGTGATGGGGCACACCGCGGTGATGCCGAAGATGTCGGGGACCTTCTTCTGGCTGGACCGCTCCAGCTCCGCTCTTGCCACTGCCCGGTACGCCATCGTTACCCCCTGTAGTTGGCTGTGCGGGTCGAGCGTACGGCCGCCGATCACCGCGCCGGCAGGGCTGAACGGGATACCGAATGTGCCCACAGGACCAGTGACCTGCCCGTATTCGGCTGCGGCGGCCCTGGTTGTCCGGGTGGGTTCAGTGTCCGGTGTGGACGATCGCGACCGGGCAGGTGGCGTGGTGCAGCACCGCCTGGCTGGTGGAGCCGAGCAGCGTGCCGGTCACCGCGTGCTGCCGCCGCGAGCCCACGACCAGCAGGTGCGCGCCGTGCCCCTCGGCGACCAGCCCCGGCGCGGCGTGGTCGTTGACGATGGCGGCGCTGGTCCGTACGCCCGGGTACTTGTCCTGCCAGCCGGCCAGCTGCTCGGTGATCCGCTCCCGCGCCTCCTGCCGGGCCTGCGCGTACCGGTCGTGGGACCAGTGCGCCGGCTGGGTCAGGTGCGGCTGCCAGCACATGACCGCCTTGAGCCGGGTGCCGTACCGGTGGGCGTGCTCGAAGGCGTACTCCAGCACCTCGTGGTCGCCCGGTCCGCCGTCGACGCCGGCCACCGTCCAGGCGCCCACCTCGCGCTCACCCGGCCGGCCGCGCACGACCACCACCGGGCAGCTGGCCCGCGGCGCCACGGCCGTACCGACCGAGCCGAACAGCAGCGAGCCGAGGGCCTGCCGGTGCCGGGAGCCGACCACCACCAGTTCGGCGCCGGCCGACTCGGTCAGCAGCTCCAGCGTCGCGTCGCCCTCGATCACCTCGGTGCCCACCTCCAGGCCGGGTTCGAAGCCGCGGGCGATCGTCGCCGCCCGCGCCACCTGCTTCTCGGTCTCGGCGCGGGCCACCGCCGGCAGCGTGACGGGCCAGCCGGCGCCCATCGGCGCCGCCGCCGCCGGCAGGTGCTGCCGGAAGATGCCCACCAGCCGCAGCGGCAGGCCGCGCGTGCGCGCCTCGGTCGCGGCCCAGCGGACCGCCGTGTCGTTGCCCTCGGAGCCGTCCACGCCGACCACCACGGGGCCTCTGTTGTCCCTCATGACTCCTCCTCGAACCTGACCGCTCGAGTCGAGTCGACCGCGCCGCCCGCGCGCCGGGTAGGGCACTCCCGTACCCCGCGGCCGGGACTTCGGTCCCGAACCCGGGGCCTAGTCGGTCAGCAGGACGGCGGCACCGTTGACCCGGTCGGCGGCCAGGTCGGCCAGGGCCTGGTCGGCCCGGTCGAGCGGGTACGGGGTGGTGGTGACGCGCAGGTGGTACTGGGCGGCCAGGGCGAGGAAGTGCTCGCCGTCGCGGCGGGTGTTGGCGGTGACGCTGCGCAGGGTCCGCTCGCCGAACAGGTCCCGCTGGTAGGTGAGCGCGGGGATGTCGGACAGGTGGATGCCGGCGACGGCGAGGGTGCCGCCGCGGTCCAGGGCCTGGAGCGCCGCCGGGACCAGGGTGCCGACCGGGGCGAACAGGATGGCGCTGTCCAGCGGCTCGGGCGGGGCCGCCTCGGCCGGGCCCGCGGAGGCGGCGCCCAGGGACAGGGCCAGCTCGCGGGCGGCGGCCGACCGGGTCAGCACGTGGACGGTGTGGCCCTGGGCGATGGCCAGCTGCGCGGTCAGGTGGGCGCTGGCGCCGAAGCCGTAGATGCCCAGCCGCCCGGCCGGCGGCACCTGCGCCAGCAGCAGCGCGCGGTAGCCGATGATGCCGGCGCACAGCAGCGGCGCCAGCTGCTCCGGTTCGTACCCGCCGGGCAGGCGGTAGGCGTACGCGGCCGGGACCGTCGCGTAGTCGGCGTACCCGCCGTCGGCGTCCCAGCCGGTGTAGGTCGAGGCCGGGCACAGGTTCTCCGCGCCGCGCCGGCAGTACCGGCAGGTGCCGTCGGTGTGCCGCAGCCAGGCGATCCCGACCAGGTCGCCGACCGCGAAACCGCCGGCCGCACTGATCACCTCGCCGACGATCTCGTGGCCGGGGACCACCCGCTGCCGGTGTACCGGCAGGTCACCCTCGGCCACGTGCAGGTCGGTACGGCACACACCGCACGCGCGTACCCGGACCAGCAGCTCGCCCCCGGCCGGCTCCGGCACCGGCCCGCTCCCCCACGACAGCGGTCCGGTGGCCATCGGACCGGGCCGCTCGACCACCCACCTGCGGTTCACCCTCGCCCCCGCAGCACCGTGCGGACCTGGCGGGCGATCTCCAGGTCCTCCCGCGCGGTGCGGACCAGGGTGCGTACCGGCGCGCCGGCCGCGCTGATGTCGGCGTCGCCGGTGGCGGCGGCGTTGCGGTCGGGGTCGATGGCGATGCCGAGGTGGCCCAGTGCGGCGGCGGCGCGCACCCGCGGGTCGTGCTCGCCGACGCCGCCGGTGAAGACCAGCACGTCCAGGCCGTCCAGCGCGGCGGCCATGGCGGCGATCTCGCGGCGCAGCCGGTGCACGTACACCTCGAAGGCCGCCTCGCCGGCCTCGCGCAGGTCGCCGCTGCCGGACAGGCCGGTCAGCCCGGATTCGTGCTCCAGTACGTGTTCCAGCCGGTCGGCGTCGATGCCGGCGTGCCGCTGCAACCAGAGCAGCAGGCCGGGGTCGACGCTGCCCGACCGGGTGGCCATCACCAGGCCCTCCAGCGGGGTGAAGCCCATCGTGGTGTCCACCGACCGTCCATTGTGGATGGCGGCGAGCGAGGCGCCGGCACCGAGGTGGCAGCTCACGATCCGCCGGCCGCCGACGGTGCGGGCGATATGGCCGTGCGACAGCCCGTGGAACCCGTACCGGCGCAGCCCGTACCGCTGGTTCCACTCCCGCGGCAGCGCGTACGTGGCCGCGGCGGCCGGCAGGTCGTGGTGGAAGGCGGTGTCGAAGCACGCCACCGCGGGAAGATCCGGGAGCGCCTTCCGGACGGCGTCGATGCCGGCAACGCCCTTCGGCTGGTGCAGCGGCGCCAGCTCGGCGAGGCCGGCGATCGCGTCCCGTACCCCGCCGTCGATGAGGACCGGCCCGGCGAAATCCCTGCCACCGTGGACGATGCGATGCCCCACGGCGTCCACCTGGGACAGTCCCGCGGCGAAGTCGGCGATCTCCGCGGCGCCGGCCGCGCCGTCCAGGTCCACTGTGGACACCACCTGGTCGGCCGGGTCGAGCAGCCGCAGCTTCAGGCTGCTGGACCCGGCGTTGGCCACCAGGACGTACACGGCTAGTACGGCCAGACCCAGTCGCGTACCTCGGGTAGGTCCTCGCCGTGCTCGCGGGTCCACAGCCGGTGCCGGGTGCGCAGGTCCTGCATCCGCTGCCGCAGCCCGGCGCTGCGGGCGCCCAGCCCGGGCACCCGGTCCAGCACGTCGGTGACCAGCTGGAAGCGGTCCAGGTCGTTCATCACCAGCATGTCGAAGGGCGTGGTGGTGGTGCCCTCCTCCTTGTAGCCGCGGACGTGGATGTTGTGGTGGTTGGTGCGGCGGTAGGTGAGCCGGTGGATCAGCCACGGGTAGCCGTGGTAGGCGAAGATGACCGGCCGGTCGGCGGTGAACAGCGCGTCGAAGGCCCGGTCGCCCATCCCGTGCGGGTGTTCGGTGTCCGGTTGCAGCCGCATCAGGTCGACCACGTTGACCACCCGTACCCGCAGGTCCGGCAGCTGGTCGCGGAGGATCGCGGCGGCGGCCATCACCTCCAGGGTAGGCGCGTCCCCGGCGCAGGCCAGGACGACGTCGGGCTCGCCGCCGTCCTCGGTGCCGGCCCACTCCCAGATGCCGGCGCCGCGGGCGCAGTGCAGCACCGCCTGGTCCATCGGCAGCCAGTCCGGGGCGGGGTTCTTGCCGGCCACCACGACGTTGACGTAGTCGCGGCTGCGCAGGCAGTGGTCGGCCACCGACAGCAGCGTGTTGGTGTCCGGCGGCAGGTAGACCCGGATCACCTCGGCCTTCTTGTTCATCACGTGGTCGATGAAGCCGGGGTCCTGGTGGCTGAAGCCGTTGTGGTCCTGCCGCCACACGTGCGAGGTGAGCAGGTAGTTCAGCGAGGCGATCGGCCGGCGCCAGGGCAGCTTCTTGCTGGTCTTCAGCCACTTGGCGTGCTGGTTGAACATCGAGTCGACGATGTGGATGAACGCCTCGTAGCAGGAGAACAGCCCGTGCCGGCCGGTCAGCAGGTAGCCCTCCAGCCAGCCCTGGCACAGGTGTTCGGACAGCACCTCGACGACCCGGCCGGCCCGGGCCAGGTGCTCGTCGACCGGCAGCACCTCACCCTCCCACTGCTTGCCGGTCGCGCCGTAGACCGCGTCCAGCCGGTTGGAGGCGGTCTCGTCCGGGCCGAAGACGCGGAAGTTGCGGTCGGCCTCGCTCCGCTCCATCACCTCCCGCAGGAACTCCCCCAGCCGCCGGGTGGGTTCGGAGGTCGACCCGCCGTGCTTGGCCACCTCCTCGGCGAAGTCGCGGAAGTCGGGCAGGTCCAGCGGGCGCAGCAGCAGGCCGCCGTTGGCGTGCGGGTTGGCGCCCATCCGCCGGGTGCCGCGCGGCGCGGCGTCGACCAGGTCGGCGATCGGGCGGCCGGCCTGGTCGAACAGCTCCTCCGGCCGGTACGAGCGCAGCCAGTCGCCGAGCATCGCCAGGTGCTCGGCGTTGTCCCGTACCCCGGCCAGCGGCACCTGGTGGGCGCGCCAGGTCCCCTCGACCGGCACACCGTCCACCTCGGACGGTCCGGTCCAGCCCTTGGGCGAGCGCAGCACGATCATCGGCCAGCGCGGCCGCTCGCCGCGGTCGCCGGCACGCGCGCGGTCCTGGATGTCGCGGATGTCGGCGTACACCTGGTCCAGCACGGCGGCCATGTCCCGGTGCATCTGGTCCGGATCGTCGCCGCTGACGTGGTACGGCTGGTAGCCGTAACCGCGCATGAGCGCGTCCAGCTCCTCGTGCGGGATGCGGGCCAGCACCGTCGGGTTGGCGATCTTGTAGCCGTTGAGGTGCAGGATGGGCAGCACCGCGCCATCGTGCACCGGGTCGAGGAACTTGTTCGCGTGCCAGCTGGTCGCCAGCGGGCCGGTCTCCGCCTCGCCGTCGCCGACCACGCAGGCAACCACCAGGTCGGGGTTGTCGAAGGCGGCGCCGTAGGCGTGGGCGAGGGAGTAGCCCAGCTCGCCGCCCTCGTGGATGGAGCCGGGCACCTCGGGTGCCACGTGGCTCGGCACGCCGCCGGGGAAGGAGAACTGGCGGAACAGCGCCCGCATGCCGCGCTCGTCCCGCGGCACGTCCGGGTAGCACTCGGAGTAGCTGCCCTCCAGCCAGGTGTTGGCCAGCAGCCCGGGGCCGCCGTGGCCGGGGCCGATCACGTACATCATGTTCAAATCGTGCTGGCGGATCAGCCGGTTCAGGTGGGCGTACACGAAGTTGAGTCCGGGCGTGGTGCCCCAGTGGCCGAGCAGCCGCGGCTTGATGTGCTCGCGGCTGAGCGGTTCGCGCAGCAACGGGTTGTCCAGCAGGTAGATCTGGCCCACCGACAGGTAGTTCGCCGCCCGCCAGTACGCGTCGATGCGGCGCAGTTCGGCGGCATCGGGCAGGTCGCTCATCAGATCTCCTCACGCGTCGCGGTCCCGGCAAGGTCCATCCTCGCCCGCCGGCCGGTGTGGCCGCAGGTCGCCATGGCCCTGCCTACCCGGGTCGAAGGTCCCGAACCGCTGGTCCCTGCCGCGTGGTGACGTTCGGCCCTGCCGCCGGCACGCGGCCGGGCCGAGGCTGGGCGCCGGCGAAGGGAGGCCGCCATGACCGGCTTCAGCACACCGTGTACGGGCGTCGTGGTCGGCGTCGACGGCACCGAATCGGCCGAGCGGGCGCTGCTGTGGGCCGCGCGCGAGGCGGCCCTGCGACGCTGCGCGCTGGTGGTCACGCACGCCTACCGGCACCTCGGCTGGCCCGGCGGCCCCGAGGTGGACCGGGCGAACCGGCGGCGGGCCAGGAACCTGGTCCGGGCCGCGGCGGACCTGGCCGCGGCGGCGCAGCCGAACCTGGTCATCGTGCCGCAGGTCGTGCGGGGCACCCCGGTGCAGGCGCTGGAGTCGGCCGTCGACTTGCCCGACCTGCTGGTGGTCGGCCAGCGGCACCGCGGCCGGGTGGCCGGCGCACTGCTGGCGGGCACCGGCTCGGGGCTGGCCCGGCGCTCGCCGCGGCCGGTCGTGGTGGTGCCGGAGCCGGACGGCCGGCCGGGGCCGTTCGCCGGGCACGTCGTGGTCGGCGTCGACCACTCGGTCCAGTCCGGGACCGTGCTGGCCTTCGCCTTCGCCGCGGCGGCCAGCCGCGGCCGGCCGCTGGCCGTGGTGCACGTCGGGCTCGGCTGGAACACCGACACCTGGCGCGAGCTGGACTCCGGTGAGCTGCACCAGGAGAGCCCGGAGGAGGGTTGGCTGCTGCTGGAGGCGGCGGTACGCCCGTTCCGCGCGCTGTACCCGCGGCTGCCGGTGAAGCTGGTGCTGCACCAGGCGCCGGCCGCCGCCGGGCTGCTGCGCGCGGCCCGCGGCGCCGACCTGCTGGTGGTGGGCACCGCCGGCCGCGGCCGCGTCGCCAGCGCCACCGGCTCGGTCAGCCGCGCCATGATCGCCCGGGCCAGCTGCCCGGTGGCGGTCATCCCGCCGGCGCCGGCCGTCACGCTACCCGCCTACCCGGAACTGGATCGCCTGACCGCGCGCTGACCGCCCTGGGCGGGTGGGGCCACTGGTCCCGGCCATCGCGGTCCTGTGGCCCTGCCGGGCGTACCGGTCGCGGCGGGAAGGTGGTGGTGCAAGGGAGCTGAGACCCCGTACCCGTGGAGGAGCCGACCATGACCACCCGACCCGCCACCGAGCAGTACGGGATCGGCGCAGAACAGACCGAGCAGGCGCTGTACGCCGCGGTCGAGGCGGCCCGGCATGCGCCCTCCCTGCACAACGCCCAGCCGTGGCGGTGGCGGATCGCCGGCCGGATCGCCGAGCTGTACGCCGACTCCGCCCGCGCCGTCCCGGTCGCCGACCCGCTCGGCCGCGAGCAGCGGCTGTCCTGCGGCGCCGCGCTGGAGCACGCCCGCATCGCGCTGGCGGCGGCCGGCTGGCACGTCCTGATCACCCGGCTCCCCGACCCGGACCGGCCGGACCTGATCGCCCGCCTCCACCTGGCCGGCCGGACCGAACCGGACACCGGCACGATGGAGCTGGCCGCGGCGATCCCGCACCGCCGCAGCGACCGCCGTCCGTACGCGCCGGACCCGGTGCCGGACGCCGCGGTGACCGCGCTGGTGGAGGCCGCGCTGCACGAGAACGCCGCGCTGCTGCCGGTGACCGACCCCGACCAGCGCATCCAGCTCGCCGTCCTGGCCAGCCGCGCCGCCACCATCCAGGAGGGCGAACCCGGGTACGCCGAGGAGCTGGCCCGCTGGACCGGCACCCGCCCGGACGCGGCCGGCGTCGTCCCCGGCGTGGTGCCGCACCTGGAGCAGCCCCGGCACAGCGACGTACCGCTGCGGGACTGGGCGCTGCGCACCCCCGGCACGCTGGCGACCGCGCCGGGGGTGGACGAGCAGCCGCTGTGGTGCCTGCTGGCCACCGACACCGACACCGTGGCCGACCAGGTCCGGGCTGGCGAGGCGCTGGCCCGGGTGCTGCTCACCGCCGCGAGCCTGGGGCTGGCCACCAGCGTGCAGTCCCAACCGGTCGAGGTCCCGGGGATCCGGTTGCAGCTGGAGCACTGGCTGCTGGCCGGCCTCGGCCACCTGCAGGCCCTGGTCCGGGTCGGCTGGCCCGACCCGGACGCCGCACCGCAGGCCGCGGCACCGCGCCGCGCCCTCACCGACATCCTCAGCACCGACTGACCGCATGAGCGGAGTGAGTCCCATGACCGCAACAGAGACCATCGTGGTCGGCATCGACGGCTCCCCCACCGGCCTGCGCGCCTTACAGTGGGCGCTCGGCGAGGCCACCCGCACCGGCGCCACGGTCCGCGCGATCCACGCCTGGCTGTTCACGCCGTACGACGTACCCTCGGTCACCACCGTGGCCGACGCCCGGCAGCACGCCGAGCGCACCCTGGCCACCACCATCAACGCCGCGCTCGCCGAGGCGGTCGACCCGCCGCGGGTGGACAGCGAGGCCGTCGAGGGTTACCCGCCCCGGGTGCTGGTCGAGGCCAGCGCCGAAGCCGCCCTGCTGGTGGTCGGCACCCACGGCCACGGCCCGCTGGTGAACGCACTGCTCGGCTCGGTCAGCACCGAGTGCGTACGGCACGCCGCCTGCCCGGTCGTGGTGGTCCCGCCGCCGCGCAAGCCGCTGCGGCACCCGAACCGCACCGAGATGCTCAGCGCGCCGCTGTACTGACCGGTTCACCACCTGGGCTGGCGCCGGAATGCAGGTCGGGTCCGGCGCCAGCCCAAGACGTTCCCGAGGAGGCAGCCATGAGGGCGAACGAGTTGATGACCACGCCGGTGGTGACGGTGTCGCTGGGCACCCCGGTGCACGAGGTCGCCGAACTGCTGACCAAACACCGCATCACCGCGCTGCCGGTCCTGGACGCCGAGGGCCGCCTGGTGGGGATCGTCAGCGAGGGTGACCTGCTGGTGAACCGGATCGCCGCCGACCCGCGCAACCACCTGCGCCGGGAGGCCGAGCACCCCGACCCGCCGCACCTGGTCGACCAGGTGATGACCAGCACGGTGGTGGCGATGGGCCAGCACGCCGACGTCGCGGACGTGGCCAACCTGATGCTCGACTACGACGTGCGCAGCGTCCCGATCGTGGACGGCTCCCGGGTCGTCGGCATCATCAGCCGCCGCGACCTGATCCGCGCCCTGCTGGCCAACACCGTCCACAGCCGCTGACGGCTACTGCGGGCGCTGCTGGTCGTGCTGGTGGCGTTGGGTGGCGTACACGGCGGCTTCGGTGCGCCGCTCCATGCCGAGCTTGCGCAGCAGGCCGGAGACGTAGTTCTTGACCGTCTTCTCGGCCAGGTACATCTCCTCGGCGATCTGCCGGTTGGTCTTGCCCTCGGCGATCAGGGCGAGGATGCGGCGCTCCTGCTCGGACAGGGTGGCGTAGCGCGGGTCCTCCTGCTCGGGGCCCTTGCGCAGCCGGTCCAGCACGGTGGCGGTGACCTTCGGGTCCAGCAGCGACTCGCCGGCGGCCAGCCGGCGTACCGCGCCGACCAGGTCGGTGCCGGTGACCTGCTTGAGCAGGTACCCCGCCGCGCCGGCCATGATCGCCTCGAACAGCGCCTCGTCGTCGGAGAACGAGGTGAGCATCAGGCAGGCCGGCGGCTGCGCCATCGACGAGCGGACCTCCCGGCACACGCTGACGCCGTCGCCGTCGGGCAGCCGTACGTCCAGCACCGCCACGTCCGGCCGCAGCGCCGGGATCCGGGCCAGCGCCTGCGCGGCGGTGCCGGCCTCGCCGACCACCTCGATGTCCGGCTCGTCGCCGAGCAGCATGCCCAGGCCGCGGCGGACGACCTCGTGGTCGTCGAGCAGGAAGACTCGAATCATGCCCAGATCATCCCCTGGACAGGGCCTGCCTCGTTAGGGACCTAGGTCCCGGCGGCACGGTGCTTCCTCCTCTCCTGCGGCGGACCGGTACGGCGACAGGGTCAGGACGGACCCGTACGACCCCGGGGAGGGCGGATGGACGCGTTGGACCTGGCGCGGTGGCAGTTCGGGATCACCACCGTCTACCACTTCCTGTTCGTCCCGCTGACCATCGGGTTGTCCGCCCTGGTCGCGGGCATGCACACCGCCTGGTACCGCACCGGCGACCCGCGCTGGCGCCGGACGACCCAGTTCTGGGGCAAGCTGTTCCTGATCAACTTCGCCATGGGCGTGGTCACCGGGATCGTCCAGGAGTTCCAGTTCGGGATGAACTGGAGCGCGTACTCGCGGTTTGTCGGGGACATCTTCGGCGCGCCGCTGGCCATCGAGGGCCTGCTGGCGTTCTTCCTCGAATCGACCTTCCTGGGCATGTGGATCTTCGGCTGGGACCGGCTGCCGAAGAAGCTGCACCTGGCCTCGATCTGGCTGGCCGCGATCGGCACCAGCCTGTCGGCGTTCTTCATCCTGGCGGCGAACTCGTGGATGCAGCACCCGGTCGGGTACGTGGTGAACGCCGCCGCCGGGCGGGCCGAACTGCGCGACTTCGGGGCCGTGCTGACCAACGTGACGCTGTGGGTGACCTTCCCGCACACCATCGCGGCCAGCTTCATGACCGCGGGCGCCTTCGTCGCCGGGGTCAGCGCCTACCACCTGATGCGCCGGCACCAGGTCGAGGTGTTCCGGCCCTCGATGCGGCTGGCCCTGGTCACCACGCTGGTGGCCGGCGCGGCCACGGTGGGCACCGGGCACCTCCAGGGCCAGGTGATGACCCGGCAGCAGCCGATGAAGATGGCCGCGGCCGAGGCGCTGTGGGACACCGAGTCCAGCGCCGGGTTCTCGATCTTCGCGGTCGGCGACGTGGAGCACGGCCGCAACCACATCAACATCCAGATCCCCTGGCTGCTCAGCTTCCTGGCCACCGACAGCCCCACCGGGACCGTCGAGGGGATCAACGACGTGCAGGCCGCCGAGCAGGCCCGGTACGGCCCCGGCGACTACCGGCCGGTCATCGGCGTCACGTACTGGACCTTCCGCCTGATGATGGGCTTCGGCGGGCTGGCGATCCTGCTGGCGCTGCTGGGGTTGTGGCTGCTGCGCCGCGGCCGGCTGCCCGCCGGCCGGCGGTTCTACCTGCTGGCCATGCTCGGCATCGCCGCCCCGTTCCTGGCCAACAGCGCCGCGTGGATCTTCACCGAGATGGGCCGCCAGCCCTGGACCGTGTACGGCGTGATGACCACCGCCGACTCGGTCTCCCCCGGCGTGGGCGCGGGCTCGGTGGCCACCTCGCTGGCCGTCCTCACCCTGCTGTACGGCGGGCTGGCGGTGGTCGAGGGCGTGCTGATGGTCCGCTACGCCCGGGCCGGCGCGCCCGAGCCGGTCGATGAGTCCACTGTGGACGAACGCCGCCGGGCGTTCGCGTACTGAGGAGCGCAGCCGTGCACCTGACCGACCTGTGGTTCGTGCTGATCGCCGTGCTGTGGACCGGCTACCTGGTGCTGGAGGGCTTCGACTTCGGCGTCGGGATGCTGCTGCCGTTCGTGGGCCGCGACGAGGTGGACCGGCGGGTGGCCATCAACACCATCGGGCCGGTGTGGGACGGCAACGAGGTGTGGCTGCTGGTCGCCGGCGGCGCGACCTTCGCCGCGTTCCCGGCCTGGTACGCGACCATGTTCTCCGGCTTCTACCTGGCCCTGCTCATCATCCTGGTGGCGCTGATCGTGCGCGGGGTCGCCTTCGAGTACCGCGGCAAGATCGACAACGCGCGCTGGCGGCGCAACTGGGACCGCGCCATCGTGTTCGGCTCGGCCGTCCCCGCGCTGCTGTGGGGGGTGGCACTGTCCAATGTGGTCCGTGGCGTGCCGGTCGACGCGCGCGAGGTCTACACCGGGTCGCTGCTCACCCTGCTCAACCCGTACGCGCTGCTCGGCGGGCTGACCACGCTGTGCCTGTTCGCCCTGCACGGCGCGGTGTTCCTGGGGTTGAAGGCGGACGGGCCGGTACGCCTGCGGGCCGCGGCGCTGGTCCGCCCGCTGGGCGCGGCCACGGTGCTGCTCGCCGCCGCGTTCCTGGCGCTGACTCAGCGCTACGGCGGGTCGTGGCTCACCTGGCTGCTGGCACTGGCCGCCGCGCTGTGCCTGCTGGCCGGGCTGGCCGCCGCGCTGCGCGGCCGGGAGGGCTGGGCCTTCGCCGGCACCGCCGCCACGGTCGCGCTGGCCGCGGTCACCCTGTTCACCGTGCTCTACCCGAACGTGCTGCCGTCCACAACGGACAGTGCCTTCAACCTGACGGTCACCAGCGCCGCCTCCACGCCGTACACGCTCGGGATCATGACCTGGGTCGCCGGGTTCTTCACCCCGGTGGTGCTGATGTACCAGGCGTACACCTACTGGATCTTCCGGCGGCGGGTCGGCCGCGAGCACATCCCGGTGCACGCGTGAGGCCGGTCGACCCGCGGCTGCTGCGGGCGGCGCGGGCCACCGGACCGTACGTCGGGCTGTGCGCCGCGGTCGGCACCGCCCAGGCGGGGCTGATCATCGCCCAGGCCGGGCTGCTGGCCGACCTGATCGCCGGCACCGTTGCCGAGCACCGGACGCTGGCCGGCCAGCGGGCCGGGATCGCCTGGCTGGCCGCGGTCTTCGCCACCCGGGCGGTGCTGGCCTGGGCCGCGGAGGTGGCCGCGCACCGGGCCGGCGCGGCGGTGAAGTCGCAGCTGCGGATGCGGCTGCTGGCGCACGCGGTGGCGCTCGGGCCGCGCTGGCTGGCGGGCGAGCGCAGCGGCGAGCTGGCCACCCTGGCGACCCGCGGCGTCGACGCGCTGGACGGGTACTTCGCCCGCTACCTGCCGCAACTGGTGCAGGCCGCGCTGATCCCGCTCGCGGTCGGCGCCCGGCTGCTGACCGCCGACTGGCTGTCCGCGCTCATCGTGGCGCTGACGCTGCCGCTGATCCCGCTGTTCATGGTCCTGGTCGGGCTGGCCACCCGGGCCCGGATGGAGCGGCAGTGGGACACCCTGCAGGCGCTGGCCCACCACTTCCTCGACGTGCTCAGCGGGCTGGGCACGCTGAAGGCGTTCGGCCGTTCCCAGGTGCAGGCGGCCACGATCGGCCGGCTGGCCGACCAGCAGCGCCGGGCCACCCAGGCCACGCTGCGGGTCGCCTTCCTGTCCGCGCTGGTCCTCGAACTGCTCGCCACGCTGTCGGTCGCGCTGGTCGCGGTCTCGGTCGGGCTGCGGCTGGTCGACGGCCGGCTGGACCTGCGTACGGCCCTGCTCGCGCTGATCCTGGCCCCCGAGGCGTACCTGCCGCTGCGTGCGGTGGGCACCCACTACCACGCCAGCGCCGAGGGGCTGGCCGCCGCGGGCCGGCTGCTGGACGTACTGGCCGAGCCGCTTCCCCCGACCGGGACGGCCGTGCCGGACCGGCTCGACCTGACCCTCGACGGGGTCCGGGTGGACGCGCCGGACCGGGCGGCGCCGGCGCTGGACGGGCTCACCCTGACCATCCCCGCCGGCCAGGTGACGGGCCTGGCCGGCCGCAGCGGCGCCGGCAAGTCCACCGTGCTGGCGCTGCTGCTCGGCTTCGCCCGCCCCGACGGCGGGCACGTCCGGGCGGGCGGAGCCGACCTGTCCACTGTGGACATCGAGCGGTGGCGGGAGCGGGTCGCCTGGGTGCCGCAGGACCCGGTGCTGTTCGCCGGCACGCTCGCCGACAACATCCGGCTCGGCCGGCCCGGCGCCGACCAGGCTGCCGTCCGCCGCGCCGCCGCGGCCGCGGCCGTGGGCCTGCCGCTGGACCACCCGGTCGGCGAGCGGGG